>Ga0247722_10001396_pt1 | contig 13352 bp, 14 predicted proteins | sample MSEWelMarce3H_FC_FD_189094 | JGI IMG/M metagenome (GOLD analysis project Ga0247722, IMG submission 189094) | Subsurface sediment microbial communities from gas well in West Virginia, United States - MSEEL Well Study Marcellus 3H_FC | ecosystem: Environmental > Terrestrial > Deep subsurface >... | reverse complement strand
AATCAGCTGCAGCAATCATCGCAGTCAGCGATGGAATGCGTGCAGATGTCATCGCGGCATATCCCGATGTAGATCCGGCAAAGATTGTCACCATCCGCAATGGCGTTGATACAACAAAATTTGCCCCTAACAACGATGACTCAGTTCTGAAAGAGTTTGGAATAACTGGGCGCTATGCGATGTTTGTTGGTCGCATTACTCGCCAAAAAGGTTTGGCGCATTTACTTCGCGCTTGGAAGAACGTCCCAGCCGAATATGGGCTTGTGCTTGCAGCAGGCAGTCCTGATGAAGAGACGGTCGGCAATGAAGTTGCCGCACTGATTGAAGAACTTCAGGCGACAAGACCAAATGTCTGGTGGATTAAAGAGATGCTCCCCCACGATAAGTTAACGGCCGCTCTCACACACGCAGATTTATTCCTCTGTCCTTCAATTTATGAACCTCTTGGAATCGTTAACTTGGAAGCGATGGGATGTCAGACAGCTGTTCTTGCATCACGCGTTGGTGGAATTCCAGAAGTTGTCTCGCATAAAGTCACAGGCGAGCTCGTGGATTACACATCTGACCATAAGAAATTTGAATCTGATCTCACCGAAGCAATCTCATCTCTGATGAGTCAACCACAACTCTTACAACAATATGGCGAAGCTGGACGCAAACGTGCGATCAGTGAATTTGGATGGGATGCAGTCGCCGCACAAACAATCTCGCTATATAGGAGCGTAATTAAGTAATGTCGCGTCGTGCCTGGTTTCTCTTTATCCTCGTAGGGTTCCTCTGGGGCATTCCTTACCTCTTCATTAAGATTGCTGTAGATCCTGATAACGGCTTCTCGCCTGCCGCAGTTGTCTGCTTAAGAACTGCAATTGGTGCAGCAATCTTGATTCCACTTGCAATGCGCCAAGGGCAATTAGGTGCTGCAATCCGCGGAATTAAATATGTAGCACCCTATGCGCTGCTCGAGATGATTGGTCCCTGGATTCTGATTGGAACTGCTGAACAGAAGATTTCCTCTGGTCTTGCAGGACTTCTGATTGCATCTGTTCCAATTTGGGCAACAATTTTTGCATCAATGCGTGGCGACAAAACAGTATGGCATCACAAGCGCTTGATGGGCATAGTCGTCGGATTTATTGGACTCATCGCAGTTGTTGGTTTTGAAAGCATCGCGGGTAGTTCAGATGCACTTTCCATTGCAATGGTTCTCGTTGCCGCTATCGGATATTCATACGCAGTCATGATGGTTCAAGGCGCGCTTCCCCATGTTTCAGGAATTGCAATCAACGCTGTTGCGATGGCAATTACTGCAATCTTCTATCTACCTCTCACAATCATTCAATGGCCTACACACGAGATTTCCAGTGAGGCGATTAATGCAATCATCGGACTCGGCGTACTCTCTACCGGCGCTGCTTTCGTTGCATTCTTTGCACTTGCCGCAATGATCGGTGTAGCCCGAGGTTCACTTGTGACTTACCTGAATACAGCATTTGCAGTAGTGCTTGGCGTCATCATTCTCGATGAGCCATTTACTACAGGTATGGCGCTAGGCCTTCCGCTTGTATTGATCGGCTCATACTTCGCGAGCCGAAAGCCCGTAGAAGCTAAATAGTTGCGATACTTGCTCAATGCTTGAAGCGCTCTTTCTCGGTTTAATCCAGGGACTTACTGAATTCATCCCTGTCTCATCGAGTGCACACCTTCGAATTGTTGGTGAATTCTTGCCCAGTGCGAAAGATCCCGGAGCAACATTTACCGCAATTACTCAGATTGGAACCGAGTTAGCCGTTCTGCTCTACTTTAGAAAAGATATCTTCAGGATTCTTGGCGCGTGGTTTAAGCGCGATGGTTCAAGTGATGCTCGTCTAGGAAATCTCATCATCATCGGAACTCTGCCGATTGTCGTACTTGGATATCTTGGACAGAGCTATATCCGCGATGACTTTAGATCTCTCTGGATTGTTGCGACGATGCTGATTCTCTTCGGTCTTATTCTGGGTCTTGCCGATAAATTAGGTAAGCGCGAGAAGACGTTGGAAAGACTCAACAATCGAGATGGAATTCTCTATGGTTTTGCGCAATCGCTCGCGCTGATTCCAGGAGTATCTAGATCTGGCGCAACTATCGCGCTAGGCCGCACACTTGGCTATACCCGAGAAGCAGCTCTTCGATACTCATTCCTGCTTGCACTGCCCGCAGTCTTTGGTAGCGGTCTCTATGAACTCAAGAGCGCAATGGGTGATTCAAGTACCAATGCATTTTCGATGAGTGAAACTTTCGGCGCAACTGTTGTGGCATTTATAGTTGGATACAGCGTTATCGCTTGGCTGATGAAGTTCATTTCAACAAAGACATTTACGCCATTTGTTATCTATCGCGTAGTGCTGGGAACTGCGCTAATGGTTGCTCTTGCAACGGGCACTATCAGCGCTCAGTAAAACCTAAACGCTCAAGAAGCTTTGGATCTCTCTGCCACTCTTTAGAGACCTTCACATGTAACCCAAGGAAGATTCGTGCGCCAAGTTCGCGCTCGATATCTTTACGTGCACGCATTCCAATATCTTTTAGACGCTCACCTTGGTGACCCAAGATGATTCCAGTCTGTGAATCACGCTCGATGTGGATAGTGGCGTGAATATCAAAGAAGGGGCGACTGCCCTTCTCCTCACGCTCTGCCATCTCATCGATCGTCACCATGATTGAGTGTGGAAGTTCTTCACGAGCATCGCGCATCGCAGCTTCACGAATAAGCTCGCAGATAAGTTGCTGAATATCTTGATCGCTCTTCATATCCTCTGGATAGAAGGCTGGTCCTGCAGGTAAGTTATCGCCAATCAACTTCTCCAGCAGATCAATCTGCTCGTGAATTGCGGCAGAGATCGGAATGATTTCATCCCAAGTAAATCCCTGTGCCAGCTCAGAAATTCCAAGTAGGCGTGTAGCAATATTTTTCTTTGAAACTAAATCTGTCTTTGTTACAAGTGCGAACTTCTTAGCACGTGGATACTTTGCGATTTCAGCTGCGATAAATACGTCGCCTGCACCTGAAGTCTCATCTGCTGGCAAACACATCATCACGATATCGACTGAATCCATACTCTCGTTGACGACAGCGTTGAGGCGATGACCAAGAAGCGTCTTTGGCTTATGAACACCAGGTGTATCTACAAGGACTGCTTGAAACTCAGGGTTGTTAACGATTCCGCGAATTGCATGGCGCGTAGTGTTGGGATGCGGTGATGTAATCGCAATCTTGCGACCAACGAGTGCGTTGATAAGAGTTGATTTTCCAGTATTTGGGCGCCCCACAATTGCGACAAAGCCCGAACGGAATTCACTCATAGAGACATTCTCTCATTACATGAGGGGTTTACCTAAAGGGCCGAAATCAGCTCCACTGCATCTGCAACTGATGTCACAAGTTCTGCCGCTCTCTCGCCAATAAGGCGATGACATCCTTCCGATGATGGAGAGTTGATGGGACCCGGTATCGCCATCACAGGCTTCATTAACTCGGCAGCATCACGTGCGGTTCGGAGTGATCCACTGCGAAAAGCTGCCTCAACAACGAGTGTGCTGACAGACATTGCTGCAATCAGGCGATTGCGAGTTAAGAATCGATGTGGCATCGCAATTGTTCCGGGCATTACTTCAGAGACAATCGCACCGTTCTCACAGATTTCTGCAAAGAGTCGAGAATTACCTGCTGGGTATTGAATATCAATTCCTGATGCAATGACTGCAATAGTTCGACCTTCTGCAACCAACGCTCCTCGATGTGCTGCCGTATCGACGCCATAGGCTCCCCCGCTGATGATCTGCCAATCACGATCTACAAAACCTGCGGCGAAATCACCGGCTATACGGATTCCGTACGGAGTTGGATTACGTGTTCCGACTATTGCAAGTGAACGCTCGGACAAGATTGTGCTCTCACCTTTCACAACCAGCGCAATCGGTGGCACTGCAAGTTCTTCAACTGATTGAGGCCAATCAGCGCTCTCAGGTGTTAAGAAAATTCCACCTGCTTGCTCAATTGAAGCAAGGCCTTGATCGCAATTGAATGAGGAGATCTTCTCGACGAGGTTGGCATATTTGATCGAGTCATACCCGCCGTCAATCAATCGGTCATATGTTGAACTGGCGCCTCGTTCGGCAATCTCGCGTCCCCAGAAAGCGATGCCGGGTTCAATACATGCAAAGAGTGCAAGCCTCTTCTGCAATTCATTCATAGATCAGAACCTTCTCTTAGAGAGTAAGCGCGCTGTACATCGGTAAGGGTTGCAACGTCTCGCTGCCCAAGATCTGCCAAGGTCCAGGCGAGACGAATGATTTTGTGAAGTCCTCGAGCGGTAAGTCTTTCGCGGTCAAGTTCGTCGTGGAGAAAGTTCATTGCAGCTTTCTCGGGTCGATACGTTGTTCGTAGTTCTCGGCTTGGGATATGCGCATTGAGTTTCCAGGGTTTGTCTACGAATCTTTTCGATGCAGCAAGGCGCGCCGCAATTACTCGTTTGCGAATTTCATCGCTATTTTCGCCGAGTTCTGTTGCAGCCATTTCAACTCGAGAGACAGGTTCAACGTGGACTCGCATATCGATGCGATCCATCAGAGGACCAGATAATTTGCCCAGGTAACGCCTGACTGCAAGGGATGAACATTCGCATCCGCGCCCTTTACCGCTGAACTTTCCGCAAGGGCATGGGTTGGCGGCAAGCACCAGTAAAAATTCGGCAGGGAAAGTTATATTTCCAACGCTTCGCGTAATTGTGATTGTGCCGGATTCCAAAGGTTGCCGTAATGAATCCAGAACACCCGTTGCACATTCGGGTGCCTCATCAATAAAGAGAACTCCGTGATGAGCAAGTGAACAAGCTCCGGGCTTGATGACGTGCGAGCCACCACCAACAATTGCAACACGTGAGGCTGTGTGATGGGGCGAAACAATCGGAGCCATACGAGACATTGGGGAACGTTGAGTAAATGATCCAGATATTGAATGCACCGCAGTTACTTCAAGAGCTTGATCTAAAGTTAATGAAGGCATAATCGTTGGAATACGGGATGCAATCATTGTCTTTCCAGCGCCAGGTGGGCCCACGAGAAGTAAGTGATGACCGCCAGTTGCCGCCACCTCTGCTGCAAAACGTGCCTTGCTCTGGCCTGCAACATCTGCAAAATCAAGATCTCCATCTTCTGTAGTGCTCTGAAGATCCAACTCTTGTGCTTCAGGTTTGACCCCAGTGCGCATCCATCGAAGAACATCTCGCAAATTTTCAAACGCCAATATCTGCATCTGTGGCATTAGCTGCGCTTCATCACGATTGGCAAAGGGAATGATTGCTCGTGTAATCCCACTTTTATATGCCGCAATAAGTGCGGGCAGAACTCCACGCACAGATCGAATCTTTCCATCCAGTGCCAGCTCGCCCAATACGACTGTTTCATTCAGAGCATCTTGCGGAAGAACTTGGTTGGCAATCAAGATACTTAAGGCGATGGAGAGATCGAAGCTAGAACCGCTCTTCGGTAACCAAGCCGGTGACATCGATACAGTGACTTTTCGATTGGGCCAGATCTCATTGCAATTGGTTATCGCTGCCCGCACGCGATCTCGTGACTCTTGCAGCGCTGCATCGGGTAAGCCCAAGAGCGAATACGTGGGAATTCCATCTGAGATATCAACTTCAATCTCAACGAGACTCCCGGTGATTCCGAGCAGTGCAACGCTCTGGGTATTACCGATACTCACAGAATTCCGCAACGATATTCCAGGGTATGCGACCCATCGCTTGCAATAAGAATTGCAACAACATCGATTGCATATTCGCAGCCCAAACAACCATGTGTTGCAAGCCAGGCAAGTGCCAGACGTTGCATCCGATGGGCTTTCTCGCGATTGATTGCTTCAAATGGATGGCCGAAGGCAAGGGAACTCCGCGTCTTAACTTCAATGAAGTGGAAGATTCCATCACTGGAAAGTGAGATTAGATCTATCTCGCCTTCCTTAATTCGCCAATTACGATCAAGGATTTCATCGCCTCGGGCTGTAACAAACTCTGCAGTCTTGAATTCACCGAACGCCCCTGTGCGTTGCTTGGCACCAGGTCTCTTAACACGTGTAGACATTGGCGCAGAGTAGATATCTGCCTACCGCTAGAAAGAGATACTTAACGCTGCTGTGTAAAACTCCTGATACGGATTACTTGAGGAGAGCTGCAATATTTGAGAAAGATTTGCGGTGTTCTACACATGGGCCGTGTTCTGCAAGAGCTGCAGTATGTGCTGCCGTGATATAGCCCTTATGTTTTGCAAATCCATACTGGGGATACTTCTTATCAAGTTCAATCATCTCGCGGTCACGAGTTACCTTGGCGATAATCGATGCGGCGCTGATTGCAGTGACAACTTGATCGCCCTTCCAGACAGCAACATTGGGAACAGCTAGCCCCTCAATCGCATAACCATCTGTCAGTACATAGGCAGGTTCAATGCTCAACCCTGCAACGGCTCTGCGCATTCCATCGAGATTTGCTGCATGGACTCCACGTGCATCGATATCTTCAACCGACACTCGAATAACGCTAACGCTATCTGCGATATTCATGATGAGGTCGAATAGCTCTTCGCGCTTGCTTTCAGATATCTCTTTTGAATCGCGAACCTGCGCAAGTTCGGGAGCAAAGGGATCTTTCAGAATAACCGCCGCAATAACCAATGGGCCCGCACATGGTCCGCGCCCTGCTTCATCAACGCCAGCGATCGGTGAAATTCCCGCCTTATGAAGAAGCTCTTCAATTGCTTTCATAACTGGCTTTCATAAGAGAAATTACTTAATGGGATTATGAGATGAAACGAAGCTCAAATTCTTAAATGGCCAGATGATGGCGTAAACGCGGCCAGTTACTTTAGAGACCGGAACAAATCCATTGTTGACATCATCTTGGTGATAACGAGAATCAGCAGATGATCCGCGGTGATCTCCCATTACCCAGATCTTTCCTTCTGGAACTGTCACATTAAATTCAAGCTCACTCGGCTTATTGCCTTTGAATATATATGGCTCATTAGCCTCAATGCCATTGACTGTCAGCTTGCCATCTTTAGCACAGCAAACGACCTTATCGCCGGCAACACCAATCACGCGTTTAACCAAGAATTGCTTGGCAGGATTGGGAAGAACGCCCACAAGAACAAGGCCTTCCTTAATCTTTGTAATGATCTTATTTTCTTCACCGACATATTGCTCTGGAAGCCAATTCGATGGATCTCTAAAGACAACGACATCTCCACGTGAAATATTCTTCGAGATAAATGGGAGCTTATTTACAGCAACTCGATCTTGGACCTGAAGAGTGTTCTCCATAGAGCCCGAAGGGATGTAGAAGAATTGCACGAGAAAGGTCTTGATAAGAAGTGAGACTGCGAGCGCGACGATTACAAGAATCGGGAACTCACGAAGGACTGAGCCCTTACGTGACATGGAAGGCGTTTAGTTACGCAGGCTTGTCTTCGGTAGTCACTTCAGCAACAGGTGCTTCTTCAGCAACTGCTTCAACCGCTGGAGTTTCGACTACTGCTTCAACCGCTGGAGCCTCGACAACTGCCTCAACTACTGGTGCTTCTTCGACAACCGCTGCTGGAGCTTCCTCGACGATAGCTACTGGCGTAGAAAGAATTCCATCACCGTAACCTTCAATACCATCGCGCTTTTCGCGAATCTTTGCAGCCTTACCGCGAAGATCGCGTAGGTAGTAAAGCTTTGCGCGACGAACATCGCCCTTCTTGACGAGTTCGATCTTCTCAATAACTGGTGTGTGAACTGGGAATGTACGCTCGACGCCAACACCGTATGAAACTTTACGGATTGTGAAAGTCTCGCGGACTCCGTCGCCCTGGCGACCGATAACGATTCCCTGGAAGACCTGAAGACGTGACTTGTTACCTTCGATAACACGGACGTGGATCTTTAGCTCATCGCCTGCGCGGAACTGTGGAATGTCCTTGCGGAGTGAGGCAGCATCTACTACGTCGAGAATGTTCATCTTTGGTCCTGTTCATTACTTATCTATTAGGCACTGCGAGGTAACGCCGTGCAGACTGCGTATCTTGCCACAGAAGGGGCCTTGAGCGTAAATCGGGCTTTGAGCCCCAGGAATTACGCGAGAAAACCGAGGTGGGCCTCGAGCTGGCTATGCAGGTGTGGACCTGCCGCCATAGAGATTCTCATCGGTCCTTGGCCATACTGCTTAAAGGTGGCGCCAGCCTCAGTTGCGACCAATCCCCCTGCAGACCAATCCCACTCTTTCAATCCTGCTTCGTAGTAACCATCAAGTGCGCCCATTGCGACGTGACATAGGTCGACAGCTGCGGCTCCGTTGCGACGAAGATCGCGAACGATAGGAACAAGCTTTGAGAAATCTTCTAATTGAGTAACGCGATGAGCGACATCGTATTGAAAACCTGTGGCAATCAAAGCGCGATCTAATTCAACTGGTTCATTGCACTTAATTGCATGTCCATTGTAGAAAGCTCCACCACCGCGAGTTGCCCACCATGTTGAATTGATAGTTGGCGCGGTAACAACTCCGACAATTACACCTTCGCTATCTTTTGCAGCGATAGAGACATTCCATCCAGGAAGTCCATAGAAGTAATTGACTGTGCCATCGAGTGGATCGATGACCCACGTGATTCCAGATTTGCTCTCGATAGATGCGCCTTCTTCTCCGATGATTCCATCATCAGGTCGCGCAGCTAAAAGTGATTCGACGATGAATTTCTCTGCCTTGATATCCATCTGTGTTGCGATATCGATTGCCGTTGACTTGGATTCAATCTCAAAGGCCAGGGGGCGATCCATGAGCAGAGCGCCTGCCTCTGTGCCAACTTTCTGGGCCAAGGTCAACAAATCTTTATACATATGCTCATCCTAGAGGGTCGAACTCTCGCAAAATTCGCGCTCAATCGGTTATTCTCACCCCATGACTGAGCTTCGCCTGACAGGTAAGAGTGACGATGGAAGCCACATCAACCTTGTCGATAACAACGGCGCCGAGTTCTCACTTCGTATTAGCGACACTCTTCGCGCAACTGTTAATCAGCCACGTTTAAGTTCAGTTCCATCTATCGATGCCGTGGAGACAATCTCTGTCAAAGAGATTCAACGTCGACTTCGCGCAGGCGATAGCTTCGAACAAATCGCTCGCGATGGTCAGATCACCGTTGAGAAAGTTGAGCGCTTCTCCGGCCCCATCATGCAGGAGCGCGAATACATCCTTGATCGCGCACGTGAACTTGTGATGCGTAAGGATGTTCACCGCATCGAGATGACCTTCCGCGATGTTGTTCTTGCAAAGCTTGCTCCACGCGGTGTTGATACCGATGAAGTCAGTTGGAATACATGGCGCCTAGCTGATGGCACATGGCATATCGAATTGCACTACCCAAATCGTGATGGCAACGGAGTTGCTACATGGAACTTTGATCTATCTCGTCGCGCCTTGGGTGCAACAGATGACAACGGTGCATGGCTGATTGATGAAGATGCACCTGCTCGCCCTGTATCAACAGGAATCATTCATTCAGAGCCAACTCATCCATCACGCATTGAAACACCCAGAATTGATACACCTAGAGTTGCAGATATCTTCGAACCAGTTGTTGAAGAGAAACCAGAGACTCCACGTCTTGCAGTAATCCGCGAGACTCCAACAGCTGCTGATTCGCAAGATGGAATCACAGCTCGAGCCAAAGTTCCTTCATGGGATGAAATTATGTTTGGTCACAAAAGCTCTGACTCTGACTTGGAAAACCCAGAGGATAATTAATCTAGTTCTAACGCCCTCCCCTATTGTCTTTGCTGTCGCCCTGAGTACTCTTCTATGGCATGAAGGCACCTAAATTCTCAGTTGCTTTTCTTTCTCTTGTCCTGATTTCTCAATTCTCACTTTCTCAAGCAATTGCAAATCCAGATGATGGTTATCCGGAAGGCCAGCCAGCACCTGGGCGTACATGCCCTAATTCAGAAATAGGCACTGAGACAGTAAGTCAGTTTAATAACAAGATATTTGCCTGCATCGAGATCAACGGTGTGAAGAAGTGGTGGATAAAGGGCGAACCTCTGCCTGTTGAACCAACAGCGCCAACGGCGAAACCATCCGCGGGCACTGGTCAGGTTGAAGAAAAAATGCCACCCGGATTCGAACATTCATACATATTGCCCGCAAAATCAATTGCAAAGATGAAAGTTTATGAAGACGTTGTTTATGCAACTGAGTCAAAGAGCCAACGCCTTGATATCTACCTCCCAAAGGGGGTAAAGAATCCTCCTCTCATGGTCTGGATACATGGTGGTGGATTTGTATTTGGCGACGAAAACACCATGAAATTCGATGAGAGCGCAAAGCTCTTAGAAGTCTTTATCAAAAATGGAATTGCTGTTGCATCCGTAAATTACAGATTGGCCACCGAAGCTCTCTACCCAGCTGCAGTACAAGATTCGAAGATGGCTATTCGTTTCCTACGGTCCAACGCTTCAAAATATGGATACAACCCAAAGAAATTTGCGACGGGTGGGGACTCTGCAGGTTCTTACCTAGCCATGGCTGCGGGATTTACTGGAAGCCAAAAGTCTTTGTTTGATACTCCTGGCGACCCAAACTTGAAAACCAGTGCGTCAGTCTCATTTGTATTTGATCTATTTGGAAACGTTAATTTCGAAACGATGGCTGCAAACAAGATCAAATACCCCTGCGGCGTTGTAGACCCCTATGCCAGTGGTGCTGACCCGAACTTTAATCCCTGGTTTGGGGACACATCTATTCCCAAGATTAAGGCTCAACTTCAATCAGGAAATCTTTATCCGTATTTGAAAACTTTGAAACCAATGCCAACTGTCTATATCTTCCACGGAACGGCCGATTGTTCTGTCAGTCAATATGATTCCATTGAACTCAACAAAGTTATCAAAAGCCAAAAAGGAACGAGCTACCTCTATCTAGTACCTGGTGAAATCCATGGCGGGCCAAAAGTTTGGACATCTGTCATGAAGCAGGTGCCAGCCTTAGCGAAGAAGTTCTCCCAGCTAAAATAAATTAACCTACAACGCGAGATAGAAGCGGCACTGAACTTTCTACCGCTGAATCTCCACCATGATGGCCAACCATCTCGCCCTCTTTATCTGCGCGTTCTGGATCAAGTAATACGACTCCACCGCGTGCAATAGCAATCACATCACCTGCTCGCTCTGAGGCATCGAGTGAGACATCGCTTCCAAATAACCCTGATTCAATCGCAGTTGCACGCGAATGAATTAAGACCTTATCTCCAAGCGCTTCACGCCAACGATGCAGGACTTCCTCAACAGCAGCAGGTGATGACTTTTCGCTCAGATATAAATGACGGGCACGAGGTTCACCTGCAACGACTGAGATATCTGTCAGTAAATCGTTATCGACGCCCATAACAATCTTCTCTTCCACATTGATCATGCCGTGATCTGCTGTAACCCAGATGCGTGTGCCCTTGGGGGCTTTCTCAATAAGCGAGCCCACAAGTGAATCGATGCCCTTGAGTGCTGCAATCCACTTATCTGAACCAACGCCATCTGAGTGTCCTGCTGAGTCAAGGTCATTGACGTAGAGATAGATAAATGACGGTGCTGCACTCAGTGCTGTCATGGTTTCGCTCAACAAATCCGAGACGATATTGGCGCCCTTGTAATTTGCACCTCTAAAGACTGCGCGAGTAAATCCTGAATTTTCATAGCGCTTAGCTGCGATATGTGTTGTTGTAATTCCTGCGGCCATTGCGCGCTCAAAGAGAGTTGGTACTGGTTGCCAGATTGATGGGTCAACTCGTTCATCCCACTTTAATGAGTTAAGAATTCGTCCCCCACTGCGCGGTACTTGAACTGTGTAACCAAGCATTCCGTGAGCACCTGGCATGACACCTGTTGTGAGCGTTGCAAGGCTTGTAGCTGTCGTTGATGGAAAAGAAGTCTGCACAGTTCCGTGGGATGCAAGTGAGACAAGGTTAGGTGCATGCGATGCGTAGGTACCCAATACATCTGCACCGAATCCATCGATAAGAAATAAGAGTTCGCGGCCGTTGGGGCTTTCCCCACAGTTAATTGAATCTGAAGCTGTTGCTAATCCGAGGCTCGAGAAGATCGAGGGCATGATTTGCGACAGGTGCACAGCACTATGGTCTCACGAGTATTGTTGCGACTATGAATTCATTCGTAACATCCCCTGAGGTTGCAGCTGCTCTTGCAGCAGGTAAGCCAGTAGTCGCACTTGAATCAACAATCATTAGCCATGGCCTTCCTCGCCCATCGAATCTCGATGTCGCCCGCGAGGTTGAAGATATTGTCCGCGCTCACGGAGCAACGCCGGCAACGATTGCAATTCTTGATGGCAAGGTCTGCATTGGGCTTACCGATGAACAGCTTGTTGCTATTGCAAACCGAGATGACATTGCCAAAGCTTCAAGTCGCGATTTAGCGATCATTGCAGCAACTGGAAAGAGCGCAGCCACAACAGTTGCAGCAACAGCTCACCTTGCAGTTCTCGCTGGCATCCATGTTTTTGCAACAGGCGGTCTAGGTGGAGTCCATCGCGGGGCAAACGAATCATTTGATGAATCAGCAGATTTAACAGCACTGGCAGATCTCGATATCACTGTTGTTTGTGCAGGAGTGAAATCAATTCTCGATGTTGCAGCAACTCTTGAACGTCTTGAGACACTTGCAATCGGAGTCGTTGGCTACAAGACAAACGCCTTCCCTGGCTTCTATCTGACTGATTCTGGATTTACTCTCGAGCATCGCGTTGAGAGCGCATCAGATATCGCAGCAATCATCGCTGCCCGTCACGGACTGAAGACTGATATCCACGCTCTGATAGTTGCTAACCCTGTTGTGCAAGAGATGGATCGCAAGCGTCACGATGCAATTCTTAAGAGCGGCTTGGAAGGCGCTGCCAAGAACGGCATTATTGGGAAAGCTGTCACGCCATTCTTGCTCGAGCACTTCCATACAGCATCTGAAGGTGAATCTCTGAAGGTTAATATCGAGATCATTAAATCTAACTCTGCGCTGGCTGCAGATATCGCAGTAGCTTCACAGAAGTAGCGAGATTAGTTAATGGCAACGAAGGTTCTCTGCATCGGAGATGTAATGCTCGATGTCGTAACCAAGATTGCCGTCATGCCGTCAGCAATCTTGGTTACGATATCGAGATCATTAAATCTAACTCTGCGCTGGCTGCAGATATCGCAGTAGCTTCACAGAAGTAGCGAGATTAGTTAATGGCAACGAAGGTTCTCTGCATCGGAGATGTAATGCTCGATAT
>Ga0247722_10001395_pt1 | contig 13359 bp, 10 predicted proteins | sample MSEWelMarce3H_FC_FD_189094 | JGI IMG/M metagenome (GOLD analysis project Ga0247722, IMG submission 189094) | Subsurface sediment microbial communities from gas well in West Virginia, United States - MSEEL Well Study Marcellus 3H_FC | ecosystem: Environmental > Terrestrial > Deep subsurface >... | reverse complement strand
ATCTAAGGGAATTGATGCGGTTTATGCTGCCTAAGCCCTTTAGTTATTCTGTTTAAAATACAGTAACGGCAAATTCTCCAGCGGGGGTGATTTCACCAATTGCCTCCGTTCTATCGGCCATGCCATTCTCTTCCAATAAAATTCTGACCTCTTCAAGATTTTCTTTGGCAACAGCAATCAGGAGACCGCCACTTGTCTGGGGGTCGGCCAAAATGTTTTTTTGTAATATCATGTTGTTCTTTTCCAGGAAATTGACTTTATGTCCATAGCTTTCCCAATTCCTGTTTGTGCCACCCGGAACAGAACCCATTTCTACGTATTCCACCAGTCGTTCACAAATCAATGGAACAGAAGAAAAGTTCAATATAGCGGACAAGCCGCTTCCTTCGGCCATTTCTATCAAGTGCCCCAATAATCCAAATCCCGTAACATCTGTCATTGCGTGTACACCCTTGACGCGACCCATGATAGCACCGATTTTATTCAGCTTCATCATTTGGTCGGCCGCCAATGTTTTATCTTCTTCTTTTAATATTCCCTTCTTTTCTGCCGTGGTCAGTATGCCAACACCAATTTTTTTTGTAAGCAAAAGAATGTCTCCTTTTTGTGCTGTATTGTTTTGCTTAAGGTGATTCAGTTCAACCAATCCGTTTACAGCCAATCCAAATATCGGTTCAGGAGAATCAATGCTGTGGCCACCAGCCAAGGGTATTCCCGCCTCTAAACAAATGCTCTTGCTTCCCTCGATAACCCTTCGTGCAACCGATGGGGGTATTGTATTGATGGGCCATCCCAATATGGCTATTGCCAATACCGGATCACCCCCCATGGCATAAACATCGCTGATGGCATTGGCAGATGCAATTCTTCCAAAATTAAAAGGATCATCTACAATCGGCATAAAAAAATCGGTTGTGGATATCAGTGCTTTGCCGTTTTGCAAGTCATATACCGCCGCATCGTCCTTGCTGTGGTTTCCGACAATCAACCTTTCATTGTCTGGCATACTAAAACTTGATTGCAGAATTTCATCCAATATTTTTGGTGAGATTTTACAACCACAACCTGCACCGTGTGAATATTGGGTAAGTTTAATATTTTCCATTTGTTTATTTTATCAGCAATTTTGCATTTTCAATACCATTAACATCTTCAGCCAATATCATTTCTATTGTGGGTTTTGGATCCTCTCTTTTCTCAAGCCCCTTTCTGTATTGCTTATCATAATATTTCAGCAACACATCAAAACATCCGCTCAAATCCTCATTTAATAAACTTTCTAGTGCTGTCTTTGTTTCGAGACCACCCAATCTTTTTTGAATTCTCAGAATGGCATCCTTCAATGCCACGCGATCGAGTTTACCATAGGTTTCTACCAAATAATTCAACCGAGATGCGAATGGAATGTCTAAAAAAACGATTTCACACTTGCGCATGTGGGCCCACAACGTTTGTGGTATATTAACTGTTCCAATTCTTTGGCTTTCATCTTCCAGCCAAATCTTCTTTAGTTGATATTTATCGTGTGTATTCTTTATGGCAAGCGCAAGTTTGTTTTCAAACATTTCCTGGCTTGGTTGTTTCGGCAGTCCAATGTTTCCAAATGCAGAACCTTTGTGTCCTGCCAAACCCTCAAGATCAACAACAGCTTCCTGCATCTCAGCCAAAGCGTATAGAACAATTGTTTTTCCCGATCCCGTATTGCCGCCCAATATTTGAAAAGGGTAGGGTTGCTCAAACTCCTTTAACACCCAATTTCTGAATGACTTGTAACCGCCAATCAGTGTATATACCTTGAAGCCATACAGATCCAATAGCCACGCAACGGCCCCGCTTCTCATTCCCCCTCTCCAACAATGTACCAACACTGTTCTGTTTGATTCGTTTTTTTTGGTGATTGTTTCTTCCGCAGACACGAGCATGTCTTTCATCTTCGGACCAAAGTATTCCAATCCTTTTTTTATGGCCTTTTCACGAGACGCTTGTTTGTAGATGGTTCCAACCTCCGCACGTTCTTGGTTGTCAAACAGCGGCAATGATATTGCCCCGGGAATATGTGCATGTTCATACTCTGCATCACTTCTTACATCAATGATGGGATAATTATTGGAGAGCTGAATGAATTGTTCAACTGGAATTTTTTCTATTCCCATATTTTAAGGATGTGCATCACTTGTTCATCGTGGCAAGAAACTCGTGGTTGTCTCTGGAGCCTTTCATTTGTTTGATCAGCAGGTTCATTGCCTCTTCGCTGTTCATGTCTGCAATATGGTTTCGGATAATCCACATCTTCTGCAAGACATCCTTATCGAGCAAAAGATCTTCTCTTCTGGTAGACGAAGCGGTAAGATCAATTGCCGGGAACATGCGCCTGTTGGCAAGCCTTCTATCAAGTACGAGTTCCATGTTGCCGGTTCCTTTAAATTCTTCGAATATCACCTCATCCATTTTACTTCCTGTATCAATCAGTGCCGTTGCCAGAATTGTCAACGATCCACCGTTTTCTACTTTTCTGGCTGCTCCAAAGAATTGTTTTGGTTTTTGCATGGCATTCGCTTCTACACCACCAGACAATACCTTTCCGGAAGATGGAGCAACTGTATTGTGTGCACGAGCTAGTCTTGTAATAGAGTCCAGCAATATCACAACATCATGTCCACACTCTACCAATCGCTTTGCTTTTTGAAGAGCCATTGCAGACACTTTTACGTGTTTGTCTGCGGGTTCATCAAACGTTGAGGCAAGCACCTCTGCTCTTACGCTTCGCTCCATATCTGTAACCTCTTCCGGACGCTCATCAATCAATACCACCATCAAATAAATTTCAGGATGATTGGTGGCTATAGCATTAGCCACTTCTTTCAACAACATGGTTTTACCCACCTTTGGTTGTGCCACAATTAATCCTCTTTGTCCCTTTCCCAACGGGGTAAAAAGGTCCATCATCCTTGTTGAGTAATTGTCTTGCTTTGTATACAGGTTGAACTTTTCAAACGGAAACAATGGTGTAAGATAGTCAAAGGGAACCCTGTCGCGTACATCATCCGGCAGGCGACCGTTGACCGTATCGACTTTTAGCAATGCAAAATACTTTTCTCCTTCTTTTGGAGGTCGAACACTTCCCGTGATGGTATCACCTGTTTTTATTCCAAATAATTTAATCTGTGAAGGGGATACATATACATCATCAGGGGATGATAAATAATTATAATCACTGCTTCTTAAAAAGCCATAACCATCCGGCATCATTTCCAATACGCCCTCGCCTAAAATGGCGCCATCAAATTCGACATTGAATACGGGCTCTTTCTTGATAAACAGTTGTTTTGATGGTGCCTCATCTTGTGGCATACTGTTCTCCGGTGATTGCGGCTCATCTCCGGTGTTGATATTTTCTTGGGCCTGTTCCTGCTCTGGCTGAATGGCTATGGGTTGTGCAGGAATGGGTTTAATTTTTTTAATTGGTTGTTTTTCAATTTTCGCTGGCGGTATTTCTGCTTCTACAACTACAGGTGCTGGCACAGCCGCTGGTCTTCCCCTTTTCGTTACTTTTTTCTCAATTTTAGGTGTTTCAGCTTCTGTGATTTTTTCAATGCTTGCATCTTCTGATTCTACAATCGCTTCTTCTGTACTGTTGGAGGTTGTTGTTTTTACAATTCGTTTCTTTTTTACCACCTTATCATCCTTTCCCTCATTTTTTGTGCTGCTGTTCATGATGGCTTGTTTATCCAGGATCTTATAAATAAGATCTTGTTTTTCCAGTCTTTTAACTCCTGTTATTTTGAGTTGTTCTGCAATATCAAGCAGTTCTGGAACAAGCATATCGTTCAGCTGTAAAATGTCGTACATAAATGGTATTTGGATAATAGCTCCCGGTTGGGAAATGACAGAATAATAATGATGAATGTGAATGGAAAACGATGTGTGGAGTTGTGCTAATCTTAATCTTGCTCCTGTTTCCGCTAGCAATATTAAGACTTTTTCAAATTTAAAAAAAATATTTACCCATCTTATCCCCGAACTATCCCCCCCGCTATATTGTATTTATTACCTTTGTCCCAAGAAAATTAGCATTATGTTCAACAAGCGCATCAAGATAAGAGAGTTATTGCTTCAGCCGGCGGGCCAAAAAGATATCGTTGTTATGGGCTGGGTCAGAACTTTCAGAAACAACCAGTTTATAGCCCTGAACGACGGGTCTACCAATACCAATATCCAGGTCGTCGCCCCTCTTGGGCAATTTGAAGATGATGTATTAAAAAGGATAACTACAAGCGCATCCCTTAAAATATCCGGATCCCTTGTGGCTTCTCAGGGCAAGGGGCAATCTGTTGAATTGATGGCAGACACCATCGAAATATTGGGTGACTCCGATGCTGAACGCTATCCCCTTCAGCCCAAAAAGCACAGCCTTGAGTTTTTAAGAGAAATTGCACACTTGCGTTTCAGGACCAATACATTTGGTTCTGTTTTCAGGGTAAGGCATGCACTCGCTTTCGCCATTCACAAATTTTTCCATGAACGTGGTTTTCTTTATATGCACACACCCATCGTCACATCGAGTGATGCCGAGGGTGCTGGTGAAATGTTTAGGGTAACAACCCTGCCCTTTGACAATCCACCACGCGACGAGCATGGTTCAGTTGATTTTAAAGAAGACTTTTTTGGCAGAAGTACCAACCTTACTGTCAGCGGTCAATTGGAGGGTGAGCTGGGGGCCACCGCCTTTGGTGAAATTTATACCTTTGGTCCCACCTTCCGTGCAGAAAACTCCAATACCACCCGCCACCTAGCTGAGTTTTGGATGATTGAACCCGAGATGGCTTTTTCTGATCTAGAGGACAACATGAACTTGGCAGAAGCATTCATTAAATACATCATTGGTTTTGCCATTGAGCACAACCTGGACGATCTTTTATTTCTTGACCAACGATTGGCTGAAGAAGAAAAACAATTACCCGAAAACAAGCGAAGTGAAATGGGTTTGTTAGACAAACTCAGGTTTGTTCTTGACAATGACTTTGAACGAATAACCTATACAGAGGCTATCGATATTCTTCTGCAATCTCCCGCCTACAAAAAGAAAAAGTTTCAATACCAGGTCAAGTGGGGAATTGATATGCAAAGTGAACACGAACGCTATCTTGTAGAGAAACATTTCAAAAAGCCGGTTATTGTAACCAACTATCCAAAAGACATCAAGGCTTTTTACATGCGTCAAAACGATGATGGTAAAACTGTTGCCGCTATGGATATTTTGGCACCAGGCATTGGTGAAATTGTAGGAGGCTCCCAACGGGAGGAGCGCCTTCCCTTGCTGACCGAGCGCATGAAACAAATGGACATCTCTGAGGAGGATCTTTGGTGGTATCTCGACACAAGGCGTTTTGGTACTGTACCCCATGCTGGATTTGGTCTCGGTTTTGAACGCATGGTGTTGTTCGTAACGGGGATGACCAACATTAGAGATGTTATTGCATTTCCGAGAACACCTAAGAGTGCAGAGTTTTAGCCATTTCGGGCTCTGTTACTCCTCGGTGTAAACATACCACTGGTATATGGGTTTCATGTATCAATTCACGCGTTGTGCTCTTTTCAAAAAACCGTTCAAGAATACTGTGCTTTTTGGGGAGTGTAATCAACAGGTCCAAATCGTGTTTTTCTGCAAAGTCATTTAGGCCTTCATTGATGTCCTTATTTTCAATAAAATCATAAATAGGATTCATTCCGGCAAGCAGGGAGTCCATGTTTATTGTTTCTTCTGGAGTGCTGGCCGTAAAATGCCTTCGCTGATAATCAACATTCAATACATGGAGTTCTGCGTTAAAGAACTGTATAAGCGTTCTTATCTTTGCCACAGGAGTTGACTCGACAACATCTCTCAGATCAGTAGCCAACCCAATTCTCTTCAGTGGCTTAAACCTTACGCCAGGAGGGATAATGAACACCGGAACAACTACTTTGGAAATAACTGAAATAGAATTGCTTCCCATGAAAAACCTTCCTGCTCCGGTGGTTCCCCTGGTGCCCATGGTAATCGCAAATGGATCCAATGTTTTGCACAATTTCGTTATTTCCTCCACTACCTCACCCAAACGACTTTCTGTATAAATTTTTAATTTACCCCCTGTAATGGTTTCAATGTTATGCTTTAGTTCCGCCAATTTGTTCTCGCTTATTTTTCTAATATCATCCAGCGAAATGGTAACCAGCGGTACTTCTGAAAAACTGATTGGAAGTTGATATACATTTACCAACATCAGATTGCTTCCCATCATCAATGCCATGTCTGTCGCATACTTAACTGCATTGTCTGATATAGCTGAAAAGTCTGTCGGTACTATTATTAGTTTCATGTGTATGTTTTTTCAAACATACTGTATTTACATTCTTTGTTGTATGACTGTATTAAGCCACTGTACTGATCTTTGTCATTTATTCCTGAGAAAATAACCAATTCGCCGAGTTGCGTCCTTTCTGACATCAATATAAAAAAGATTGATATCACCTGCGTGGTAGTTTTTCTTCCTGTATAAAAAAGACCCGGGAAAACGCGGGTGTGAAACCCACAAAGCGCTTCCTTCAACTTGTGCACTCTGCGTTTTTTTGTATATTTTATTAAGGTTATACAGTACCGCCCCTTGCTGTAGTTTTTTATCTGCAATGTCAGTTGTCGTTTTCCACGTGATGGGATTGACCACAGCGATACTGCTGTCAAGCCTGTTTGCCCAATTGTCTGAATGATCTTTCCTGTAAGTTCTCCAACTTACAAAACATCCTGTTGATGTACTGTCGGTACAAATCGGGATTTGTTTGTATTCGTTTTTTCTAACCCCCATACCAATCAGGTAAGCACATACCAATTGTTTGGATAATGGTTTTCCATCAAAAAACTCTTTCAATAAACGGGTGGCATGTGTTGTTCCCTGACTGTGTGATGCAATAATAATAGGGCGCCCATTGTTTTCATTTTCTAGGTAATACGTAAACGCATTTTTCACATCTTCATATGCAATATTAAATGCATTGTACTTTGAAGCACTGTCTTTTTCATTGTACATACCTATATGCGCTTGTCTATACCGGGGTGCATATACTCTTCCTCTTTCATTGAAGACAGACGCCTGGTACATGATTGCAGTATAATCTGTTTTGTGGTTAATATAGGCGTCATCAATTTCTGCATTGTCATTCCCGTTTTTTCTTATACCTGTTAAAGTTGTAGGATGTAAATAAAATACATCAGCATCTTTTTCAAGATTTTCCCCTAGCAATGGTTTTGGAACAGTATCCGATGGATCATGTTTTCCCGGATGTGCTGCCCAATAATTGAGTTTTGAATAATCTGGCCTTCCGGTTTCACTTTTAAATGCAGCTTCTCCAGTATAGGAAATAATTTTTTTAGAACAAGAGCAGAGCATCATAATACCCAATACCGCACATCCAGCCTTTACCATTTAATTCTGTTTATAAATCAAATTTATGTTCCTTATTTTTACCCAACAATCTTTTTTATCATGAACATTCCAGTTGTTGATCTTGAGCATTTTATAAAAGGAACCCCTGAAGAACAGGTTCAATTTTCTGCTCTTCTAGGAAAGGCTTTTGAAGAAGTTGGTTTTGTTTCCGTTAAAAACCACGGAATACCACAAGATTTGATTGATGATTTATACAATACGGTTAGGTTGTTTTTCTCCCTTCCGGAATCAGATAAACGATCGTACGAAATAGCCGGATTAGCAGGCCAACGTGGCTATACTTCATTTGGTAAGGAACACGCGAAAGGCAGTGATGCTCCCGACCTTAAAGAGTTTTTTCAATTTGGCCAAACGGTATTGCCTGAAGAAGAGGCACCTGAATTCTATCCCAGCAACGTTTCAGTTTCCGAACCCGCAAACTTCAATGCATTGTTTTTAGACGCCTACAGGGCTTTTGAATTTTCGGGCGGCGCGCTGCTTTCTGCAATCTCCATTTATTTGGACCTGGGCGCAGCATATTTCAATGAACACATTCACTTGGGCAATAGCATCCTTCGTGCAATTCATTACCCCCCAATTTTACAGGAGCCACGGTCTGCGATCAGGGCAGAACAACACGAAGATATCAACCTGATTACCCTTCTGGTTGGGGCATCAGCAGATGGATTGGAAATTTTAAGCAAGGATGGAAATTGGCTCCCGGTCAAAGCAGGTCCTGGTGAAATTGTTGTGAATGTAGGCGATATGCTTCAACGCCTGACCAATGACAGGCTAAAAAGTACAACCCACCGCGTTGTTAACCCACCCCGAGAATTGTGGGGCAACTCCAGATTTTCAATTCCATTCTTCTTGCACCCACGAAGCAATATGTCACTTGCCTGCCTTTCTTCATGCATAAGCCCACTTACACCTAAACGCTATGATGATTATACTGCTGGATTTTACCTTGATGAGCGTTTAAGAGAAATCGGCCTCAAAAAATAAGTGTTGACTTGAGGAAACATTTCCCTTTTTTTAAATCCGTTCTGTTTTACAGTCTGTCAGCTTTTGGTGGACCACAGGGTCAATTTGGTATGATGGTAAAAACCTTTGTTGAAAAGGAAAAATTTATATCACTGCCCGACCTCGTCAATTTGAATGCGTTTTGTCAACTTCTTCCTGGAGCAACGGTTACTCAAACCGTCTCCTTGCTGGGCTACCGTCAAGGTGGATTTTGGATTGCTTTTATTGCCCTTCTTTTGTGGACGACCCCTGCGGTTCTTCTTATGTCGGCACTCTCTTTTGTTTTTTCTTCCGACAACGCCAATCTTATCTTTCGATTACGGTTTATTCAACCAATGGCCCTCGGCTTCTTGGCCTTTGCCGCCATTAAAACCTATGCCTTGGTTCGTTCCAGGATTCAGGTGTTTGTTGTAATGATATCAGCGATCATTACCTTTTTCCTTTTCAAGACACCCTGGGTCTTCCCCATTGTTTTGATCTGTGGTGGGTTTTTGGGATCATTTTCTTCCGTTGAAAATAAAGAAGCCGAATTACCTGTTTTCAAAAGACCAAGGTTATTACCCCTGTTTGTGTTTGCTGTCTTATTTGTCTTGGCTGGTTTCCTTTCAGAAACGGCCAGAAAGAAGTCTTGGGAAAACAGAACGCCTTACAATGTTTTTGAAAACATGTATCGTTTCGGCAGTATTGTTTTTGGCGGAGCCGATGTTCTTATTCCAGTCATGTACAATCAATATGTTGTTAGACCCGAGACAGAAAGAATCAAGCGGAACAACAAGGATGTCATCAACATTAAAAGGGATGCTTTTCTTTCTGCTGCAGGAGTTGTTCGTGCATTGCCTGGTCCCGCTTTTTCCATCAGTGCTTTTGTTGGTGGAATGGCAATGAATGATAGGGGATGGGCTTATCAGCTGTTGGGATGTTTTTTGGCGGCTACAGGAATTTTTCTTCCCACCTTTTTGTTGTCTGTTTTTTTCTATCCATTCTGGGAAACCGCCCAACAGTTCAGAAAGGTGAAAGCGATAATGGTTGGGATCAATGCTGCGGTTGTGGGTATCATGACAGCCAGCATTGTTTATCTTTTTCGTGATAGCCTTGTTCCTTTTTTGGGACAAGCACCGGTGGACGTATTTCTCTTTTTTGCTGTTTTTTTAACGACTTTCTTTTTGCTCCATCGCACCAAGGTGTCTGCACCCCTGATTGCGGCTGGATGTCTTTTACTTGGTTTTCTATAGTTCGTTTATTTGTAATATCCGCTTCTGAGAATCTCTTCGTTGACACTATCTGGTACAAGATACCGTATCGATTGTCCAGCTGCAACCATTTTTCTGATCATTGTTGAGGAAATATCAAGTAGTGGAGCTTTGAGCAATGTCGTGTTTTTCTCCACTTTTTCAGGCACCCCAAAACCCGGTCGTTGATACACCAGAATAGGATATCTTTTTAAAAGAAGATCCCCGCTTTTCCACTTGCCAATGTTTTGTAAACTATCTGACCCCATGATTACAAAGAAGTTGTTTTCTGGATATTTTTCTTCGAGGTATGTAAGGGTGTCAATCGTATAAGATGGCCGAGGCAAGCCAAATTCTATATCCGATGCTTTCAGCGTTAACTCACCCTCAATTGCTTGTTTCACCAGGTGGAGACGATGGTATTCATTGAGCAGGTTGCTGCTTTGTTTAAGTGGATTCTGGGGAGAAACCACAAACCAAACCTGTTCAAGCCCAGAATGTTGCAACACATAATTGGCGATGATCAGATGACCGTTGTGGACGGGATTGAAAGATCCAAAGTAAAGCCCAACTTTCATAAAGAATTGAAAACCAACAAGATGTGATTATTTTACTTCTACCATTACGGCATCAGCCTCGCTGATGCGCAAGCTTACTTGATAACCGGCCACCATCACCGATATCGGGTCACCCAAAGGCGCTATTTGTTCAACGGTTATTTCTTCACCTGGAAGAAAGCCCATCTCCATTAGTTTCAACACCAGCTCTTCATCTTCAAGTGAGCTGATAATTGCTTTTTGTCCGACCGCCAACGCTGAAAGTTTTTTCTGCATATTCATTTCTACGAGCTGCAAAGCTACTTCCCTTCGGTGGATTTCTTGTACTTTTATTCTCTTACTATGAGTGATATACAATTCTTTTGTCTGGAGCCATTGCGAGCATTGAAAGATAGAAACCGACTCAAATCTTTTCTTACCAAGACGGCAACAACAGGTAAGCGACAGCTTACCTCGCTCAATATTATTTTTTGCAGTGATGAGCACCTGCTCACCATCAATAGGGATTTTCTCCAGCACGATTATTATACAGACATCATCACCTTTGACCTTTCCCCTTCTGGCAAAGACCCTCTCGAAGCCGAGCTGTACATCAGTGTCGATAGGGTAAGGGACAATGCTGCGATGCTTGGTGTTCCTTTTTACAAGGAACTTCACCGGGTTATCTTTCACGGACTTTTACACCTGATGGGCTATAAGGATAAGCAAAAAAAAGACCAGATGATCATGCGCGCCATGGAGGACACACTCTTGTCCGATTATTTTGGCTAAGGTTGTTTCGGAACAATATTTGTCACCCCCTCATTCTCTCACTTGCTGTTTTCGCTTATTCTTCCCGTTATGGTCGGGCTTGATGCATTCGTCTTTTGAGGTACTCCTTCTTTGGGCTGAATTGTCTTCTTCCGGCTAAATTAATTAAACGTACGGGAATGTTTTCTTGACTGGTTGTTGGCGCTTCTCTCTTGATAAAGCGCTAAAGCCCTTCGCTGTAGTCAATGTTCCACGTGGAACATCTGTTGTTATCCCACCCATTTCGCCTGTTTCTGGGTGTTGGGCTTGATGGATTCGTCCTTGGGGCTTTGTCTTCTTTACCCCGAGTTACCCTCCTTTGGTTTATTCGCCAATGTTTGGATGGCTTTTTTGACCTTTGTTGAGGGGCTGCCTTTGCTGCAGCCCGCAAATCCCTTCTTGATTATGGCCATGTTCCACGTGGAACATAGGCTTTGTTCGATCCCGGTTGCTTGTTTCTGGGTGTTGGGCTTGATGGATTCGTCCTTGGGCTCTGGTCTTCTTTGTCTTGAGCAGACTCCCATTGGTATATTTGCCAACGGTCGAATGGCTTCTCCGGCCTTTGCTGCAGGCCTGCCTTGTGCACAGCCCTCAAGCGCCCTCTTGATTATGGCCATGTTCCACGTGGAACATCTGTTGTTGTTCCATCCATTTCGACTGTTTCTGGGTGTTGGACTTGATGGATCATCTTTGGGCTTTGTCTTCTTTACCCCGAGTTACCCTCCTTTGGTTTATTCGCCAATGCTTGGATGACTTTTTTGACCTTTGTTGAGGGGCAGCCTTTGCTGCAGCCCGCAAATCTTTCTTGATTATGGCCATGTTCCACGTGGAACATAGGCTTTGTTCGGTCCCGGTTGCATGCTTCTGGATATTGGGCTTGATGGATTCGTCCTTGGGCTCTGGTCTTCTTTGTCTTGAGTAGACTCCCATTGGTATATTTGCCAACGGTCGAATGGCTTCTCCGGCCTTTGCTGCGGTCCTGCCTTGTGCACAGCCCTCAAGCGCCCTCTTGATTATGGGCGTGTTCCACGTGGAACATCTGTTGTTGTTCCATCCATTTCGACTGTTTCTGGGTGTTGGGCTTGATGGATACGTCCTTGGGCTCTTGTCTTCTTTGTCTTGTTCAAGTGCAGCGAGTACCGGAACAACGGTTGTGGTTATGAGCAGACTCCCTTTGGTTTATTTGCCAACGGTCGAATGGCTTGTCCGACCCTTGTTGTGGGCCTGCCTTCTGCACAGACCTCAAGCGCCCTCTTGATTATGGCCATGTTCCACGTGGAACATAGGCTTTGTTCGGTCCCGGTTGCCAGCTTCTGGATATTGGGCTTGATGGATTCGTCTTTTAAGGCGCTCCTTCTCTGGGCTGAATTGTCTTCTTTCGGCTAAATTCATTAAGAGTAGGGGATGTTTTCTTGAATTTTTATGGGCGCTTCTCTGTTGATAATGCGCTAAGGCCCTTCGTTATAGGCAATGTTCCACGAGGAACACTGGTTTTACCCGGTCTGATTTGCCTGTTTCTGGGTATTGGACTTGATGGATTCATCTTTTGAGGCGCTCCTTCTCTGGGCTGAATTGTCTTCTTCCGGCTAAATTCATTAAGAGTAGGGGATGCTTATGGGTGCTTCTCTGTTGGAAATGCGCTAAAGCCCTTCGTTATAGGCAATGTTCCACGTGGAACACTGGTTTTACCCAGTTTCATTTGCCTGTTTCTGGGTGTTGGACTTGATGGATTCGTCCTTGGGCTCTGGTCTTCTTTGTCTTGAGCAAACTCCCTTTGGTTTATTTGCCAACGGCCGAATGGCTTGTCCGGCCTTTGTTCTGGTCCTGCCTTGTGCACAACCCTCAAACGCCCTCATGATTATGATCTATGTTCCACGTGGAACATCATTTAATAAAAGCCCCCAAGGCTTCGCTCCATAATGAATTCCCAATATTGGCCCTTAGAATCAAGGCCAGGAGTGAAAAGACCTAACTTCTTTTTTATCTTTGCCCCATGTTTCAGAAGTATGATGTTATCGTGGTGGGAGCGGGCCATGCCGGTTGTGAGGCTGCAGCCGCAGCGGCCAACATGGGCAGCAAAACCCTGCTTGTAACCATGAATTTGCAAACGATTGCACAAATGAGTTGTAATCCTGCAATGGGTGGAATTGCAAAAGGGCAGATTGTAAGAGAGGTTGATGCCCTGGGCGGTTACTCGGGTATTGTTACCGATCAAACCATGATCCAATTCAGGATGTTGAACAGGTCAAAGGGCCCGGCAATGTGGAGCCCCAGGGCGCAAAGCGACCGAATGCTTTTTTTCAC
>Ga0247722_10001393_pt1 | contig 13371 bp, 10 predicted proteins | sample MSEWelMarce3H_FC_FD_189094 | JGI IMG/M metagenome (GOLD analysis project Ga0247722, IMG submission 189094) | Subsurface sediment microbial communities from gas well in West Virginia, United States - MSEEL Well Study Marcellus 3H_FC | ecosystem: Environmental > Terrestrial > Deep subsurface >... | reverse complement strand
TATTGCTAATGTGACTTAGTGATAAAGCAGCGAGTTGTAAACCAACGATCCAACCTTCAGTTCGCGTATCAAGGGTATCAATCAGTTCGGCTGACAAATTAAGCTGCATCGCTTCATTACAAAATTGTGTCACCTCGGCACGCGTAAAACGCAAATCTTCGGTATATAGCTCGGTCAGTTGACGTTGTGCGCGTAACCGTGACAAAGAAAAGGGCGGTGCATTACGACTAATAAACACTAAATGCAATTGTGGTGGCAAATGTTCAATCATAAATGCCAAAGCATCGTGTAATAACGGCTCATGTAAATAATGTAAATCATCAATAATTAAACACAAGCTATCAGGTAGCTTACCTAATTCATTTAATAAAGAACGAGTTAAACCTAAAATAGAGGGTAATTGGGTACTGGTGAGGCTGCTAGCGGTACTTTGGGCAAATTGAGGATACTGACTTTGAATGGCACTAATCAAATGTAGCATCAATTGAGTGCTGTCATTATCTGTGGCATCTAAAGACAACCATGCACAAGGCATAGCTAAAGACTGTGTCCATGTGCTGAGTAAGGTAGTTTTGCCATAACCTGCTGGCGCACAAACTACCGTAATTGGCGCAGGAATAGACGGCGGCATTAAACGCGGGCGAGTAATCAGTTGTGCAGGTGTGGTGGGTATACGTAATTTTGCGGCAAGAATATAATCCATCGCCTTCACCATTGTTTTTATTGTGGCGATATTTTATTGACTATAGATGCCGAGTTATTGATAAAAGATGACAGATTGGTAGGTTTTTTGAGACGGGGATGCGGTAGAAATTAACAATGAGGCGTATCTATCTTTGGTAACAAGATAAAATAATATAAAAGTAGCGATAGTGTCCCCTCTCCTTGTAGGAGAGGGAGTTTTCTCTCCCTATAGCAGAGAGGGCTTTGAGTTTGACGTTATTACAAACCAGCGGTTTGTAAACGATTGGCGTGAGCGCGATAAATCGTCTTTGGATTGCTTTCAAACAAGTTGACAATGCCAAAGAAGCCATTTACTGCATCTAAATGGTTTGCGCCATAATTAGAACGAACCACTTTACCCAAACGTTGCGAACATGAACCAACCAAGCCATCGTTTTGCTCACCACTAAACAAGAAGGCGGAAGACAACAAACCAATGCCAGCATCTAAGGGGTCAAGCACATTAGTCAATACACGCTCACCACCCCAAGAATAGTAATTGACCTTATGTGTAGCACCATTTTTGGTGTAGTTATAGCTGTAAGCACCTTCGCCACAAGCACTCGGCACACCAGCAGGATACTTTTTATTAAAAGCGGTTAAACCATTAGTTGTTAAGCTGTCTAAAGCATTTAACGAATTTTGGCTTAAATTAGGTGAGCCATAAATAACAGTCAAAAATGTTGCAAGGCCATTAGCTACGGTAGCAAACACTGCCGAAGTGACTGTACCAGCAGGGGCAACTTTACGCACTACATCAGCAACACGAGAGCCTTTATTAACGCCATTAACACTGGTCACGGAAGCGACTAAATCAGGACGTACGGCGGCGGCATAACGTGAAGTTGGGCTGCCTTGACTATGACCAATTAAGTTAAATTTGCTGTATCCGTTAATGGCTTTTAAAGTCAACATTTCTTGAATCAATTGCTCACCACGCAATTCACTACTACCTACGGCTGAGACAGTCGCAACGTGGACTTTTGCACCTTCACTTGTGAGTGTCGAAGGAATTTGATAAAAATAATCTGCGCCCCAAAAGTTTGAAAACCCTAAAATGCCATGGACTAACAAAATAGGATGTTTAGTGGTGGTGTAGCCTGCTTGTGCAGTAGGAGCGGCAACGGTTAAGGCACTGGCTAAGGCGATGGTGCTAAGAGTGAGTAGTTTTTTCATGGTGGTCTTCCTTTAAAACTCACTGCCAGCTTGCGCCTTAACTTGCCAGTATGGATGTACTGTCAGATAAGACTGTATCCGTAAAGCAGCGAGATTTTGTTATGGTTGTTTTGAGTCTATTTTTGTTTGGAGCTATGTATGCTCCTGATGTGACTTATGATGGGCTAAACTTAAAAATTAAAAATCAGCCGCGAGGATGAAAAAAAGGATGAATTTGAGGATGAGTTTTGGCGGCTTTTAGCAAGTTTTGGCGTGATAAAAGAAGATTTGTGGCTTTTTTTAACAAAAACTGTCGTTTAATGAGAACTTACGCATTTCACCGAAATTAGCGCGTTTTGTGATCTAAAAATCGTTGAAAACGATTGTTTAGTAAGCAAATAAGCGATAACCGCGTAAGTTCTAGAATGTTAGAAAATTTGATGACTGTTTGAATCTACTAAAAGAACTAAAAACAATAAATCATCTTTCGACCAACGGTACTTTTAACGCGACTAAATACCAAATACTTTTAACACTGCATCCCACACGCCGCCCATTTTTTGGCTTTGATGGGTTTGTGGTGTCTGATGATGGGGCGATTGTTCGTAAAAGTAGATACCTGATGTGCCAGAAAAGCGGTCATTAAATAACGCATCTTTGCCCAAATAATACGAAATAAATGTCTCACACCGATAGTTGCTATAGCCAACCTGACTACTAAAACCCAAGGTGGCATTTTGTTGAATGAGGCGCGGCTGTGTCGCTTGTTCAATCACCACGCCACCATTACCTTTGATAATCAACTGACACGCGCCATGAAACACTAAATAACGTAATTGCAGTGTTAACCAGCCATGCAAACTCAATAACCGCCAATGTTTGCTAATATGTACGGGGTGTTCGCGGTTTTTAATCACCCCCACCAACCCGCGTGGTTTGCACACCATACTTGCGCCTTGCGGAATATCAATAATCACTAACTCCTCAAACGCATGATACATTGAGGCGAGTTGTACGGTTTCGCTTTGTTCACCACGCAAACGGACTAAGGTCACTAAACCTGCCGCCCAACTGGTGAGCGGAATTGACGCATTTAAAAACCATTGGGTGGTTTTTTGAGCGTGTTGGCTAAAACTTTGTAAATAATCAGGATGAAGTAACAGCTCTTGTGTCGGTGCTAAGTCAATTTTTAAAGAGTGGCTTGAGCTATGCCCTGTATTTATCGTTGGAGGTTGGGTATTGCTTGGTTCAGCTAATAAATGAATCGCAGGCAAGGCCGAAGCAAGTGGGGCAATGCCAAAATACAACACTATTTTGAGTAAAATCGGAATAAAAATCAGGCTTAATAACACGCTAATTGCAATCGGTAAAACGTCAATCGTTGCTTCTTTAAGCTGTTTGACGAGACTGCTGTTGACGCTGTTTTCTGCTCCAATAATAGAAGTACTAAGCTGATTTAATACCTGTTGGCTTTGAGCTAAATCAGTGAGTAGTTGACGATTTTTAGCAATTTCGGGTGATGAAATGACTTTTTGTTGCCATGCACTGTAGGCTTGTTGAGAGAGTTTTAGCTGGCCGCTTAATGCACTAATTTTAAGATTATATTCACGCAATTGTTGCGAGGTTTCAGATAAAGGATTTTTGCGTGTTAGCCAATGTTCGTCCCATAATTCTTGGCGTTGCTCGCGGAGTTGATTTAACTCAAGCTGTAAACGCTGCATAAGATTTTTTTTGTGGTCTAATTCATTTAAGAGTTGTTGGCTAATTTGAGCAGTTTTTTGTTGTGCTGCCAGTAATTCGGCATGACGTTTTTGCACTAAGGCTTGTGCTTGCTGTTGTTGTTGTTTAAATTGTTGCGTTTTTTCAAGAGCTTGCCATTCGTGTTTGAGCCAAGAAGCCAATAATAAAACCACAATAATCAGCACTAGCCAACGGAGTTTTTCGCTCGCAAAACGTAGTACAGTGAGCAATAATTTGCCCATAAGAGTTCCTAAAATAAATAAAATCGTATTGCACCCTCACCCCAACCCTCTCCCAAAGGGCGAGGGAGGTTGTAGCGAGAGGAGAAGTCTAACCCGTATTGCGTAAACCCGCAGCAATACCTGCAATTGTCACCATTAAGGCATGATCATAAATCGTGGTTTCTTGCGCCAAAGCGCGTCGCCGTTTCATCAGTTCTGCTTGTAACATATGCAAAGGTAAAATATACGGAATACGTACCGTAATCGAGCGTTTTAAGACAGGCGATAAGGCTAATAACTGGGGACGCTCGACAATATCCAATAAAATGGTTACCGTTTTTTCGAGTCTTGCTCGTAACAATTGCCCTAAATTGTGTAAGGCAGGGTCATCGGTTAATTGTTGTTCGTAATGTGCGGCAATGGCTGAGTCAGATTTGGCTAAGACCATTTCTAACATATCTAATACTGTTTGAAAATACGGCCAATGTTCACGCATATCGCGGATGACGGGTCTAAAACCATCATCAATCGCATAATTTAAGGCGCGACCTGTTCCTAACCATGCAGGTAACATCAGCCGAACTTGTGTCCATGCAAATACCCACGGAATCGCCCGTAAAGATTCAATACCACCATTCATTTGGCGGCGAGCAGGACGAGAACCAAGTGGTAAGAGTTGTAGTTCTAACTCAGGCGTAACGGTGCGTAAATAACGAATAAACTCAGGCTCACTATGCACGGTTTCTTTGTAAACCGCGAGCGAAGTTTGGGTCATACGGGTCATTAAATCGCGCCATTCGGGTTTGGCCGCAGGAGGCGGTAATAGTGTCGCTTCTAAGGTGGCGGCGGCATATAACTCTAAATTGCGTAGGGCAATCCCGTGCATACCAAATTTAAAACGAATCATTTCACCTTGTTCGGTGACACGAATTTTACCTTGTACTGATTCGGGCGGTTGTGACAATAGGGCTTGATGGGTGGGCGCACCACCTCGACTGATAGAACCACCGCGACCATGAAATAAAGTCAGTTTAATACCATGTTGTTTGGCAACGGCGGTTAATTCTTCCTGAGCGCGATATTGCGCCCAATTCGCAGTTAAAAAGCCTGCATCTTTGGCGGAATCGGAATAACCAATCATTACTTCTTGATGGCCGTTAATGGCGGTTTTATACCAATCAATGCTTAATAATTCATTTAAACAAGCAGCGGCATTATTGAGGTCAGTAAGTGTTTCAAACAATGGTACAACACGCATCGATTGAGCAATTTCGGCTTCTTTTTGTAATAACATGACAGCCAACACATCACTAGCTTGTTTGGCCATCGAAATCACATATGCGCCAAGTGATTCAGACGGCTGTTGTGCCAACATTTTAAAAGTGGCTAAAACTTCTTGTACTTGCGGATGATTGATTGGGCTATCGTGTTGTGTTTGAAGTTGGCGTGGTAACAAGGGGCGTGGATTATTGAGTTCTTTAATTAAAAATTCACGGCGTTGAGCTTCATTCCATTGTTGATAATGACCAAGTTGTAAATAATCGGTGATAGCATTCAGTGCGTCGCTATGACGTGTGGATTCTTGACGAATATCTAATTTGAGCAGTTGTAAACCAAAACACGCCACACGGCGAATAATATTACTCAGTTCATCTTGGGCAATGTCGTGCATATTACAAGCAATCAAGGACTCATAACATAATAATAACGGTTGCAGCAATTGTGTACTGTGTTGATAAATGTGGCTGTCATCGCCTTGTTCGCCGCGTAAGCGTGCATTCAGCCAGTCGCGTGTTGCGGCTAAACGGTCACGCACGGTGCGTAATAATTCTCGATACGGTTCTTGGCATTGCTCACCCACTATTGCGCGTAATGCAGGGCTGCAATCGTGCATTGATAACTCGCTGCGTAAGGCATCAATATCACGCCAATACAGTTCGGCAGCTTGCCAACGTGACAACAATAAGACTTCTTGAGTGACAGTATGGGTGACATTAGGATTGCCATCACGGTCACCACCCATCCATGAGGCAAACCGAATTGGGGCATGGGTTAAAGGTAAATGTTGGCCTGTATGAGCAAAAATCACCTCATCAAATTCGCGTAAAAATTGCGGAATGCTATACCACAAGGTTTGTTCAATGGTGGTAAAGCCCCATTTTGCTTCATCAACAGGCGTAGGGCGTTGACGGCGAATTTCATCGGTGCGCCATGCGGCGATAATATGACGTTTGAGTGTGTTAAGTTGCTGTTGTCGTTCTATGGGTGTGAGATGAATATAATCCAAGGCTTGCAAACATTCGGCAATATCATCGTATTTTTGAATCAAAGTGCGGCGGCTGACTTCGGTCGGGTGGGCAGTTAAGACGAGCTCAATATCCAGTTGTTGTACTGCTTGCCAAATTTGTTCAGACCTTAGCCCTTGTGCCAATAAACGAGGCAATAATTCACGCACCGAGCCTGCTTGGGCGGGCGCACCTGCTACGCTCTCCCATGCCCGATGACGGCGTACATGATGATATTGTTCGGCGATATTGGCCAAATTTAAAAACTGGGTAAAAGCGCGGGCAACGGGCAGGAGTTCTTCATCACTCAGAGCCGATAATACCTGATTGAGTTGTTGGCTGGCTTGAGCATCGCCATCTCGTGCTTGTTTGCCCAACACGCGAATTAATTCAACTTGGTCATATAAACCTTGTCCAACTTGTTGGCGTAAGGTTTCACCTAATAAACTGCCCATTAAGCGAACGTCATCGCGTAATGGGGCATGAGGGTCGGTGGTAGTCATGGCAACGCTCCGTCAGTCCGTGTTTATTTGATACTAGCGGATTTTGAGGAGCTAACCTAGTGGCTTAGCGTGGAATTTAGGGTAAGAGCAGCGAATAAAATCCGTCCTAAGAGGGGCAGGACGGATAAACTTTAGAAGTGCATTTCTAAGCCAAGATACGGCCCTTTAAATTCAATATCTGCATCGGTATTTTCAATATCTTCCAAGGTTGCAGTGATTTGGCGATACCCTGCTTTGATGCCAATATCTACCGCTAAATTATCAACAAAGTTGTACATAATTTCGGCTTGTATATCACTTAAGCTAGAACCATTATAACTGACACCTGCAACATCTGCTTTTACGCTCAAGCCAGTCAGAGGTAATTTGGCTTTTGTGGACAGATACGCCATAGGAATGGTTTCTTTAATACTGACGGTTTTTTTGTTTAAGCCATTTACTTCTTTGGCAACAATATCACCGTCAAGCAGTTTGGCAGCAATACCAATATCAGCACTGATAACATTATCCAGCACTTCATAATACAACACCATATCGGTGCTGGTTAAATCAATATCAAGATTCACATCTTGGGTAAATACAAACTTACCAAACTCAAAGGCAACCACTTTTTTAGTGTCGTTGCCTTGTAACGCTGTATGACGTAAACGAATATTGGGGATAATGGGGACAGGATGTTCAATACTTAATGAGAGTGATGCTTGATTTTGCTCGTCAAACACAAAAGGGGTTTTATTTTTGCCAGTTTGAGCGACATCAGCCTTGCCTTCATATTGCCAATAATCGGCATTGGCATAAACACCCCAAAGAGTGTCCGCTTGAGCCGTGCTAACAGCAGACAATACTAAAAAACTAGCACATAACTTAGAGACATAGCGTACCATCGTATTATACCCATATAAAATTTAGGTGTAATTTATAGCACAATTTAGAGCTTATGGCGTGGGATTGGTAAATTAAAATGCTGTTATTTAGGCTAATAAAAATTTTTAAAAGTGCTTTTAGAGATGCTTTTAAATGTGCTATTTTCTGTAGGCTTATTAATCAAACAAGAGATGTTGTGATGACTCAGCTAATCCATGCACGAATGACTGCAAGTATTACAGAACTTAAAAAAAGTCCTATGGATACAGTATTAGCTGGTAAAGGAGAGGCTGTCGCCATCCTTAATCGTAATATACCTGCATTTTACTGTATTCCTGCTGAATTATATGAAGCAATGATTGAGCAGCTAGAGGATTTGGAGCTGAATAAAATTGCAGATGCTCGTGTGAATCAAAAGCGCATTCGAGTAAACATAGATGAGTTATGATGCTATTTATCAGGCAGCAAATTTGAGGCATTCTTAATAAAAAACCACAAGCTGAGCATATTACCCAGCTTGTAAGGTGTTTAAGCCAACTCCATCACCCCATCCATTTCCACTTGTGCGCCACGCGGCAAAGAAGCCACGCCTACCGCCGCGCGCGCAGGATAAGGCTGAGTAAAATAACGTGCCATGATTTCGTTGACCAAAGCAAAATTGCTTAAATCAATTAAAAAAATATTGAGTTTGGCCACGTCTTGTAAACTGCCGCCTGCTGCTTCGCAGACTGCTTTTAAGTTGTCAAATACTTGAATCACTTGCGCTTCAATACCGTCTTTAAGCTGCATAGTTTGTGGGTCTAAAGCAATTTGACCTGATAAATAAACTGTAGTGCCAACTTTGACCGCTTGTGAATAAGTGCCAATGGCGGCGGGAGCATTAGCCGTGCTGATAATGGTACGAGACATGATTTATCCTATTGCAACATAAAAGTCTTGTATTCTAACTCATCAAAGACTTTATCCAAAAACTTAAAGCCAAGCATAATACACAACAAAAGGGCGGCGGCGAGGCCATAACCATAAAACTTAGGCCCTAAATAGAGCGTAAGGGCGGTAAAAATGCCATTAAAAACTACAAATAGGGCGGTTAGTAATAGCACAATACGCCGATTATCTAAGTAAAAAAATACGTTTAATATACCCAAAAATACCACCTGTAAACCAACACTAATCAGATTAACAAACAGCAAAGGCAAATATAATAAAGAAATACCTAATGCGTTGAGGATGATTTCACCTGCCACAAATACCGCGAGTGTGGTAATGGTTTGAATTTTGATAATTTGATAAATACCTTGGCGAATAGTAAACACCATTTCGTTACGCATTTTTTCCATATATTCTAAAGAGCCACCTTCGCGCACCGCATTATAAAAATTGTCATAAAATTCAACAAAATCGGTTTCCATCTTTACCAAAAATACCGCCATACCGGGAATAATTGACAAATAGGCCAAAAACACAGGAATGTCATAAATCAGTGAAGCGCGTAATGGGCCAATAATCGGTTGGCTAGTTGGCTCATAAAACCAAAACATAAACTTATCAAGCCATAAACCAAAATTATAAAAAAAGCCAACCCACACCAAACTCCAAAAAAACATCTTCTTTTTGGCAAAATCAAAAGCGATAAAATAGCGTGAAGGATAGTTACGAAAAATTAAAATCACCATGCCAATCAATAAGATAAATTGACCAAGCACAAAACCGCCCAATAAGCCTTCGAGTTTATAAGGCCGTAGCCATAGAGCAAAAAGCACGGTTGAGCCATAACCGATGGCAAAACAATTTAAAATCGCTTTGTATTGTTTCATACCTGATAAAAAAATGGTGGCTATCCAAATATCACTCAGTATGACAAAACCTGCCAGCATCAGCAGCCGATACATAATGCTTTGATTGGGAAACAAAAACAGAATCACCACAATGCCAAATGGACCGGCCAGCAGTGTTACCCACAATAATAAGCCATTAAAATTGGCCAAAATCATGTCAGCGCGTTTTTCAAATAAACGGTCGGCGGTAAAACGGGTAAAGGCCAGTTGTACAAACCCCGTCAGTGTTAAACTAAAAGCGACTAAATAAGTGACACTCACCTGAAATTGGGTAATTAAAAATTCAGGGACGACCATGGCCACACTCATCAAGCCAATGACCAAAATTCCAACAATAGACAAGACCCACGGCCCTGAGCTAATAATGCCTGCATAGGCGTAGGCTTGCATCATGCCCAATAAGCTGTCTTTGCGTAATAATTTACGCAACTCAAAACCAATACCCGCCATTAGCGTGTTCCTCTTGGACAAACCGCTGCGTTTGCTTGACTCATGGCAGTTTCATACACGGTATGATAACGGCCAAACATTTGCTCTTGGGTGTAATAACGCTCAACACGCGTAATGCCTGCGGCTTGAGCGGCGCGCCAGCGTTCGGGGTTGGCCAATAAAGCAACAATCGCTTCTGCCAGTTGAGTTGGGTTAGCAATACCCACAATTATGCCTGAGTCACCAATAGATTTATCAATCGGCCCTAAACCTTCTACTAATTGCCGACATGAGCCAACATCGGTCGAGACACACGGTACGCCTGCGGCGTAACCTTCTAAAATCACTAAGGGTAAGGCTTCAGAAATTGAACTCAGCACCAATAAACCCACTTTGGGCAATAACTCATCAATGCGTTGGAAACCTAAAAATTTGATTTTGTCGCTCAAGCCTAAACCTTCGGCCAAACTACGGCAGTCGGCGGCATAGTCGGGGTCTTCATCTTCTGGCCCTGCAATCCACGCTTCGGCAGTCGGCAATTGATTAACCACGGTACGCATCGCCCGAATAAAAGTTTTAATATCTTTAATCGGTACCACACGGCCAATTAAACAGATAGTTAAAGGAATCTCATCACTACGTTTGGCGCGCACTTGTTCAAGATGGGGGAGGTTGATACCGTTGGGGATATTTTCGGTGCGTTCGGCAAGTGCGCCATCTTTAATTTGCCGTAAACGATTGGTTTCGTACAGGGCAATAATACGGTCTGCATGATGATAACAATCACGGCCAATGGCTTCAAAAAAACGAATCCATAAATGTTTAAAATAAGCCACTTCGGAGCTGTCTTTAGACAATGTGCCACGATTATCCTTAATCCATTCCGCTTGAAATAAATCAATTTTTCGTTCTTTGGTATAAATGCCATGTTCGGACAAAATCAGCGGTTTACCTGTTTTTTGCTTCATTAGTGCGCCCAAAAAACCTGCATAACCCGTTGAAATAGTGTGAAAAACTTTGACAGGAATAAAAGTTTCGGTCAGTGCCATCAGTCGCCAAATCGGCGCGTGCATAATGCGAATTGTCCAAAAATAATCAACAAAAGATGGGTCGGTGCAATGTTCGCGGTATTGTTCGGTAATATAATCCCATGCTTCCCGACTATACAAAAAATCGGCTTCGGCATAACGTCCTGCGCTCCGATGCTGCATGATGCTATCAAGGATTGAGGCTTCTTGCTCATGTGCGCGTTCGGGTTGACGATACATCTCATGTAGGCAGCGAATTTCTTTAAAAACCTGTGGATTGCCTTTACGTTTGATAACGGGCGGTTTACTTTGGCTTTCGTGTAAATAGTGCACTTCTAAATGCACGACATTGTCGGGTAAAGTGTAACGCATATCGCCATAATCTTCGGCGCGACTGCCAATAAAACACAAGGCAAAGCTATATTGAGGAAAACCTTTGATAATTTGATTGACCCAACTTGAGACACCGCCGCTCACATAAGGGTAAGTGCCTTCTAATAACAAGCCAATATCGGCAGATTGACCTTGTTTAATAATGGTCATTTAGCGTCCCCAATAATCCGCAGACATTAATAAAGACCGTGAGCCGCCTCTTTCGTGTAAATTTTTCATAATACGCCGTGTGCTGGCATAATCTTTACGCAAAAAAGCTAATTCGGCCAAATACGGTTCGGCACGCGCTAAGGGAAAGCCTTGTTTGATAGCGGCACTAAAACACCCTGTGGCACGAATATAATCACCGCGTAAAGTCCACATGCGCCCCGAAATCGCCCATAAACCTGCATCTTTGACTTTTTCTTTTAAGGCTTCGGTGGCATAACGTTGGACTTGTTCTAAAGAGAACAGTCTCATATCACCTTGCACCAGATTTTGATACACCAACTCCCAATACAATTCAGCCAGTTCACGCGCTGGCAAATAACGTTCTTGGCTATTTGCTGCTTCTTGATGGTTATGTAAAGCCAGTTGAATACGGTGCGTTAGTTGTTTTTCGCGGCTGTCTAACATGCCATAAGCCAATAAACGCAAATCGTCTGAGCTATCACTTAACGCTTCGCGTAAAATCCCTGAAGCATGACGCGCAGGCATGGTTTGCAGAGCTAACAAGGCTTTCATGCGCATTTCAACAGGCGTTTGTTTGTTACTGAGTTGTTGTCGTACTCGACCTGAACGCCAACCAACATCAATATGATATTTGGGCATTTCGTAGTGAGGGCTAGTCACGGCACTAAAACGATATTCGCTACGAAAATAAGGCAACCAACTGGCAATCATCGAGCCAATAGCAAAACCAAATAAACCAATCACAGGAATAAAAAAGCTTAGGCTAAACAGCAGTAAAATCACCCATTTGCGCGGTTGTTGATAGTTTTTGGGTAATAAAGTCCAAGCAACAGGCGTAATGCAGGCACAGGCTAAAGCATGTAAAAAAAAGTATTGATAAATTAGAGCCGTGCTATTACTAGACAATAACAATAAGGCAACAGCCGAGACTTCCAAACTGACGGCCAATGTCCCTAGTTTTGCATTGAGGCTGGCCATCATTAACTCGCTTGTTGTTTGACTAAACAACGCTCTAATAAATTATTGAGCAAATCCGCCGCAGGCCGCTCATTGACTAAAGCGGTATAAGGTGTGACATTGGCTTCGCTAAAGGTATTGGCGTTAAACATTTCTTTGAGCCATTTTTGGCTACGCAACAAATAACCTGTCACTGCGGCATTACCATGTAAAGGCATCATGGTAATAATAATGTCGCGGTCAGAGAGGTGAATATCCCAAATAATATCCATTTGGCGGCGTTGGCGTACCATTTCCGCGACAATATCTTGACGATGCGGACTGTCAGAAATCACAAAAGCGGTAATACTTGACGGTAAACCACTCTCGCGTTGTACCCGTTCTAAACGCAATAATTCCGAAGCAAATTCTAAAGGACAAGTCGGGTTATCACGCAAAATTTTCATCGCCAATGGCACAAGTTTGACGTTATCGGCATAATAACCAAGAAGCACACCCAAAAACTGTAGCGTTTCTTGGTTAAGCGATAAAAACGGCATACGCTCAATCAGCAATACGCCTAAACATTGTTGATTGGTTGCCGATAAGGGTGCAACCACCAAATAACGGCTTTCTGCATCTTGTAGGTCAGCACTTTGCAAATGCGCGAGTTCGTTTTGTTCGAGGGCATAGCTTAATAAAGGGTCATTAACCACCAGTTCTTGTGGCGTGCCGATACTTGCTGAGGCTTGGCTTTGGATTTTACCTTTCACAACAGGATGTAAACTAGCCACTTCTAGCTGACAGGTTTGTCCTAGTAAACTCATTAAAGCATGAGCATGAGGTAATGCCGATGGGTCTTGTACGCCCGTTATCATTGCTTCTCGAATGTGCATGATGGAGTCGCGTAGCGTCATCGGTTTAGTGAGCATATCTTGCTCTAAACGCTCGTGTGACAATTTAAGCAAGTAATGACGGCGAGTGAGTGACTCTAAACGCTCATTAAGATAGGCGTTGGCCTCGCGCACCCGTTTAAGGCGCACAATCCATACATCGGCAAACTCACCCGCAATGGGTGTTATTGC
>Ga0247722_10001392_pt1 | contig 13373 bp, 5 predicted proteins | sample MSEWelMarce3H_FC_FD_189094 | JGI IMG/M metagenome (GOLD analysis project Ga0247722, IMG submission 189094) | Subsurface sediment microbial communities from gas well in West Virginia, United States - MSEEL Well Study Marcellus 3H_FC | ecosystem: Environmental > Terrestrial > Deep subsurface >... | reverse complement strand
ATTGGATGAAGATGACACTGAAATGTTAAAAGAATGCACCGGTGTTGTAGAAGGATTAAATACGAATTTAAACGCATACGCAGAGAAACAACGGAAAGTGGGTGCCACGGGCGCTGCAATTGAGAGAAGGGAGCCGATTGAGGAAATGCCGAAGAAGTTCGCGGCCGTCAGCGGTCTTGATATGGATGAGGGTGATCTGGATGAGGGCGATCTGGATAAGACGAATGGAGGTAAAAAGAAACGCCGCAATAAAACGCGCAAACTAAAGAAGCATCATCGAAAATCAATCAAGCGAGTTAGAGCGCGAAAATTTACAATGAAATACAAATATATCTCTAAGAAGAACACCCGCCGCCGTTAATTGTTGTGTATATGCGGTCGTTTTTATACATTATTTTACAAAACTATCTAGAAACTAATATCATAATCATATTATAATCATATCATAATTATATTATGCCAAAGACTGAGATTGATTATTCCAATACTATCTTTTACAAAATTCATTGTAAGAATCCAGATGTGAAAGATGTCTATATTGGACATACGACGAATTTTGTTCAACGTAAATCTGCGCATAAACGCAGTTGTACACATGAAAAGTCCGCGAATTATAATTGTAAAGTATATAATGTTATACGTGAATATGGCGGATGGAATAATTGGAAGATGGAAATAATTGCATTTCATGAATGCGCCGACCATTATACAGCTCGAAAAATAGAACAGCAGTATTTTGAAGAATATAGAGCAACACTGAATAGCATTGAACCGCTGCCAAAACCAAAGGTGATGTTGCCCAAGAATGCCAGAATAAAACCAGAAAAACAAATATTATATTGTGAAAAATGTGACGTATATTGTCAATCAAAACCCGCTCATGATATTCATAACAAAACCAATAAACATATTAATAATAGAACAACTCGAACTGCGCAAATGCCACAAAATGCCAAATTATTTGAATGTGAAAAATGCAACTTCATATGCAGTAAACAAAGCAACTTTAATAACCATTTAATAACTGCAAAGCATAAAAATAGAACTGAACCAGTTCCAGAAAATGCCAACAATTTTGACTGTGAATGCGGTAGAAAATATAACGCAAGAAATAGTTTATGGTATCATAAGCAGAAATGTACATACACACCAACATCCACCCTAGAAAATACGATTGTATATGCAACCGACGAAAAACAACAACCTACCATTGAGCCCGGTTCGGCCGAATTAATTGTACTAGTAAAAGAACTCATGTTGCAAATGACCGCAAAAGATAAACAATTGATGGAACTTCAAAATACCATAAAGGAAATGATTCCTCGTCTTGTCCCACAATTTACAGGTCCCACATAAAAACAGTGAATAAACTTAGGGTCGCATTTTTGGATTTTGGACATTCATTTTCCTTGTCCATTTTTGAAAAGTGACCCAATAAGTTTTTCTGAATATGTAAAAAAACCACTTCACAGCATAATGCAGCAAAACCCGAATTTCCATGAAAATATTTGTGACTGTTAAATTTTTTTCGTTTTTGCGGCAGGTTGTTTAGGAACTTTTCTGTTCTGTATTTTATAGAACAAGCAGAATGATCAAAGTTCATAAAAGTTCAAATATATTAGCATGTGATTTTTGTGATTATAATACATGTAGAGAAAGTCAATTTACTCGTCATTTATTGACTGCAAAACATATAAATAGAACAAATAGAACAGAAAATTCGTCAAAAAGTTCCATTAGTTCTATAAACCATGTATGTGAATGTGGTAAAAAATATAATGCAAGAAATAGTTTATGGTATCACAAAAAAAAATGTACATATACGCCCACACCACCCACACCACCACTCGAAAACACCATTGTATATGCAACCGAAGAAAAAACGCAACCGGTCATGGAGCCAGGCTCCGGCGAATTAATTGTATTAGTAAAAGAACTCATGTTGCAATTGACCGCAAAAGATAAACAATTGACGGAACTTCAAAATACTGTGAAGGAAATGATCCCACATCTCGGTAATAACAACAATACCAACAGCAACAACAATACCACATTCAACGTTCAACTCTACCTCGAAAATGAATGCAAAGATGCGTTAAGTATCCAAGAATTTGTCAAACGAATCGAAATTGGCATGGATCATTTACGAACCATCTCCAGGGATGGCTACGTAGATAGTGTCAGCAATATTCTCATTAAGGCGCTCAATAATATGGACATAACGGAACGGCCACTACATTGCACCGACCTGAAGCGCGAAACCGTCTATATTAAAAACAATGAAACGTGGAATAAAAGCACCGCAGATGAACCAATTATGAACGGGTTGATTAACACCATTGAAAACAAACATTATGCAGTTGTAAAACATTATGTGCAAACAACCCCGGCAGCAAGAGAACTAGACACACCCGAATACAATTTCTACGCAAAAGCATGTGTACAAGCACTAGGAAACTACGAAGACCACGACAAATTAAACAAGAAAATCTATAAAAAAGTGTTGCCGGAAATAAAACTAGACAAATCCGTGATAAAATGAAAAAGGTAGTAATTTAATCAATTCAATTTAATCAATCATGCACACACATTTCCTTTCGGTCGAACTTACATGATAAATTGTTTGTAAGGGTATTGATGCCATGAGGTATTTAGATTCATTTATTATCGACTATTATTATATAACGATGTCAACATTCACAGATGTGAACGGTATTATTTGGAACTACACGTTAGATGGAAGTAATAATGCCTCAATTGGTAATAATGCATTTTCTGATGCAACAACTTTAGGTACAGGTCTAAGTGGTGCGCGAATTATTCCTTCTACAGTAAATGGTTATACAGTTACTTCCATTAACCCTTATTCTTTCTTCAGTTGCACTGGTTTAACGTCAGTGACGATTCCTGAATCGGTCACGTCCATTAACGTTTATTCTTTCTCCGGTTGCACTGGTTTAACGTCATTGACAATTCCTGATTCGGTCACGACTATGGATCAAAGATGTTTCAGCAATTGCACCGGTTTAAAATCAGCAACGATTGGTACCTCAGTAACGTCTATTGATGCGGGTGTTTTCAATAATTGCAGTGGTTTAACATTAGTGACGATTCCTGATTCAGTAACGTCTATTGGTAACGACGCTTTGAAAAATTGCAGTGGTTTAACATCAATAACGATTCCGGATTCAGTCGCGTCTATTGGTGACAGCGCTTTCAGCGGTTGTTATAGTTTAACATCAGCAACAATCCCTAATTTGGTCACGTCTATTGGTGAATATGCTTTCTTGAATTGCTATGGCTTAACGTCAGTGACGATTGGTAAATCGGTCACGACTATTGGTTTTCGATGTTTCCGGGGGTGCACTAGTTTAACGTCCATAAACATTCCTGACTCGGTCACGTCTATTGGCGATGATACTTTCCGGGAAACTTCTACAGATCTTACTGTCACGATGAATACAGGCAAATTTGGGATAACTTCTCCTTCTACGGACCAATCGTTTTTCAACAATGGTAGTGTAGATTTTGTTCTTCCCCCCCCATCACCTACCATGACCATAACAGCAACTGCCAGTGGTTTACCCCTTGCCAGTGGTTCAACCACCAATAATACATCTATAGCATTAACATTCACTTCCTCTGCATCAACAACTAGTTTTGCGGGAGGGGATATTACTATTACTAATGGTTCATTAAATTCTTCTTTTGCTGGAATCGGAACGGACGGTAAGGTTTATACGGCCACATTTACTCCAACTGGTCAGGGTGTATGTACAATTGATGTTTCTGCAAATAAATTCACCTCTGCTGGTCAAAATAATGTTGCCGCGACGCAATTTACTTGGACGTTTGATAGTTTTTCACCTAGCATGACAATAACATCAACGACATCTGGTGTTACAAGTGGTTCAACCACCAAAAATACATTCATAGATTTGACATTCACTTCCACGGAAGCAACAAACAATTTTTTGGTAGGAGATATTAGTGTTACTAACGGTACAATAAGTAATTTTGCAGGAATCGGTACGGACGGTGCTGTTTATACTGCCAGATTTACTCCAACCGGGCCAGGCGCATGTACAATTGGTGTTTTGCAGGGCGCTTACACCGATGCGGCAACGAATCTTAACAATCTCGCGACGCAATTTAATTGGACTTTCGATAGTGATTATGGAATACCCATAAATTCAGGGGTTCTAACATATATTCCAACCCCTCTCTCGTTCGTTGACAATAAACTAACCATTGCGAACACGATTGATGCAACCGATACGGACGTTGTTTCATTTCAGCTTACTACGGGAAATAGATTATACCCATTAAGTGTCTCCAGTTTTAGTGGCACTGGAACGGTTACATATTCATTAGATATATCTGGTGGTTCCAATGTAAAATCTGGCACATTTAGTTCAGCAGGCCCGAGCCTTTTACCTGGCGATGGGTCTCTAACGGCGTCAGTAAATACCACGTATATTTTGACAATGACCGCCAATGCAGCAATCAGTTATACTATTGTTGGATATTTGGATTATGGAATACCCAACATTTCATGGACGTCGCCGACTGAAACGATACTTCGAGCAAGTAATTTAGAGGCGGGAGACAGTTTTGGCCAGGCAGTGGCAATAAGTGGAAATTATGCAATTGTTGGAGCACCTTATGAAGACGGGGAGGGCAATTCTACACCCGGTTGTGGCGCGGCATATATATTTGAACGAGATGGTTCTGGAAATTGGATTCAAAACCTTAATATACTTCGAGCAAGTAATTTAGGCGCGAGTGACGGTTTTGGTCTTTCCGTCGCAATAAGTGGAAATTATGCGATTGTGGGGGCATATAATGAAGCGGGTCCTAGTAATGCTACGGCAGGTTGTGGAGCTGCATATATATTTGAACGTGATGGTTCTGGCAATTGGATTCAATACCCGATTATACTTCGAGCAAACAATTTAGACGCGGGTGACAATTTCGGCTATTCAGTCTCAATCAGTGGAAATTATGCAATTGTTGGGGCAAGGTATGAAGCAGGCGAAGGCAATGCTGCAGCATATAGTGGAGCAGCATATGTATTTGAACGCAATGATTCTGGAAACTGGTTTCAAAAACCTATATTTCGATCAAGCAATTTAGACGCGGGTGACCGTTTCGGCACTTCAGTTGCAATAAGTGGAAATTATGCGATTGTTGGGGCATATAATGAAGCCGGTGAAGGCAATGCTACAGCAGGTTGTGGTGCTGCATATATATTTGAACGTAATGGTTCTGGAAATTGGATTCAAAACCCTATTATACTTCGAGCAAGCAATTTAGACTCGCAAGACATATTCGGTATTTCTGTTGCTATAAGTGGAAATTATGCAATTGTTGGGGCATATCAGGAAGACGGCACTAGTAATACAAACAATTGTGGCGCAGCATATATTTTTGAACGCGATGGTTCAGGAAATTGGGCCGAAACAAAAATACTTCGAGCAAGTAATTTGAATTTAAACAATTGGTTCGGCCAGACAGTTGCAATAAGTGGAAATTATGCAATTGTTGGGACAACGCAGGTAAACAGTTCTGCTGGCGCGGCATATATGTTTGAACGTAGCACTGCTGGAAGTTGGACCGAAAAAAAAATAATTCAATCAAGTAATTTAGAATCAGGTGACCTGTTCAGCGGTTCTGTTGCTATAAGTGGTAATTATGCGATTGTTGGGGCATATAGTGAAGACGGTTCTAGTAATGCTACAGGAACTAGTGGCGCTGCATATATTTACAGTGCAAACTTAACTCCAAATCCAACACCACTATCGTTCGTCGACAATGCACTAACTATTGCAAACAGCATTGATGCAGCTGATACAGATAAAGTTTCATTTGCACTTAGCGCGGGGGCTAGCCTATATCCATTTGGCGTAACCAGTTTTAGTGGCACTGGAACGGTTACATATTCATTAGATATATCGGGCGGCGCCAATGTCAAAACCGGCACATTCAGTGCAAATAACGTTGATCTTTTGGCGGGAACGCCTGTCACTGCAACCGGAAACACCACATATATTTTTACATTGACGTCCAATGCAGCAATCGCATATACTATTGTTGGAGGTATACTAACATCACCAACAAATATTATATTGAGCAATAATTCGGTCAATGAATTACAACCGATTGGCACGACTATTGGTACATTAACATGCGACAATCCAATTAATTCGTTTATTACGTATTCCGTGAGTGATACGACTCGGTTCAGCATTACCGGATCCACGTTGAAAACGAATGTTATATTTGATTATGAGACTACTTCCAGTTATACGGTCACAATTACTGCTGCTATCGGTGGATTATCCTCATCGAGTTCGAAGACAATAACTGTGATAAATATTTCGGGGGAAGCCGCCGAATTGCGTCGTCAAAATCTGCAGGGCAGTGCATTAAAAACTGCAGCGGATTCGCAGGGAACACCAATAACTGCAACCCAATTGAAAGATGCATCGTTTAATGCAACTGAATTAAAAGCGGCGGCATATAGTGTAGTCCAGTTGAAAGCGGCGAGTTTTACTGCAGTCCAATTGAAAGATGCATCGTTTAATGCGACGGAATTGAAAGATGCATCGTTTAATGCAACAGAATTGAAAACCGCATTGTTTACTGCAGTCCAATTGAAAGATGCATCGTTTAACTTAATTCAATTGAAAGATGCATCGTTTAATGCGACGGAATTGAAGGCCGCATTGTTTACTGCAATCCAATTAAAAGATGTATCGTTTAATGCAACTGATTTGAAAACCGCATTGTTTACTGCAACTGAATTGAAAGATGCATCGTTTAACTTAATTCAATTGAAAGATGCATCGTTTAATGCAACAGAATTGAAAACCGCATTGTTTACTGCAGTCCAATTAAAAGATGTATCGTTTAACGCAACTGATTTGAAAACCGCATTGTTTACTGCAACTGAATTGAAAGATGCATCGTTTAACTTAATTCAATTGAAAGATGCATCGTTTAATGCAACAGAATTAAAAACCGCATTGTTTACTGCAGTCCAATTGAAAGATGTATCGTTTAACGCAGTCCAATTGAAAGATGCGTCGTTTACTGCAACTGAATTGAAAGATGCATCGTTTAATGCAATCCAATTGAAAGATGCATCGTTTACTGCAACTGAATTGAAAACCGCATTGTTTACTGCAACTGAATTGAAAGATGCGTCGTTTAATGCAATCCAATTGAAAGATGCATCGTTTAATGCAACCCAATTGAGAGATGTAGGGTTTACTGCAACGGAAATGAAATCGGGTTTTAATGCAACGGAACTGAAAGCAGGTGGATATAATGCAACAGCATTGAAGGATGGCGGATTTACTGCAACGGAAATGAAATCGAGTTTTAATGCAACGGAATTGAAAGAGGCATTGTTTAATGCAACCCAATTGAAAGAGGCATCGTTTAATGCAACGGAGTTGAAAGATGTAGGGTTTACTGCAACGGAAATGAAATCGAGTTTTAATGCAACGGAATTGAAAACCGGCGGATATAATGCAACTGAATTGAAAACTGGCGGGTTTACTGCAACGGAAATGAAGTCGAGTTTTAATGCAACGGAATTGAAAACCGGCGGATATGATGCAACTCAATTGATCGATGGCGGGTTTTTATTAACAGAACTGAAAACAGCTGCATTTACTGCGAAGAATTTGAAAGACGCAAATGTTTTGTTAGCAGATTTAATAAATATTGACTATAATGCAACTGAATTGAATGAAGCGGATTTTACAGCAACGGAACTGAAAGACAGCGGCGAGTTCACAATTAACGACCTGAAAGATGGGGGATATACTGCAACGGAAATGAAGACCGCGCAATATGATGCCACCCAACTAAAAACGGTCGGGTATAGTGCGACACAAATGAAAGACGCGGCATTTACTGCAACCGAATTATACAGTGTTGGATATACATCAACGCAATTAGTTTTCGGGGGATTTAATTCTTCCAGTTTAATTATATTGGGAATTGTACCCGACTGGAATATCAATGAGAATGCGAATTGTATTACAACGTCATACGTTCAGGATTTCGTGGATGTCAGTGGTTGCATTATTTTACGCGAAAATGCGAATTTGCATATGCATGGCAAATTAGAGACCGCAGGGAACTTGTTATTAAACCGTATGGTCTTGACCGCAGACGCCAGTTTCAACCGTCGTATTTTCGTCGGCGGCGATGTATCCATGAACGGAAAAGTGGCCGTGAGCGGTGACATATATATGAACGGCAATGTGACCAAATGCGCCTTTAATAATAGTTCCATTCCAAAATCCGCATTTTCGGGTACGGTGCCAGATGGTCCAAATTATAATACATCCAGAATCGTATATGACCAAAAATTCCAAGCAAACGCTGATGTATCCATGAATGGCCCAATTGTTGCCGCAAATAATGTGAAAGTGAGCGGTAATATTGTTTTCAACGACGGAACCGTCATGAATACATACGACAATAACATTTTGTCAACAAATCCAACCGTGTTCAAACCATCCACATTTAGCAGTTTAGATATATGCGGCAATTTGGTTGCAGGAAGTTATGCAACATCGTCCGATTACCGCATAAAAACCAATATAGTGGAATTGGACGAAACATATACTGTGGACAAACTGCGTCCGGTGAAATATTATCAAACACAAATCAACCGCGAGAAATATGGGCTCATTGCACACGAACTACAAGAACATTATCCGGATTTGGTTGTCGGCGAAAAAGACGGAAGCGAATTACAACGCGTGAATTATACGGGATTGATCGCAATCTTAATAAATGAAATCAAAAGAATGAAGAACGAGCTTAGTGAGTTAGAAAACGACGTCGGGGTAGGTAAGGAACACGGATTGATTTAACCGAATTAGAAAACGATGCATTGCATTTAGATCTATTAAATTAGTAAATATATTATGTTTATAGTTTTTGGTTTTAATCGAAATTGTTTATGCGAATGAAAATGACAAAAGGTTGTAATTTAATAAAATAGAGCCTAACTGCTCGATTTTATCAACTCAATGTAATAAATCCTGCATATACATTACTGTTCGGGCAATAAGGTGGTGCAACGTGTGCGAACTTACATGATAAATTGTTTGTAAGTGCATTGTTACGATCCACTATTTAGATTCATTTATTGTCGAGTATTATTATATAACTATGTCAACTGTATATTACTTCACAGTTGGAAGCATTACGTGGAGGTACACGTTATTTGGAGGCAATGCAATACTTGGTGATGGTGCTGTTAGCTATGGTGGTGCTTCCACATATCAAGCTCTAATTGGAGAAATAAGTATCCCTTCTGTATTAAATGGTTATACCGTGACAAGATTTAGTAATTATGCGTTTTGGCAGTGCCCGAATATAACGTCATTTAATATTCCGGTCTCGGTCACAAGCTTTGGTACAGAGGCTTTCGCGTATTGCATTGGTTTAACGTCAGTGAATTTTATTGGCTCAATAACGTCTATTAGTCAAGGGGCTTTCTACGGTTGCAGCGGTTTAACGACATTGACGATTCCTAACTCGGTTACGTCTATTGTTCAAAATGCGTTCGGCTCTTGCACTGGTTTAACATCAGTGACGATTGGTAACTCGGTCACGTCCATTGGTGATTATGCTTTCTATGATTGCACTGCTTTAAAATCAGTGACGATCCCTAACTCGGTCACGTCTATTGGCGCTAGTGCATTTTATAACACTTCTACAGCTCTTACTGTAATAATGAATACAGGCAAATTTGGCATAACTTCACCGACTGCTCAGGGCACTACCGTAGGGTTTTTTGGAAACCCAGCTGTAAAAGTTGTTCTTCCACTTACCATGACCATAACATCAACCACGCCTGGTGTTACAAGTGGGTCAAAGACAAACAATGCATCCATAGCATTAACATTCAGTTCTTCTGCATCAACAATTGATTTTCAGGCAGAGGACATTAGTTTTAATAGAGGTAGTTTAACTAGTTTTGATGGAAGCGGTTCTGTTTACACAGCCACATTTGCACCAACGATTCAAGGTGCATATACGATTAATGTTGCAGAAAATAAATTCACATCTGTTGGTCAAAATAATAATTCTTCAAACACATTTAATTGGACTTATGATAGCGTTTCACCTAGTATGATCATAACATCAACCACACCGGGTGTTTCCAGTGGTTCAACCACAAATAATACATCCATTGCATTAACATTTACTGCCTCTGAATCAATAACTGGTTTTCAGGCAGTTGATATTAGTTTTAATAGAGGTACTTTAACTTCGTTTGGTGGAGGTGGTTCTGTTTATACTGCCACATTTACTCAAGCCGGTCAGGGTGTATATATAATTAATGTTCCAGTAGGTGCTTACACCGACGCTGCTGGAAATAGTAATGCTGATGCAACGACATTTAATTGGACTTATGATAGTGTTTCACCTACCATGACCATAACATCAAACATTGCCAGTGGTTCAACCTCTAATAATGCATCCATACCATTAACATTCACTGCTTCTGAAGCAATAACTGGTTTTCAGGCAGGTGATATTAGTTTTAATAGAGGTAGTTTAACTTCGTTTGATGGAAGTGGTTCTGTTTATACTGCTACATTTACTCAAGCGGGTCAAGGTGCATATATAATTAATGTTCCGGTAGGTGCTTACACCGACGCTGTTGGAAATAGCAATGCTGCTGCAACTACATTTAATTGGACATATGATAGCGTTTCACCTACAATGTCCATAACATCAACAATTTCCAATAATTCAACCACCAATATTGCATCGATACCATTAACATTTACTGCATCTGAAGCAATAACCGGTTTTCAGGCAGTTGATATCAGTTTTAATAGAGGTACATTAACTGCGTTTGATGGAAGTGGTTCTGTTTATACTGCCACGTTTACTCAAGCAGGCCAAGGTGCATATATAATTAATGTTCCTGTAGGTGCCTACACCGATCCTGGTGGAAATAGTAATACTGCTGCAACGTCATTTAATTGGACTTATGATAGTATTCCGCCTACCATGACCATAACATCAACAACAGCCGGTGTTACCAGTGGTTCAACCACCAATAATAAATTCATAGCATTAACATTCACTTCATCTAAAGCAACAACCAATTTTGTGAAAGATGATATTATTCTTACTAATGGTAAATTAAGTCCTCTTACCGGAAGTGGTACGGTATATAATGCCACATTTACACCAACTGGTCCAGGTGCATGTACAATTAGTGTTTTGCAGGGCGCTTACACCGACGCTGTTGGAAATAGTAATATTGATTCAACGTTTAATTGGACTACAACCGCATGGAATATTGACATGAGTGCAAATCATCTTATCAAATCGTATGTGAAGGATTTCGTTGATGTCAGTGGAATGGTTGTTTTGCGCGAAAATGCGAATTTGTACATAAGCGGCAACGCAGAGACCGCCGGGAGTTTGTCATTAAACCGTCTTTTCGTGACAGCAGACGCCAGTTTCAACCGTCGTATTTTCGTTGGCGGTGATGTATCTATGAACGGCAATGTTGCCATGATCGGCGACCTATCCATGAACGGCACCGTGACCAAATGCAATTTTAACAATAGTTCTATTCCAAAATCCGCGTTTTCGGGTGCGGTTCCGGATGGTGCAGATTATAATACATCCAAAATCGTATATGACCAAACGTTCCAAGCAAACGATGATGTATCCATGAACGGTGCCACATTCGCATCAAATAACGTCAAAGTGAGCGGTAATATTGTTTTCAACGACGGAACCGTGATGAATACATACGACAATAATATTTTGTCAACAAATCCAACCGTGTTCAAAACGTCCACATTTACCAGCCTAGACATATGCGGTAATTTGGTCGCGGGAAGTTATGCAACATCGTCCGATTACCGAATTAAAACCAATATAGTCGAATTGGACGAAACATATACCGTGGACAAACTGCGGCCGGTTAAATATTATCAAACACAGATCAACCGCGAGAAATACGGTCTCATTGCACACGAACTACAAGAACATTATCCGGATTTGGTGATCGGCGAAAAAGACGGAAGCGAATTGCAACGCGTAAATTATACGGGATTGATCGCAATCTTAATAAACGATATCAAACGGTTGAAGAACGAGATTACAGAATTAGAATTGCATCAGCGATAAATAAGAATGCCCGAATATACAAACTAGAACCATTTTACACAATTATGATCACTATGGACTTCATAATGATCATAAAAACGATGATTAGACTTAATACACGTAATTCTTTACTAAGCGAGAAATATGAATAATCTTACTATTATTGGGAGCAATCTTCGCAGGTATCCACCGCTTAAACTTTGAGTGAAATATGCACTCCATTGTCAGGGTGCGTTTAAGGTCCACATACTTATCTTGCTCGATATTCTGGAAATCTTCGTCGTCATCGCTCTCTTCAATATAGTCCAAATTTTCATTTTCACGGATGTTGCGGAAAAGGCGATTCATAAAAACACTGGTTTTATAATCTTGTATATACGCAATCCCATAATATTCGAGCGAATTCTCCTTACCATATGCGTATAAATGGTAAATATCATATTGCACATCCGCCATCACTTTAAAAACGGTACTTTGGCGGTATTGCGGTTTAAACAAATCAGCAATGTATTTCGTAACATGCTCGGTCTCGAGTTTATCTTTGATCGCCTGTTTATTGTTTTCCACATTAGGTACGATTTTCATGTTCAACACTACATTGATACTCGGCATGATCGTGTTTGCGGTCCGGTATTGAATATGATGTGTCTGGTATCCAATCGTATCTACAATATTCGCCGGAATCGCAGACGATATAATTGCATTATACGTATTAATCCACATGACAGGCAACCTGAACAACACAGTAATATTGCTCGCCTGAACTGCATCAAGAAAATCCTTAATATAAAACAATTTCTCGCAAAACGTCAGTTTAGTCAGCGGAATGCCTTTGTAATAATACATATCTTCAATGACAAAATACGACAAATTCGTGGCTTCGTCCAATATGGTGGTTCCATATAAAATCGTTCCTTTGCCGAGAGGATTGTGGTCTTCTTTCATAATGCGCGTCGACTTCACGATTTTCCTTTCTTTGTTTAAATCGAATATATAACAAACGTCGCAGTCGCGATAAAATGTAAACCATGCGTAGTTTTTTTTGCCAACGGGTATGGCCAATGCAACATTGTAATCGGCAGAATAACCCTTTTGCGATATGGTTTCATACGAATGGTCAAAGTCTGGCATTCGTTCAACCAAGTGATACATTTGATTTGAAGTAAGTTCCATGATAATCGAATATTATGATGGACCAGATG
>Ga0247722_10001391_pt1 | contig 13379 bp, 13 predicted proteins | sample MSEWelMarce3H_FC_FD_189094 | JGI IMG/M metagenome (GOLD analysis project Ga0247722, IMG submission 189094) | Subsurface sediment microbial communities from gas well in West Virginia, United States - MSEEL Well Study Marcellus 3H_FC | ecosystem: Environmental > Terrestrial > Deep subsurface >... | reverse complement strand
AAGTTACAGTTTCAACAGTTGAATTATTAACTGTAGATTTATACGTTCCACCTCCAAGGTCATCCATTAGTGTAGTAACCTCAGGATTAGTACTAGCACTTATATATACAAGTTGTCCAGCTAACCCCGTTTCAGTTTGATCAAGAACTTGTACTGAAATTGCTAACCCTGATGCATTTATTTCAGCTTGAGTAACCTGGTTGGATAAATAGGCCATTGTTGTAGGAACTCGGGCTGTCCAAGAAATAGTTCGTGTATCGGTAAAAGAACCAATCGTGGCAGTATAAGTTACAGATTCAACAATTGAATTATTCACTCCAAGTTTATAAGTTCCACCTCCAAGGTCTTCCATGAGTGTGCTAACACCAGGAGTGCTACTACCAGTGTTTTCTAAATATACCTGTTGACCAGTTAAACCCTGGCTAAATTGGTCAAATAATTTCACTAAAATATCCAGACCTGAATCTACCGCAAATTCAGTAATTCCACTGACTATATACATAGTTGTAAGAACTGGGTCTCCACCTCCACTAGGAAGAGGATTTACAATAGTTGCTGTACCATCACTTGTTCCATCGATTCCATCACCTACCGCAGTATATGTTGTATATACACCTTCGCTATATACAACCTCTCTTATTCTATAATTATTAGTATCACCTATAAAAATATTTCCATTAACTACAACTATTCCCCAGATGTGAAAACTAAATAAAGCAGATGTTCCATCGGCAAACCCCTCTTGACCTGGAGTTCCAGCAATAACAGTTTCAGTATTAGAAGTGTCAAATCTGGAAACAGCAGCATTACCAGGTATATATATATTATTAGAATCATCTAATGCAAAAGTATTTATTTGACCACTAGTATATATAGCAGTACTTACAATAGCACCAGTAGAATTGGTCCTAAATATTTTACCATGTCCCTGATCTACTATAACCATATTACCACTTGAATTAAACTCTAAAGAGGTTAATATTGGTAGGGGGGGTAGCATCTACAGCTACAAACAATGTTACAACACCTTGAAGATTCATTTTGTAAACATTTCCTCTGTTAGTATTACCTTGAGCTGTATATATACAGCCATCACTTGCCCGATAAGCCATACCAACAATATCTTGTGAAAATGATGAACTAGAGGTATATTCAGGCACTTGAGATACATCGGGTGTAATTGCTGTAATATTACCAGCCTGATTAATTACTGCTACACGCCACGCTCCCTCTTCTCCTACTAATAAATATGCTACTGTATAAAGATTGCCAGATGAATCAATAGTAAGACCACCATTACCCTGAAAAGGAGAAGTAATTGTAGTAACATTACCAGATTGATCTAGTTTTCTTATAATTGTGGTTCCTCCACTTGGGAGAAAATCTAAGAAATAAATATTACCAGACGAATCCTTTACGAAAGTTCCTACTGAACTAACCCTTGCTGCCATATATTATAATAATAGAATATATTCTAAAATTCAGATTTTCCTCCAGTGACTGTATTAAGTTGAAGCATAAGACTATATGTATGATAACCCAGTGAACCAAATCCTAAAACTAATATAATTTCATAAGGATATCGAGAAGCTTCTTTTTTGTTATAGCCAATCCAGAACAAAACCGGGGCTACTACAAATAGATGAAATAGGTTTATCCATAAAGTTGAACTTCCCTTTCTAAAGTTACTGTAGGCAAAGTAAAGATGATACAGACCAATGAGCATAGCGAATCCAGCAAGGCCATTAAAAAGCCATTCCGGAGAATCGGACCTTTGGACGCCTATATATATCAGCAGAGGAGTGATGACGAGAATAAAGAAGACGTCCAGAAGAACATCCTTGTTCTTGAAAAAGAAGAGCCTGTATTTAAAACTCCAGTGTTTCTCAATGTCGTCCATGAAGCTTTACCTACCTTGGATAAAGAGAAAGTGCTTCATGTCTTTACTGATGGCGCATGTCCAAATAATGGAAAGAAGAATGCGAACGCAGCTTGGGGTGCCCTATTAGTTTCAGATGATGGATACGTGGTATTAGATAGATTCTCAGGACAAATTCCTCTTTCTGAACCTCAGACAAATCAGCGTTCGGAGTTAACAGCCTTGCTCAGAGGTTTAGAAGTAGCAGAGAAATGTTTAGCAAGAGATCCTGATTTGAAGAAAATACAACTATGGTCTGACAGTGAATATTCCATAAACTGTGCTTCTGTCTGGGGACCAAAATGGAAAAGCAGAGGTTGGAAAAAACAAGGTGGTGAAATTCAACATCTTGATTTAATTCGTGTTCTCGTGGAAAAAACAATTTCCTTAGGATTCAAGATAGAATACAGATGGCTCAAGGGTCACAAGGGTGGTCAATCACAATATGCGTTTCCCTGGATGTTCAATCACCAAGTTGATGCTTTAGCTAATAGTGCTTTGCGTTAGTATGCTAAGATAAAAATTTTGTAAGATATTTTTCATAGTGAAGCGGTAAATATGTATTGTCCTTTAATTCAATTGTGTTAATTGGATTATTATTCCTTCCAAATAAATCAGAAGAAGAATTTATTCTCTTTTGTATTTGATGTTCATTTGTAAATTCTTCTTTATTATATTCTTGGTGGGAGAATTGTTCAAGTTTATTTTTTATAAACTTAGTATCTCCAAAATAGGATAAATGCCATCCGCCATTTGAGATTCTAGAACAATTGTAATTACGAATATCGTTGGGTGATAATGCCAACTGCCTGTAATGTTTCACCGTTAGTATCTTACATAAAATCCACTTTGTATTAATTCTGGAACGTAGATTATAATAATAAAAATCCATTTCAAGAATATTCACAGAAACTAGAATAGATCTATTCTTAATTCTGCACAAAATTCTTGGATCTGGGATTTCATCTAAATCAGAAATAATAATAGAGTCTTCTGGCTCTAAATCTAATTTCTGTACTCCTCGATCAATACAATTTCTCTGATGGAATTCATTGGTCCATTGATATCCACGGTGAAGGTGCTGATTAGAAAGTTTATATGGAACATCTTCTACAACTATGTGAATAATTTTGTGATTAAATTTTTCAAATAAGTGTTTATTCTTTTGAAAAATAAGTTCCTTTTCCTTTCCTATAAATGTATGGGTAGATTCCACAAGGACAAAATAATCAACCACCTCATTCAGAAGATGTAACCGATAGGTTAATAGTTCTAATTCATTATAAAAAATAAAACAATCTATTATCTTCATTCTAAAGGCGGTTATACTATTAACCTCCATGAATTACGAGCCTCTCCTTCTTATCCTGTTCTGTTAAAATCTCATTACCAACTAACCACTCAACCACAAATTGACGCTGATCTCCTTGTAACTGAATAATATCATTTCCTTCCTTATTCTGATGAAGGGATGTTGCACAACTAAATGACTTGGCCATAGCCTTAGCAATTCGTTTCTGATCTAGATCAGAATCAAGACCCTCTACAATCGTAAGAGCTCGGGGACCAATCTTCTGATAACGAATATGAATCTTTCCCTTTTCTACAAACGTATCAAACATATCCATTGTGCTTGATACCATTGTTTTTTAAACTTCAATTTTTAGCATCCGTGTTTTTTCCACCATTCCTTAGCTTTTAGAGTTTTCTTAGCCTCTCTGGCTAAATCAGAATCTGTGGTATGAAATGTTTTACCACAGAGTAAAAAAGAACTTACTCTAGCGTAACCCCATTGTTGCTGAGTAGCACCAGGTCTATGCCCTGTTCTCCACGCAGCCATTCCGCGATTATATGATTCCTTAATAAAGCGCAATGGAACTCCAGTAGCACGAGCTCTATCTTCTAAGGATTTAACATTTGGAAAGAGTCTATTCCATTGTGCGGTATACCCAGATTTTCTTGTTTTTACGCCTCTATCGGTCTTAAATCCTACATATGCCTTACGACTTTTCCAGGATTTTGAACCAAATTTCTTAATTTCCCGTTTTCTCTGGGTCTTCTTTCGTTCTGAAAGACCAGCAAAGTATTTGTAAGGAGCAAATAGTTTACGCGTCTTCATTCTATTACAATTGAATAAATTAATCAAACATATCTCCTAGTGAATCTAATAAGAATCCAAAGCCCATGCCACCCATTATAATTACACCAATTCCCATAAGAACAATTCCTCCAATCTGAGAATTATTTCCCTTTTCCTTATCTGAGGAAGAGCTTCTAAATAATATGAAACCGGGAATGAAAAATAGCATACCAATAAATATAAAAACTATATTTGCTAGAGACAAACCAATACCTAGTCCAAATCCAGTCTTAATAAGAGACTTCATACCGTTTCTGGCCATTATACTATTAGACAATAAATTTTATAGAATATCCACGACTTTCATGGCCTGGTCTATAGAGCATTTCACCCAGCACTGATCCCACGCCCATGATTCATTACACATATAGAGTTCTGGTAATTCTGGCAAAGGTTTTACAGAAGCCTTAGAAACCTTATTAAAATCATATGAGCCAGGTGTCCAGTAAGAGCAACCATCTTGCCAATCGTGAACCTTGAAAAATAGAGGATCAGGGATTTTCTTTTCTGGAAACAGAGAACGGATTTGCCGCATAACCTCTGGTTGAGGATTCTTCTGTTTCATCCAGTGTTCTGCTTCAGGTCCGTCCGTATAAGAAATCATAATGGTCCCCTTGGTGGGATCCATTGGTAAAACATATCGAATTGGTAAATTACAGAGAAATTTATTAATTCCTGAAAACCACGCATAACCATTGACTAAAGGAAACACTGCGTACATGCGAACCAGAGGTCTCATTTTCACCTGATCTAAGATTGGTAAACCCTTAAAACATTCTAATTTAGCTACTCCATCTCTAGGAATTGCCACAATTACCTTCGAACATAAGATTGGATTTCTGTTTTTTACTTGAACTTCATAAATCTCAGATTTCTTTTCTATATTTATAACTTCGTGTTCCATAAGAAACTTTACCCTTGAACAATCAGATTTAATCTTATCTATTAAAAGACTAAATCCTCCTTTGATAACAGAGAACCCTGTTCCATGTCCTAATTCACGAGAAAGACAATCAATTGCCTTAGATGCCTTCAAGGTGTCGAGTTCAGATCTGTATTCATATTGATCCATTAATTCCCTTGTTTTCTTTGACCCCATAAGTTTTATAAAAATCTGTTTTAGTGTTGAAGTATCAAGATCATCCTTAGAAAGCTTCTCTAAGGATAGATTTGCTAAAAGTCCTGAGAAATCTATAGGTTCAGAACCATTAGAATCTCTCCATTCTACTGTTCCATTAATTGGGATAGTATCAATGTTATATTCTTTTAGTAAATCCCAGACGTGATGATGGCTCTTATGAATACGTCCAGCTCCTGCTTCCCAGGAAACTTTCAAACCATTGACCGTAGTATGGTAAGTATAGATACGTCCACCAATATTCTTAAATTTCTCTAAGATACAAATCTTAGCTTCAGGATATTTCTTTTGAAGTTCTCGTGCACAATACAGGCCTGCTATGCCGGCTCCTATTATACATATATCATACATCTATTCAAAGGAATCATTTAATAGTTCAATCACCGTTTCCGTATCTGAAGAAGTAAATTTCCCAAGGAACTTAGAATTCTTTACTAAAGCAAATGATGGAATCTTCTGTAGTCCACAGTATCCTAGAGTATATTTATTTTGGTCAACGTCACATTTATACCAAACAATTTTGGAATTTGAAGCTTGTATTTTAGAATGGTCTAATCTTGTACATGCGCCACACCATGGTGCCGTAAAATAAACAACAACTTGAGAATCTTTGTTATCTGGTGTTAAAAGTTCTTCAAATTGCTGCTGAGTCTCTAGGGGGATCATCTGATTTCTCTGGCTTCTTATAAGTTTTTCTCATATAATAAAATACGAATCCAGTAAATGCCACTAGACCTACACCAAAGATTAAAACCGCCGAAGATACAGCTGGAGCACCCGTTAGAAGAGCACCCCCTTTTAGTAATTTTCCAGGGTCCCCTGAATTTGGAGAATTCTTAGCAGCTTCAATTAATTTCTGGGGATCAGATAATTCCCCTGCTACCTTTTCACCAATCTGGGGAAGCTTCGCAAGAAGTGCCATCCCATCTTTTACTGCTCCAGCTCCATCTTCAATTGTTCCAGTAAGAGTATTCGATATCTCACCTGCTGCCTCTATAGTATTTGTCGCAACCTTTGTTGCATTCTTAATAGGTTTTACTGCTGCGTTTGTAACTGCCTCAGTTACACCTCTTGCTCCTGTCTCAATTATATCTGTAGCAACTCCAGCAGAACCTGCTACCTTGGATATGGAATTCCCAGTACTTTCGACTACGTTTGAAAAAGAATCCTCTGTTTTAGTTACTATCTTAGCAGCTGAAATGGGAGCTTCAACCCAAGCTTCGACTAATCTTTTGAACCATGTATCTGCTGGTTTTGATGGTATAGTGGGAAGTGGGCCAAGAACTCTTCTGTTGAATTTATCATCCATGAACCAAGTTGCCGGGATAAATCGTTCAGGACCCTCTTCAATGATATCCCTTGTCTTGAATAGAACCTTATATATATCATAGAATCCCCAGGCAATTGCTAGAAATGGCGTAACAATAGTAAAAATACAAATATACATAAGAAGCTGTGATATACCCCCCATGTAATCACCAATAACAAATTTGTTAATAGGAAATGCTATAAATATACATGTTGTTAAGGCATATGCCAGATAGAGCCATGGGCTTGGAGCATCTTTAGGGGCAACCTTTATTCCTTGAGTTCCACTGAACATTCCTGCTCCTAAGCCAATAGGTCCGTAAAAAGGAACGGCCAGTCCATTCTTTTCTACTAAATCACGTTCACCTAGAAGCTGGGCGATATCATAGAAATACCAGAAACCTAGTAATGGTATTATACTTAGAAATTTCATTATAGCAGTCATAGGACTTCTTAGAGCCATATGGTCAAATCCAAAAATGCCGGTTAGAGGGAATATTGCTAGGAAAACATAGACCCAATAATTAATTTGAGCACCTCCCCAGTATTCACCTTGTGTAATTTTTATGTCTAGCATATCGCTTCTAATGAATCTAGTTAATTATATAGTAAATAGAACACCGCCAAATCCATCGGCAATTCGAAGAACATTATGATTTATTCCATATACTCTAGCATGAAATGTCCCTGGATTAGGGCATGGTGCTACAGTGCCTTCAGGTGGAGGAGTCTGAACAGGTGTTACTACAGCAGGAACAAGATTCACCTGTAAAGAAATAGAATCCATACGACTCGCATTCATAGAACCACATGGTTGAACTGATTCTGGTTCTAGACAGAAACTATAGGAATAAACGAAGAAGTCCTCTGGAACTACGGTATGATACTGCCAGGGTTGAACTAATCTGAAATATCCAGCATCTCTTTTTTGAAATCTGTCAAAGCCATCTAAGAGTAGAACTGTATCCAGTAAGATATCCTGACGAGTTCCAGATTCATAAATTCCAAGTGAACTATAATTAAAATATTCATGATATCGTGTCATGTCATCCCGTTGAATAAACCAAAAGAGTTCTCGTATAGGATGATTAAACTCAAGTCTCAGAGTTGCCAATGTAGAACCGGAAGCTACAGGGATTGGTGCCGTATATTGAACTTGCTCAATCAAATATTCATGTGGTGAACTAACAAACCGACGACGTTCCTCTACATCCAAGTATATGTAATCTCCCCATAACATCATATCAGTTATAGACGCAGGACTTATTTCTAAATTAGTACATTCAGGAGTTGATAAACCAGGAGAATAAAATAACTGTGAAAGAGGTCTGAGAGTAAGATTAATACGAATAGGGTGATATTGTAGTGCGATAAGTGGTAGAGCAAGACCGGGATTTCTACAAAACCAGAATTTCAGAGGAATATATAATTTCTGAGCACCAAAAAATGTAGGAGGAGTATATCCATCAAGTTTTCCAATCATATTATTAAATCCAGCACGCTTATCCCCAGTAGTAGTATAGGATGACCAAATTTCCATCCATTCTCCATTCTGTCTATCAATTTCCTGTTCACCTACTTCAATTGATATCTCCTGGATTAAGGCATGACCAATTGAATTTACATAAGACACTGAGTCGCCCGTAGTTAAATACAATGGTGGTAATGTAACTTCTAAAACAATCTGACTTAAGAGGTCACCTCTGCGTGGAACTAGGCATGTGATACGTTTTCCAAAATCTGGAGTTCCATCAAAATACATTGGTTGACTCTCAATTGCGAAATTTGTATAGCGGCGGTAAACCATCTTAAACCATGTCATCTGTGGATTACCAGTAAGAAACACATCTTGCTTACCACGTGCGACTAATTGTAATAAACCTCCTTGGCCAGGCATCTATTCTTAGAATAGAATATGCGTTTAACTAGAAACCGTAGAACCAGGTAATTAGTAGAATGGCAGGTTCACAGAAATCTCAAGACATTGATGTTTTAAGTGTAAGAAAAATTTATGCCAAGGGTGATAACAATACAACTATTCCGGCTAATTCATTCCTTGGCACTGATGGAATAGGCGGAACGCGTTGGGTTGATATTTCAACAATTAAGAATGGAATTACATTTAATACATTCACAACTACACAATCAACCTTTACTTCTGGACCAGGGACATCGCGATTTTCAATTCTAGATGGTAATAATGTTGGACTTACACCCTTCGGTCCAGGAAATTCTGTTCAACTCTATTCTAAATCATTTGGAAATATCGATGTTATAGGTCAAGGTAGTATTTCTGCCTATGATCCTATAACAGGGACAATTAATGGTAATATTCAATTAGCAGGAACTGGTGTTATAAATATTTCAACCGATACTACAAATAATTTAATTAATATATATTCACCAAATGATGCTACTTCTTCAATGTCTACAGTGGTAGGAAACTTTACAAGTCTTAATAGCTTTTTTACAAATAAAATTACAACATTCCAGTCTCCCTTTTCTACGTTTATTTATTCAGCAATTTCATCATTTTCTACATCTCAAGGTACAAGTATAAGTAAACAACTAGCTACACAAACACTTAATACTTCTACAATAAATATGTTGGGGTCTAGACAACCCTTTCTTCAATATGGCTATGAAACTATTAATTCAGCAGGATTTGATTTAGTTACTCTAAAAACTCCTTATTCTAATTCAACATATGGAATTCAATTGACATATCTGAAAGGACCAAGTAAACCCATAATACCCCTAAGTTTTGATTCAGTAAATAGAAATACATTTAGGGTATATGGTGATATAAATACTGCTTATTCTTGGACTACACATGGAGATGTATTTTAATGCCGCCCTTAAAGGTCTAAACTCTTGACACGTATCTTTGTATAGATGCTTGCCACGAATCCTAAAACTGGTACTAAAATACGCGTAATGACTTCCGATACATCAATTTGGAAGGATTCTAAAACATTAACTTATATCAATAGGCCATTTACTAAGACTGAGAAACGATGGAGACGCTGGGATATTCTAGTAAGCTCAGTTAAGCCAGAGTTTCTTTTATGGAAACCAGATATTGTTCTTCTAACTGAAGAAACACCAGAAACAAATGAATGGTTAAAATCAGAGGCTTCTAGAAAAATAAGATTTATTCTTGTTTCTATGGGGGCAATAAAAACTCTAGGTTTACAGGGATTTGATATTTCTTCTTTAGGAAATGTGATTTGTCTGGAAGAATTTCATTCTATGTATCCGTTCCTTGGACCACAGTGGTCTGGGACAATTGAAGACGCAATTCTATGCGCAACCATTATTTTTCGTTATAATCGTCTTATTGGTATTGAACCTGAAAATCAGAGACTAAGTCAACTTCGGTTTACTGATCTGAAGCTTCAAGTGTTAAAGGAGCATTCAGGTCCAGAGCCACTTGTTCTAATTCAGCAATATTATAAACCAGCAGATTCCAAGAGAGAAAAAGAGTTGAAGAAATGTCTGATTCAAAACATAGAATGCGAATACATTGATCAGATTTATTTATTCATGGAATCAAATCTGAGTTTACCTTCAGATCCTCAGGGAAAAATTACGCAAATTCCTCTAAAAACACGACTTTCTTACGCAAATTGTATTGATTTAATTCAGAGAATCATTGGTTCTGGTAAACTTGTGGTTTTTGCAAATGCCGATATTTATTTAGATAAATCGTGGAAATCTGTTTGGTCTGTAAATCTCAAGGATGTGTTTGTAGCTCTTTTGAGATGGGAAGAAGGAATAAACGGGCAAGAGCCAACACTGTTTGGTCCTCGCAATGATTCTCAAGATACGTGGTTAATTCATAGTGATTGTGTTCTAGATAGAAAATGGAATTTATCAGCCTTCAATATTCCCTTTGGAAAATCTGGTTGTGATAACGCAATTCTAATTGAATTTCTAAGAAATAAATTTAAGATTGTGAATCCTGCGATGTCTTTACGAACAATCCATGTTCATAAATCAGAGTTTAGAACTTATGTAAAATCAGATATTGTAGATAGACCAAATTATATGTTCGTAGAACCTAGTGGACTTCATGAACTAAATCCTATAACTTCATGGTCAGGATGGGCTGGAGAACCAATTCTTTATGAATCATTAGACCGTCCTCTAAAAGCAACTACAAGCAAGCATCTGGGAATTTTCTGTTCCCAGATGAACAGAGATCCTGCGTTCATCTGGGCAGCAGATGGTCTGAATACTTATTTACCTCCTATTGGCCAAGATAGACCCATATCTATTGAAGGAGGAGCGTTCGTAAGTCCATCTGGTCTAGTCTACAGACATACTGATATCTATGTAGGAACAACCGATATTCAGAAGTCTGCTTGGTCTGATAATAAACTGAGTCATCTAATGGCTTCCTATAATGTAGAGGCCATGATGGCATTTCATCTAGAACCACAGTGGCTCAATGAACCTGCTCTGTTTACTCTTTATTATTTATCTAAGGTTGTTCAGCAAAATAAGAAAAACCCTGATGCCTCATTCTGGTGTAAGAAAACTAATGGGCTTCTTTCAGCTATTCATCTCTTCAAATGGGAAAAGGCACAAGGTCGTCTCTTAGAATACTCTGAGCAGACACAGGTGTTTACTCAGCGTATAGTTGGAAGAACATGCCACGGAACTAGACCTGTAAAGGCAGATATTGATTCATTAAGAGATGCTATGAATGGCAAATGGAAACCATCTGTTATATCTGACGTAACTGTAATTGTTGAGGATACATTTCATCTAAATGGAGAACTAGTTGAAAAGCTAAAGTCAAAATTCCCTAATGTTAGAATAGTGCCATCTTCATCTGATGCCACTATATGGGCTCAGAATTTATCTGGATGCTCTCAAGTAATTCTTTCTTCTTCTCTAAAGAATATTAAGGATCCCTCGTGGGCATGGCTATGGCTAGCTCCCGTTGGCTGTAAGGTTCTTGAACTACAAGAGGAAAGAGAACCTTCTGACTCCTTAGTTCATTTATCAGCAGCAGCAGGTCTAGACTGGACCTTACTCCAGTATCCCCGTTCAACTGTTGAAGGATTTAAGAAGATTGTTGAGAAAGAGGTAGATAAGTGGATTCTAACTAATTTACCAAAGGTTGTAGACCAAGTGCTCGAACTAGCCGTTGAAGTAGTGGATATAATTCCTTCTGTAATTCAGACTGGTCCACTACAGTTTATTCCAACAATCTATACTCCTATGAAATCTATGAAGCGTGGATTCTTTGGACATAAGGGGGATTCTTTTAGGGAGATGATTGATTTATGGTCAGAGAAAGGATTTGTAGAGAGAAAAGAAGATGCCTCTTTAACGCATTGTTGGCTAGGAGCTCCAGGGAATATTTTATTATATGACAGACCTACTTGGCAATGGCTAGATGAAATACCTGAAGATGAAAAAGACTATCGCATGTGTCTAGCTGGTAATCCCGATCCTTCTCAGAAAGAACATACAAAACCATGGATTTTCTGGCCAAGAGAACCTAGATTAGTTGAAGAGATTTCTTTACTACCAAGGAAATCTTATGATGACAGAGCAGACACTATGGTATTCTTTGGTAAAATAGAGAATGATGTTCAGGGTTCATATAGACAGGATATCTCAGGATGGCAATCTGCCTGTGCGAAATTTTCTATGAAAGCTAAGGGTGAGACTTATGATCTGAACCCTAGAGAATATCTAGAGGCTCTCAGAAATTCTAAGTATGGTCTATGCCTAAGAGGCTATGGGCCTAAGTGTAATAGGGAGATTGAACTCTTAGCTATGGGCACAGTTCCTGTAGTAACTCCTGATGTTGACATTAGTAATTATGCTGAACCATTAATAGTTGGACAACATGTGCTCTTAGCAAAAGATAAGGCAGATGCGATTTCTCAGATTGTCGCAATAAATGAGGCTAAATGGAAAGAAATGTCAGAGGCTGGAGTTGAGTGGTGGAAGAGAAATTGCTCTGTGGAAGGTTCATGGAAAAGAACAGAAATATTTATGGATATCTAAGAGATTTCTCTAAAAAGAAACTATAATGGACCTTGCTATTTGTATTGTCGTAAAGAATCGCTCAAATCTTGTTGTATATCAAGAAGATCCGATCGAAACGTATAAGCATATGGAATCTAAGATTCAGGATACGCCATGTGTCGAACATTTCCCTCCAACCTTGAATCGCGATGCCACTGTTACGCTTAATCTTCTACCCAAGCTCTTAATGAGTCTCAGAATGATTAAGTCAGGACATGATAATTGGACTGTAATTATAGTTGACTATGAAAGCACAGATGTTAATGTTCCCCAGATAGTTCATCAAATCTTAGATGGCCATATTCGATATGTGGTTCATAGTGAAAAGGGTCAATTTAGCTTAGGGGCAGGTAAATATATTGCCGCTAGTTTAGCTAAGGAAAGAGGGCACAATTCCCTATTTTTCTGCGACGCAGATATGTATTTTACAAGGCATTTTATCTTTGATCAGGCTAAAGAAGTCCTGGCGAAAGATAAAGTATATTATCCAGTTTGTTTTAGTTTTAGTCAGCCAGATCACATGAAGGGATTTTGGAAAGATACAGGATACGGAACTATGTTTTGTAAACTAGAAACATATTTTTCTGAATTAGTTAAACCATGGCAAAATAATATTACTTGGGAAGAAAATACTCTAATGTTTCAAAATTTAAATGAGAATAAAATCGTGAGAAATAAAGGAATCGGATGTTTTCATCAGTGGCATCCAAATTCAATAGTCTTTAAAAATCTAGAATATCCTGTAAAACATTATGCAGGAAAACCTGTTCAGTAAATTTATTGAAGTAACATATTTGATTTATTTTTTAACACGTGTTTACTAC
>Ga0247722_10001390_pt1 | contig 13384 bp, 8 predicted proteins | sample MSEWelMarce3H_FC_FD_189094 | JGI IMG/M metagenome (GOLD analysis project Ga0247722, IMG submission 189094) | Subsurface sediment microbial communities from gas well in West Virginia, United States - MSEEL Well Study Marcellus 3H_FC | ecosystem: Environmental > Terrestrial > Deep subsurface >... | reverse complement strand
CGATATCGCAACGCAGGAAAAGCATCAGTTGTTCCTTGATGGTATTCGGCTTGACATCGACTTTCTTCTTCTTCTTGAAACGAACCTACGATATCGCCGCAGTGACAGACAAGACCGTGAAAGTGAAATACAATGGCTCGGTTGTCCCCGTCAGGCATTTTCAGCAATATGTCGACCTGTATATAGGCGGAAAGGGCGATGTCAAACGCATCTACGAGAACCCTGATCCACGATGGGAGTATGCCGTATGCCTGACGACCTCCGATGAGTTCGCACACGTATCATTTGTCAATGGGATTTACACGCCGAGAGGCGGCAAACACGTAGAATATATCACCAACCAAATCGTCCGCAAATTGGCGGAGGTGATCAAGAAGAAGAAGAAAGTCGATGTCAAGCCGAATACCATCAAGGAACAACTGATGCTTTTCCTGCGTTGCGATATCGAGAACCCGTCGTTCTCTAGTCAGACGAAAGATGAACTGGGGACGGCTGTCGCTAATTTCGGCTCGAGCTGTAAAGTCAGCGACGAATTCATCGAGAAACTCGCGAAGATGGGGGTGATGGACGCAGCGTGTGCGTTGACGGAAGTGAAGGACACGAAAGCCGCGAAGAAGACGGATGGCGCGAAAACCCGGACGATTCGCGGTATTCCTAAACTCATCGACGCGAATTATGCGGGATCGCCTGACAAATCCGCACAGTGTACGATTATCTTATGCGAGGGTGATTCAGCCAAGGCAGGTATCGTCAGCGGGTTGAGTAAAGAGGACCGGAATTTCATCGGTGTTTATCCAATGAAAGGCAAACTCTTCAATGTCCACGGTGAGACGACGAAACGCATCTCTGAAAACCGCGAGATTGCGGAAATCAAGCAAATCCTCGGTCTTGAAACAGGGAAGACGTATACACCCGCGGATGTCGCCACACGACTGCGTTATGGCAAGGTGCTCTTTATGACGGACCAGGATTTAGACGGCGCACATATTCAGGGACTTGGTATTAATCTATTCCAGATCGAGTGGCCGTCACTTACGAAGATTCCTGGTTTCATCGGGTTTATGAATACTCCGATTCTGAAAGCCCGCCGCGGGACACAAGAAGTCCTGTTCTATAATGATGGCGAGTTTGATGCGTGGAAGAAGCAGTTCCCGGGTGCGGTCGTTCCCGCGGGTTGGAATACGAAATATTATAAAGGTTTAGGTACGAGCACCGGCAAGGAGTTCAAGGAATATTTCGAACATAAGAAGATGGTCGCATTCGTCCATACGGGCCAATCCTCCGATGACCGCCTAGATATGGCGTTCAATAAGAAGCGGGCGGATGACAGAAAGGAGTGGCTGTCGACGTATTCACGTGAGGCGTACCTGGATACATCGAAGCCGGCGATTCCATATGAAGAGTTCATTGACCGCGGTCTTATCCACTTCTCCATCTACGACAATGAGCGGTCGATCCCCAACGTGATGGATGGTTTGAAAATCTCGCTGCGTAAAATCTTGTTTGCGGCATTTAAGAAGGGGGGTCTGAAAACGGAAATCAAGGTCGCACAATTCAGCGGGTATGTATCCGAGCACGCCGCATACCATCACGGTGAGGCGAGTTTGAATGCGGCGATTGTGGGGATGGCACAGAACTTCGTTGGCAGTAATAATATCAATCTGTTCGAACCCAATGGTCAGTTTGGAACTCGCTGTGCTGGAGGAAACGACAGTGCGAGTGAAAGATATATCTTCACCCAACTCAACAAGCTGACGCGACTTCTCTACCGCCAAGAAGACGACGCAGTGTTGTCGTATATCGACGATGACGGGCAGATGGTAGAGCCCGTGTATTATGCTCCAGCGATTCCGATGATTCTCGTCAATGGAAGCAAGGGAATCGGAACGGGATTCAGCACGGATATTATACCGCATAATCCGGTTCAAATTATCGCGTATATCCGTGCGATGCTCACGGGCGTCTCGTCGAGTGACCGTCCTACAATTGAGCCTTACTTCAAGGGATTTAAAGGAACCATTAAGAATATCGGGGGTTCGGGTGCTAATCTGGCTCTGGCTGCTAACGCAGCCTCCGCGAAGTATCTCATCAAAGGCACCTATGAAATCATCGCCGACCGTAAAGTCCGCATCACTGAACTCCCGATTGGAACGTGGACCGATGATTATAAGCAATTCCTGGAAAAGTTGATGGACGTCCCGGTGGCGGACAAGGACAAAGACAAGGCCGCATCAGCCGCAACCGTCCCTGTCCTTAAAGAATATACAGATATGTCAACCGACGCGGTCGTGGATATCACAGTAACGTTTCATCCGGCTTACCCTCATACACCGAAGGATCTTCAAGCGGCAATCGTTGACGCGGATGCCGGCACGAACAAATTAGAGAAACTGCTTGGTTTATTCACGACGCAAAGTACTACGAATATGAATCTCTTCGACGCACGCGAGAAACTGCGGAAATATGCGAACATCTATGACATCATTGAAGACTACTATGTGGAACGCCTGGCCCTTTACGCCAAACGCAAGACGGCAATGTTGGCACAACTCAGCAATGAGCTGCGTGTCTTGACGAACCGGGCGAAATATATCCAGGAAGTGCTTGACGACAAATTGGAATTACGTCGTCAGACAAAGGAGGCGATTCAGGCAAAGATGACAGCACACGGATATGAACACATCGATGGTGATACTGAGTATAAATACCTGCTGAAGATGCCGATGGATAGCGTCACGGATGAGAATGTCAGGCAGCTTCTAGCAGAGCGTGATTCCAAGCGGGCCCAACATCAGCAACTTACAGATACATCGATTCAAGCATTATGGACCAAAGACTTGGATGAATTGGAAGGTGAGTATAAAAAATGGGCGGCGGCGGCGGATGCGGCATCGGTGGCGATGGGAACAACGATGAGCACAGCAGCGAGCAAGAAGAAGATGGTGATCAAGAAATAGCTAGCGTTGCTCACTCGTCGCTCCAGGGTGGCGAAGCCACCCCTTTCGCTCCTCGTTCGCGGTCTTGCTCGATATTGGCTCCAATATAATAAAAAAAGGTATTGTTTTTTATTATTGGTGTGTGTGTGTGTATGGCTTGGTATATGGCGTCATATCAGACAGGGCGAGGCGAGACGAATGGAGCAACGCGAAATGAGACGCAGCCGAGCTAGAGAAACACCGCGAACGAGGAGCGAAAGGAGGTGTGAACGGAGGCAACGCCTCCTGAGCACCGCATTGAGCGACGAGAGAGCGTCTAGAACCAAGGCTTCAACTCCAGCGTCTTGTGCTTATAATCCGAAAAATTCGGCCGTGCCATCGGAGTATACATATTGCTGACATCACGCTTATACTGAATATACCCCTCCGCTTCACCGTGTATTCTAGGAACACAATATTCAAATACTAATTCATTCAACTCAATAATCTGAGCACGGATTTCGGTCGGGGCATTTGTCGCATTTTGAAGAAAAATCGTCCGCATAATGATACGCAAGGTGTCGCAATCCTGTTCGCCAATCACGTATTTTCCATTGGACCGCTGATAGACACCGGCACGAATACCGTTTTGAATAATCTGCATATTCTCTTTACTGAAAAATGCGTTGGAGAGGGGCGTATTTTCCCATATACCATTTAAAGCGTCACGGTAAGTCACGCACTGATGAACGGGGTTTTTATCATAAAGCGCGAATTGGTCTTGCGTGGGGGGCGTTACAATATCAAGACGTCCATTTTTGGGTTGACCGATGAAGGTATGTTCTGGGTGAGTGTTATAATTCATTTCTTATACATTGAATACAGATTATTTCTCTAAATACAATAGCAATTCTTTTTATAATTATAGTATATAGATAGTCGTAATCAAAAATAGGACAATAATGGATTTCATATCAGGTAGTAAGAATACAGGTTCGTCGGCAGGTATCGGGAGTTCGGGTTCTGATTCTGGTTCCGGAAATGGAGGTGGTGGTGGCGGTGGGATGTTTAGCAATTTTTTCAATTTATCTCTACAGAAGATGGTTTTATTGTTGGCGATGATTGCCTTTGTTATTTCGGTAGGAACAGTTGCGATATTGTTATGGAAATCAAAGAGTGCTCAAAAATGGCCGCCTGAAATCGCGAAATGCCCGGATAGGATGGTACTAAGCAGCGACGGAACGACTTGCTCGGACCCATATGGGCTTTACACAGGAACCATCAATTCCAGCTCCACAAGTAATTGTGATAATTACAATACAATTAAAGGGATTCCGGCCTATAACGGTCTAACTGGATCCGATGGATATATTCCGTGGGAGGGAATATTGGATGGTAAATCGTCGAAAAGCTCGTCGCTGAAGTGTTCGTTGTAATGGAATGGAATGGAATGGAATGGAATGGAATGGAATGGAATGAATAGAATGTGTAATGTAATCACAACAAGTATTTACATTACATCGAACGTGAGCACCCCCGCGAACGAGTTCACGAGTAAGCAAAATCACAACAAGTATTTACATTACATCGAACGTGAGCTCCCCCCCCCCGCGAACGTGTTCACGAGTAAGCACGCGAACGAGTGAACCGTGAGCCTAGGCGAACGAGTTCACGAGTGAGCACGAGTTCACGAGTGAGCACAGTTCACGAGTGAGCATTAGAACCGATACGCCCCGGGTGAAGCACCCGATGCCTGTTGAGCAACAGCAGGAAGAGAGTCGGATGCGGAACCTGCGCCGAACGAACCGACCTTCATATTTCCGGTCACACACATAGAGTAGAACAAACGACTCTGGAAGTACATGAGAGCATAGACCAAAATCATCAAAAATGAATAAAACGCACTCATTAATGTGACCTTGCCCCTAAATAACATAACAAGTGCGGATACGAAGCCTAAACCGGCAATCGCCAAAAATATGAAATTCACAACGGTAAGCCAATAAAACAGTAGACAATAATCCTTATCGAGAGGAGCGAATAAACTTTGAATAGAATCCATTGCTCGGAGTAATAACTGTTATAAGCTGGTTATAATATATAAAAAGAAAAAACATATGATAAATAACACATCAAAAATAATATCATAAATGTCCACGCCAGTGTCCACGCCAGTGTCCACGCCAGTGTCCACGCCAGTGTCCACGCCAGTGTCCACGCCAGTGTCCACGCCAGTGTCCACGAACTATAATTCGTTTCTAGGCCGCGACACCATCTACAATAACCTCCGCGACTTTCTCGCATCATTTCAAAAAAACAAGAGCGATCTCACATTTAAGCGCGGGGTTTATATCTACGGCGCACCAGGCACCGGTAAAACCGAATTCGTGGTCCGTCTTCTAAAAGAACTAAATTACGATATTATTAAATACGACGCGGGTGATATCCGGAATAAGTCTATTATTGACTCCATCACCCAGCACAATATTTCCGATAAAAATATAATGTCGATATTCCAGCGTAAAATCCAGAAAATCGTCATTGTGATGGATGAACTCGACGGAATGAATAACGGAGATAAAGGCGGTATTACCTCGCTGATTAAACTCATTCGTCCTAAAAAGACGAAAAAACAGAAACAGGAAGAGATCACGATGAATCCGATTATATGTATCGGAAATTACCATATCGACAAAAAGATCAAAGAATTAATGAAAGTGTGCCACGTATATGAACTGAAAACGCCTACACCCACACAAATGTCGCATTTGGTAGATATGACGATGCCGAACCTGGAAATCGGGCTACGTAAAAGCATCCTGACATTTATCCAGGGCAATTTACGTAAACTCAATGCTGTCGCGGAAATGAATAAAACCCAGAACACGATTATATCGAATAATATCCTTCACGCGATATTTCAACCGAAGACGTATAATGAGGATATTAAGAAAGTCACGCAGAAATTATTCAATACCGCGTATCCCATCTGCGATCATAATACACTCATCAACGAGACGGACCGAACCACGATTGGGCTATTGTGGCACGAAAATGTGATCGATGTACTTGAAAAGATGCCAGTGGAGGTGTCGGTCCCTTTTTATCAACTATTACTGGATAATATTTGTATGGCGGATTATTTCGATCGTATTACATTCCAGAACCAAATTTGGTTATTCAACGAGTTATGTTCTCTCATTAAGACGTTTTATAATCATCATTTATACCACCAGTCATTCCCGAAAAAGGCACGGTTTAATCCGACAGAGGTACGGTTTACGAAAGTTCTTACCAAATATAGCACTGAATACAATAACCTGCTTTTTATACAGAATTTGTGTATTCAACTTTCAATGGATCAAAAAGACCTCTTCGCGTTTTTTCTGACACTTCGGAACCAATATTCTGAGGATGAAATCCCGCGTATCCTTGAAACGTATGATATTTCTAAACTGGATGTGAATCGTATCTACCGTTATTTAGATAAATATATGGCAAAACCGGGGGGAGGTGCGTCGTCAGTCACGGCTGATCCTACCGCAAATGTCAATGATTTAGAACTCGAATTAATGGAATGAATGGAATGAATGAATGGAATGAATGGAATGAATGAATGGAATCGACGCCGCGTTTGATATGTATCAAAAAGATATAAGAAATATTTAGAGACATATTTATTCATAATGGGCGCTTCTATTTCATTGGATTCAAAATACAAACTTATCCTTGATGCGGAAGTCGAATGTATTTCAACACCCGCCGCGTCTGTTCCTTCTACGCATTCAAAGAAACATACATCTAAACCCAAGTCTGGGGGTTCGGGATCAAGATCCGGCTCAGGCTCCGAGTCAGGCTCCGAGTCAGGCTCAGGCTCCGGTTCAGGTTCAGAGTCAGAGTCAGGCTCAGGCTCCGAGTCAGGCTCCGGCTCAGGTTCCGACAGTGATGATGATGCCAAGATATTTACAGTAAAAATAACTCCAGAAATCGTCGGTTATATTCGTACCTATGTTCGCAGCAATAACTTCTTGGATATATTAGATACGATCACTGAAATCGAGCTTCAAGAATATGGCCATTCTCCAGAGTCAGCACTTGTATTTGATTCACAGACGGTGATTTATAATGTGAATGATAATAAGATTGAGGCATCGGGTGCCTGGGAGTATATTGATCCACCTACCGCGGTTTCAACGAAGAATAACCGTAAACATAAATCGAAGGGCGGTAGCAGTCGAGGCGGTCGTGATGACGACTCAGACAATAACGATAATGGCAATCGTTTTAAAACGAAGGAGGATGAACTCGCAGTTTCAGAGATTGAAAACATCCTCTCCGAGAGATTTAAGGAATATAGCAAACAACGCGATTTCATTATTCACGAGTCAAAAACGAGTATTCTTTCATTGAATATTCAAAGTATCGAAGTTGTTAAAGAATAATAATAATAAGAATAAGAATAATGTGATGTTGTATTCATCACATTATAATGCGGTATATTACATATATATAATTTCAGAATTAGATGATGAAGATTGAATCTGTCTTCGTAATTCACGATTTTCTTCCAACAGTTTCTCGTATCTCTGAATAAGATCATCATTTACCTGAACAGTCGATTCAATTGATCCATCCGTGCTTATATTCGTCGTCGCCGTCGTCGCCGTCGTCGTCGCCGTCGTTGCCGCGAGTTCTGCTGTAAGCTCTTCAATCCGTTTATCACGAGAAGCCATATCACTTTGTAGATTCTGAATAATTTGAATGACTTGATCATTTGTCAATGCGATCGGATCCTTACCTGGCTGCTGTAAAACAATCTGGCCGCCACCACCACCACCGCCACCGCCGCCGCCAGCAGCATTTCTGTCCGCCATCATCTTCTCTCGGTCCTTTTCCAATTGAAGCGTCTGAGCGATAACATCCGGCTTCATTTCCGGTCGTCCAGGAGCATAATTCTCCAACAATTTCTCCAATTCTACCATATAAAACCGGCGAAGCTCATTGTCTTTAATGAAATCCATCACCTTCTTCGGTGAATCACGCACGATATCCGGGTTCGCATTTATCAACAATTTGCGTTTATCAAACGTATTATGCTCGTGTGAAAAAACAAGAATCACTTTCATTGGATTCAATTGAACAAAGGGGACGGTATAATCTTTCAGAAACGCACGCTCTTCCGCCAAACACGCATCATCATTGTATCGGTTATTCTTCAATAGTTTACGCTTAAATGCGAATGTTCCCGCCGTCGCGTGATTCGGACCATATGGCCCAAAACGCTTCATTTGTCCGATATGCTTGAAATAAATATAGATTTCACTTGAACCCGCACACAGTGCTTCGGGATGACTAACTAGCATTTCCACTGCGTGAGATACACGCTGCGGGGGATAATAATCGTCATCGTCCATATATACCAGAATCTCCCCGCGTGACTTCTCGTGAAGCAGGTTGCGTTTCTTCCCCAGCGTCATTTTCGTGTCATATTTGAAATATTTAACACGAGGGTGTGACGCAACCAGATCTTCCACAGGGTCAGTCCCGTCATCGATAATAATCCACTCCATTCGATCTTGTGGATAGTCTTGGTGATTAAAACACGATATCATCGCATTAATAAAAGGACGACGATTGAATGTGGGAGTACATACACTCACAAAGGGATACGTTTTGAAATACTCGGGTGATGATTTTACTGGTGTTCCCGGTGTTCCCGGTCCGGCTCCTGTGACGCTCTTGTTTTTACCGCCCATACTGCGTATAATGTAAAAAACTACAGATATAGTTTATTACAATATAATCGTTTATGTTGTTTATCGTGGATACCACGGATACCACGGATACCGCGTCCGCGGATTACGCCCCCCAATTTTTGATTTTATTGATAAAGTTCATTATCCCCTCCCAATATGTAGTTAAATACAATATCAATAGAGCAAGAATCACAATCGCCGCGACATTGATATCCAGTCCTTCAAACGCATAAAACATCAAAACCAAGTTAAAGAAGAAGAAGATAATCGGCACATATTTCGCATACAATAAGCGATACTCATTCCAGTGAAGAAATGGATAAATACAGAAAGTCCCCAAAAATTGGATGAGTTGGACGACAAATGAAACAAACGGTAAAATCCCCAGAATGCCAAACCCGGTAAATATCGACCATAATGAACCACCGATAAATTCCTTACGGTGTTCGGTAGGGTTTATAATCATTCCGATGATTGTAGTGAATAATGGACCGCCTCCTATCGCGAAAAAGGCGAATAACAAAAACACAAATGGCATCAATAGAATCATAAGCGGCGATACAACATCATACAACTCTTTTGGGATACTGTTCGTTAGTTTTGTAATATAGTTCAGAATATACAGCAACATTGCTCGATCAGATGAAAATGAGAAAATAAACGAATTATTAACCCACTGCTTAAAACGTACCTTGATGAAATCCCAATTCAGGAGATTGACTTTCGTTACACCTTCATCCACGCTTTCCTTCACCATATCCAACTCTTCGGTCGTTAAACAGAACCATTTGAAAATATAGGTATCCAAAATAATTGCGGCTTTCAGATATATCTTTTTCGCGCTTGAATTTTTAGGATCGTCTGCTATTCCACCGAATTTATCTTCGCAATCCGCTTCACACGAGGTATATTCGCTTGTATAACAATACGGCCATTCGTGTCGGTCTGTAGGGAAGAGTTTCGACAAATTCAGATTATTCACTCGGATACTTTTCGGGTCGCAATAAAAAAGGATATTCACACAAATCACCGAAATAACAACGGTTTCAATAAAAAGGGTAAGTACATTTAATCCGAATTCTTTTAATGCTGCTATGTCAAATAATGATTTGGGTGCGGCTTTCGGTTTTTTCTCGTCGCCGTCTTTGGCCGCTGCGTCGCCTTCGCCTTCGTCGCCTCCACCGGATAACATCCCACCAACTTTGCTAAATGAGCCACCGATGCCACCGCCGCCCTCTTCGTCGCCTTCGCCTTCGCCTTCGTCTTTCTTTACTTCTTCTTCTTCGTCATCTGCCATTTCTTGAGTAGTTATAATAATAACATATAATAATCCGTCCGTGCTTGTCGCGGGCGTCGCCTTACCCCGCGCGATTATCGCGCATCGCCTCCCAGCGTGCCCGCCTAGCGGGCATACATCAATCCGCAATTCCCCGACACAAACGTCAAAACATTATACCGCTCTTCTAAAATATGAAAATCATAAGAATAGTGGTAAATATTCACATTCGGTTTATTCATTCCGATGATTTCCTTCGTATTCGGATTACAGATCATTTTCACCTCCGCCGCCGGGTCCAACGGCGGGAATATCGTCGTCAATTCAAGCTCGATTTGGTTAAACTTACTCATATTGATCGCACCGCTAGGTTGTAGATCATACGGATCCGAATTCAGGCAGAAATTGTAACAATATATCCCCGGTTTCGCACACCCGCGTGTCCTCGTATATTTCTCTACATAGTTATACACTCCCGCGTCCAGTAAATTCTCTCGGTATTTGCCATTTAAAGAGATTCCCAACATCTGTAAAATGTCGCGTTCATTCTCGGATTGGAAATCCCCCGTAATATGAAGACCCGTCAGGCGTTTATCGCCCGGATTAAGGCCCGGTCCAATCCCGTTATTCGGTCCATTCTTGTTAAAATAATACTGGTCAAATGGATAAGTTGACGTCCACACATCGGTAGTAATATCACTCGCAGTAGTGACGATTTCCGTGAACGACGCGGGTCGCCAGTCATCATCCGTAGGTGCCGGAATGATATCATATGGAAGATAATTATACGGCCAGTTGGTATAATTGCTCCATTCATTCCGCAGATTCACATCACTCCGCTGGAAAAACATCGTCCACGACGCCACCATCCCCATCGAGTTCTCTATCTTGATTTTTTTATTCCCGGTGACATCATTGAACGTCCAATCATAATATGACTTAATCAGGTACTTCTGTTGATTCGCTGCGAAGATTTTAGATTCATCATCCGAGAGAAAACAGTAGGTCGCCATCAAATGGACATCCGCATTCCAATCCGCGCGAATACTCGGGTATGAATTCAGGCTCAAATCAATACTGGGTGGCGGGTATAAAAAATGCCACATTTGATGAAGGGGGTTTGTGAAGTCGGGTTGGACGACGGGCCAATAATTCGCCGAATCGCCTACATCACGTATGGTGAATAGTTCCTTTACGGGTCTTAACGTCACATCAATTTGAAGCTGGTTATATTGAAGACATACAAGAGGAAACGCCATTTTGGAAGAAAGTGTGAACCACGCATTAATCGGGATATATATTTTCCGTCCGCGGATCGACGGTTCAGCACCGGCAATATTGGATGTTCGATATGCGTTGGGATACTGATTCAAACGTGCGCCTGAACAACCTGGATTGTATAATTCGGGAACGTGACCGGTCATCTGGTTATATAATTCGCGCTTGGTTTTATCCATATCACGCTCCATAATCGCCATCAAATTATTTCCGGTGAATTTTTGAAGAGTCATTCCACCGACTGAAATCACGATTTCTTTAACCATTTGGGTTCCCAGGTTCTCAATCCACCGGAATTCATATGGTGCCCACATATCGCCTGCTGTTCTTGGCGGATTTATGGGGCTCCATATTGAAGGAAGTGTTACGCATACGTATGTATCCATTAATAACTCCGCGTATCGTGGTACATAGAATGTGAATTTCGATTCTTCAGTAAGCCGAAGCTTCTTCTGTCCATCGAAATCAAGTCTAAACTTTTGAAGACCGAAATTCGTATATTTAAGATACGTGCTCTTGAAGAACGATTTTTTGGGGTTGCCGTTTAAAATAACGTTTTGATTGCCGGTCGCGACCAAGTTTAGTAATCCACCGGTCATTTAGTATTTGTATTATCTTTGTATTATCTTTGTATTCTATCTTTGTATTATATCTTTATATAAAATATCTAACCTTATATACAAAATAAAGAGATACATATATCTCGTTTATCACGCGTTTTAATGTCATTAAAGGAATACAATATTGAAGTTATCTTTGTTTGTGTCATTATATTATTTATCGCATTATGGCAAGTGTCGGGTTTAATACAATCACGTAGTATTTCGCGCGGGAATGAAATATATCACATTCGTATGCGCGAGGGTCTCCAGAATGCCGGTGATGCCGCGACGGCGACGGCGAAAAAGGACAATACCATCGATAACGCAATGTCTATTCTTAATCATTCTGGGGAACCATTTTTGAATAATCTACTAATAAAACCACCTCTATCTACCGAAGGATTTACACCTGAAATTAACGAGAATGAAATGACGATACATCAACGTCGTAAGGCTGGAACGGTGTTTGATAGTAGTGTCGTAAATACGCTGCCGGTGTCGTCGGTGTCGTCGGTGTCGTCGGTGTCGTCGTCGCCGTCAGTACCGCCGATTATCGGCACTGTAAAAGAAGGCCTCGACAATCCCGACCAGGAATCCAAAAAAATGATAGACAATAAATTGACTTCTATGAATCCGGAAGACAGTCAAAGCCGGTTCAAACTCCGCGATTATTACATTAAAACCGCATATAATGCGTTCAATCCGGATAAATTCAAAAATTCGACTGTGAGTATGGACGCGTGTCTTTATGTTCTCGCGCGAGGTTGCCGTTGTATCGATTTTGAAATTTTCTCAGTTGACAACCAACCTGTTATTGCGTCTTCATCGGTGAATTCGTTTAATTATAAAGAGACCTATAATCATATTCCGGTTTCCGAAGCGTTTGAAGTATTAGGCAGTTATGCGTTTTCTGGATCGAAATGTCCCAATCCCAATGACCCCTTTATTATCCATATGCGTATTATGTCGCGTAATGTCACAATGTATGACGCACTTGCGAAAGTCATCTCACAAAGTAAGACGATGGCGCGTAATTTACTGGGTCCAAAATATGGGCGTGAATATCATTCCAAGGATTTAGGTAATGAGGATGTTAGTTCATTGAGAGGAAAGGTGATTTTAATAGTGGATGGAACGAATCAGGTATATCGTAATACCAAATTATTTGAATTGATTAATATGAGCTCAAAGTCGTTATTTCTCTCGAAGTATACCTTTTTCGGCGTGAAAAATGTCGGAGATCCGCAAGCATTTAAAGACGCGAATAAGAAGAATATGTGCCTCGTTGTTCCGGATAAGAGCGGTCGACCGATGAACGACGGACACAATGGTCCATTTACCTGGGGATGTCAACTCGTAGCAATGTGCTTTCAAGAGGAGGCACGTGACGAGAAACTGAAAGCATATGAGGATAAATTCGCGTCGGTTGGTTATGGCTTTATACTGAAGCCGGAGGATCTGCGATATGTCCCGATTACAATTGCTCCCCCCGCACCACCCAACCCGAAGTCGTCGATGGAATCCAGACCCGCGGAAGCTGCCGGTGGGTTCAAATTC
>Ga0247722_10001389_pt1 | contig 13386 bp, 11 predicted proteins | sample MSEWelMarce3H_FC_FD_189094 | JGI IMG/M metagenome (GOLD analysis project Ga0247722, IMG submission 189094) | Subsurface sediment microbial communities from gas well in West Virginia, United States - MSEEL Well Study Marcellus 3H_FC | ecosystem: Environmental > Terrestrial > Deep subsurface >... | reverse complement strand
GGATTTAAATATTACTTAGAACGACACATCGAAGTAGACGGAGATCATCACAGTCATCTTGCTCTTGAAATGACCGCTTCATTGTGTGGTTCGGACGAAAATATTTGGAAAGAAGTAGAAAAAATTACGCTAAAATCTCTGGAAAAAAGAATCCAATTATGGGATGGTGTTTACAATGAATTGAAAAATTCATAGCAGTAATCAAATAAAAAAAGTACTATCAAAAATGTTAATAGTACTTTTTTTCTGTGGAGTCGGAGGGGATCGAACCCTCGTCCCAACATCGTATCCGCAAGTCTTCTACATGTTTAGTTTTTGATTGATTTTCGATTGGATAACGGACAAAAACACCCAATATACAACTTATCTTCTAGTGTCTTATGCCTTCCGCGAAGCGAGGTCAGCACCAGTCTTTATAATTCGATTCTCTCATATTCCAAGTCCTAAAGACAAAAACTTGGAGAGAGAACTTGTTCCGCCTACTATTATTCAGCTGGAATTAAGCTTCTTCAGTCTAACTGATTAAGCAGCAAGTGCGTATGACGTGTTGTCAATTATTGTTTGAGACAGGATATTAAAGAGCTCCACCCCACCGCTCTACATGCTTACACCTGAAAATCTCGTATGCAGTCAAATCCAATACGACCCCAGATGTTACAAATGTAGTTATTTAATTGAGTAAATACTAACAAAGAGTAAGACGAAGCATCTAAAATTAACAAACATTAAATCAATGTACAATTGCCAAAATGAATTGCGACTCTTATATAAAAAAAACGTAATTTCGCAATGACTAAACACATTAAAATGATTGATACTTCTCATAAGCATGTAAATTGTGAAACTTGTGGAGCTCGAAAAGGTTCTTTATTCGCTGAATTCTCATGTGATCAAACCAATGAATTAAATGATCATAAAACTTGTAGTCATTACAAAAAAAATCAAGGTTTATTTCTAGAAGGCAGCATACCAAGAGGTGTTTTTTGCATCAATAAAGGGAAAGTAAAAGTCTACACACTTGGGGATGAAGGGAAAGAACAAATCATTCAAATAGCTGGTGAAGGAGAAATTCTTGGTTTTCGTTCAATTTTCAGTGGTGAACCATATAAAGTAAGTGCAACAACTTTGGAAGATTGTAACATCTGTTTCATTCATCGTGAGAGTTTTTTAAGTATGATTGATACAAATGCAACACTTAGAAATGCATTGTTGAAGGAATTCTCTAAAGAATTGGCTGAACGTGCTGAATTCATCACGAATATGGCGCAAAAATCAGTACGCGAACGATTGGCTTTCGTTTTGTTGTTATTAAAAGAAGTGTACAAAGAAGAACCAATCAATTTAACTCGTGAGGATTTAGCAAATTTTGTTGGAACTGCTACTGAAACATTAATTCGTTTATTGAAAGAATTCAAAGAAGACAAATTGATTGATATCGCTACTCGAAAATTAACGATATTAAATAACGCAGGATTAAACAAGCTTGCTGGACACAGATAACATGGAAGAGTACTTAAAAGAAACATTCTTTTTAGACTTTAAACACCCTAAATATTCTGAATTTGTCTCGAAAATAAATTCTACAGGTTCAAAAAAAGAAATTGCGATAGCATTATACTATTACATCAGAGACCATTTTATTTACGACCCTTACCACTTAGATTTGAGGTATTCCTCTCTGAAAGGAAGTAATTTATTATTCAAAAAAAGAGCTTGGTGTGTTGAAAAATCTATTGTATTAGCTGCTTGTGCAAGAAAATTTGACATTCCAAGTAGACTCGGGTATGCAATTGTTATCAATCACATCGGCGTGGAAAAACTAACCTCCTATTTAAAACGAAAAGAAATTGTTTTCCATGGATACGTTGAGTTATTCATTGAAAATAATTGGGTAAAATGTACCCCTAGTTTTGATCAAAGAATCTGCAAATTAACGAAAGTACCCCCGTTAGATTGGGACGGTACTAATGATTCGATCTTCCAATCCTACACCAATGACGGTAAATTTATGGAATACATTAAAGATTATGGAACATTCAGCGATGTTCCTATCTTATTAATGAATGAAGAAATGAAGAAGTATTATCCACATTTATTTGAATCGAGCTTCGAAACCAAAGAGTTTTCATTTCATCATCTCGACTGAAATAAAGAAAAATAGATTACATTCCAGGAATTCCTTTAATTCCCATCCCTTTCAACTTGCTCATCATTGACATCATGTTCTTAGGATTGCTCATCATTTTCATCATTTTTCTCGTATCTTCAAATTGCTTTAACATTTTGTTTACCTCTTGAATAGAAGTTCCACTACCTTTAGCAATTCTATTTTTACGTTGACCATTGATAATTCCTGGATTTGCGCGTTCTTTAGGAGTCATTGATAAGATTATCGCTTCAATGTATTTGAAGGCGTCATCTTTAATATCCACATCTTTCAATGCTTTTCCCATTCCTGGTATCATCCCCATCAAATCCTTCACATTCCCCATCTTTTTAATTTGTTGGAGCTGACCTAAGAAATCATTTAAATCAAATTGATCTTTTTGGATTTTCTTTTGAAGTTTTCGTGCTTCTTCTTCACTGAATTGTTCTTGTGCTCTTTCAACCAAGGATACAACATCCCCCATTCCCAAAATACGATCGGCCATCCTTGCAGGATAAAACACATCAATCGCATCCATTTTCTCGCCAGTACCTACAAATTTAATCGGCTTATTTACAATTGCCTTGATAGATAATGCAGCTCCACCACGTGTATCACCATCCAATTTAGTCAATACAACACCATCAAAATTTATCTTATCATTGAAGGCTTTTGCTGTATTTACCGCATCTTGTCCTGTCATGGAATCAACCACAAACAATGTTTCTGTCGGTTGTATGGCAAGTTTTACCTGCTCAATCTCATCCATCATTTGTGTATCAACAGCTAAACGACCAGCAGTATCGACAATTACAACATTAAACCCATTTGATTTAGCGTATTGAATCGCGTTTTTCGCAATAGTTACTGGATTTTTCTCCTCTTTGTTAGAAAAAACCTCTACGTCTAATTGCTCTCCTAATACATGTAGTTGGTCAATTGCAGCTGGACGATAAACGTCACATGCCACTAATAAAGGTTTTTTACCTTTTTTAGTTTTTAAATAATTCGCTAGTTTACCAGAAAAAGTGGTTTTACCAGAACCCTGTAATCCAGACATTAAAATGATACCTGGGTTCCCTTGAAATTGAATTTCAACTTCGTTCCCTCCCATCAATTCAACCAATTCTTCATGACAAATTTTTGTCATCAATTGACCTGGAGAAATGGAAGTTAATACATTTTTACCAATCGCTTTGTCTTTTACTCGAGTTGTAAAATCTTTCGCAGTTTTAAAATTGACATCGGCATCAAGTAAGGCACGCCTAACTTCTTTCAATGTTTCAGCAACGTTAATTTCTGTAATTTGACCTTGACCTTTTAATACTTTAAAGGCTCTTTCAAACTTTTCCGATAAATTCTCAAACATAGTGGTAACTAATTGTAAAATGCAAATGTATGGAAAAAGAAGGAATATTTAAAATTGAATGTGTCTTGAATTAAGTATTTATACCCTCAATTTACTCCTTTTTCTACTATAAGTAAAATAGATAACTAAACCGATCAACATCCATCCTCCAAAACCAATCCAATTTATTAATTCTAATTGCGTCATCAAATAAAAACAACACAACAATCCCAATAAAGGAATAAGACTTAATCGAAGAAAAAACGAAAAAAATGTCGCTAAAAAACAAGCAGAAATCCCCAACCATTGCGACAAGTGGATATTTTGTAATCCAATATTTACAACAAAAAAGATTATCAACAAAGAAAATATAGGTAGTACATATCTTGCATTAATAAACGGAGTCTTGAACGATTGTGATTCAATTGTCTTTTTTCGATAATTCATCACTAATACACCGGCGCACACCACTGTAAACGCAAACAAGGTTCCGATACTACACAAGTCTGTAACCATTTTTAAATTCAAAAACAACGTAGGAATTGCAACAACAAAACCTGTCACAACTGTTGCAAAACTTGGAGTTTTAAATTTAGGATGAATCGTAGAAAACTTTTTAGGTAACAATCCATCCCTACTCATACTTAACCAAATTCGAGGTTGACCCATTTGAAATACCAATAATACACTCGCCATTGCCACCACAGCACTCACTGCAATTACTCCCGAAAGCCAAGGCATTTGAATTTTATCAAACACAAAAGCCAAAGGATCTCCCACATTCAATTCTGTATAGTTTACAATTCCAGTTAAAATAAGTGCAATAACAACATAAATTAACGTGCATATAACTATGGACCATAACATGGCACGAGGTAAATCACGTTGCGGATTTTTACATTCTTCAGCGGTAGTAGAAATTGCATCAAAACCAATATAGGCAAAAAAAACTGCTGAAATCCCTTTAAGTAAACCATTCACACCATTTGGAGCAAAGGGTGTCCAATTATTTGTATCCACAAAAAAAACGCCAATAACAATGACCAAAAAAAGAACAAAAAACTTAATGTAAACCATTAAATTTCCGGCTGTTTTTGATTCTTTAATCCCTTTATAAACCAATGCTGTAATTGCAATGATAATACCTAACGCTGGTAAATCAAATACAATTGGAATCCCTAAAATTTTTGGAGCCGTTTGTAGTGCTTGGTAGGACTCTAACAGATTTGGAGAAATGGTTTTATGATTTAAAATCAACTCTTTGTAGGCAGAAAACCCTTCTGAAGCAGTCTTGTAATCCATGCGCAACCAATAAGGAATAGTAAGTTGCATACTGTCCAACAAACTTGTAAAGTAATCACTCCATGATATTGCCACAGTAATGTTTCCTATGGCGTATTCCATAATTAATGCCCAACCAATTATCCATGCAATCAGTTCTCCAAAAGCAACATAAGCATAAGTATATGCACTACCTGCAACAGGAACCATAGCGGCAAATTCTGCATAGGATAAGGCTGTAAAACCACATGCTAAAGCAGTAAAAATAAAAAGTAGAATTACTGCAGGACCTCCGTCGAAACTTGCGGTGCCAATTGTGCTAAAGATACCTGCACCGACAATAGCCGCAATACCAAATAAAGTTAAATCTTTAAATGTAAGATGCTTGGCTAAAGCATTTTTTTTATCTAAATTAAGTTGGGCAGTAATTCCTTCAACAGTCTTTTTTCGAAATAACTCACTCCCCCACATAATTCTTTTAAGGAATAATTAGTTCTTGTCCAACACGCAAACCATCACCACTTAAATTATTCGCTTTTTTAATAACATCCATTTTAACATGGAATTTCTCCGAAATCCTACCTAAATTATCACCTGATTTCACCACATAAACTGATGATTTAGAAGTTTTTGGTTTAGGTTCTTTCGCCTTAGTCTCCTGTTCTACTTCAGATTCAACCTTTTGCTCTACGCCACCTTCATCACCATCTGCTACTGCTGGAGTTTCTCTCAACTCTTCAGGAATTTCTACTGTTGTTGAATCATTATTTTCCTCATCCTCTTCATCCTCTTCATCCTCCTCAACAGGAGCTTCATATTCCATAATATCATCAAGATCTTGGTATTGATTTGTAGTATCATTCACCATTGCAGATGTGTCTTTTTCGTCAAACTTCATATTTGAATCATCTTTCGGAGAACGTAACATTGCAAATAAAAAGATTAAAACACCCACAACAAGTAAAGCAACTTTTAGTCCTGCTTTTTTACCGAAAAAATTCATATTTACAGGTGTTTTTGTTTTCTTTTCTCGTTTTTCTTGGTGTTTCGTAGGTTGTTGTTTTGATTGAGAAGATATGTTTGTAGATGCAATTCTACTTACTCCAACTGCCCCTTCAATAACGGTAATTAACTGAACAGTATAACTACCTTCCCCTCCATTTTTCTTAGAACTTTCAACAATTTCAATCGCATTTACATCAATATCTGTATAAAACACCTTATTGTTCAATTGTGTCTCTCCGATGGATTTTACCAATGATGATGTAGCTAAAACGAAAACATCACCAGGTTTTGCTAAATAGGGAGCATTTGAAATGAATGGAGATACTAAAGGCAAATTCCCTAAAGCTTTCGCAACAGGAACAACATTCGATTGGTCTTTATAGCCTTGAACTTGAACATTTCCTGAATCCTTATGCAATCGCACAAGTTTATTATCAGATTTAACATATCCAAATGTGCTGCCAAGACTTGCACTGAAAACCCCCTCATCTTTCACTAATAATATAGCTACAGAAACATGGACACCTCTCAAATTTTCATCTTGAATAACCTTACGATACACCTGACTATTAGCATATTGAATAGCTTCATTCAAACCCAAATAAACATTTGAAAAGATTTTTTTATCGACAAATTCTAAAATAGAGTGTACCGTTAATTTTGCAGCAAATTGACCTCTGACATCATTGGTTGATCCTTCCGCTAAAATAAATATTTTACCATTTTTTGTCGTTTTATCTGCCAAGGCAGCTGAATTCTCCAACGATTTATGGTCTGTTTTATAGCTGTATGCAACTTTCATCTTTTCAATTTTGTAAATTCATAGTATAATTTGATTCTTATCAACTCAGAATCAAACTAAAAAAGCAAAATAAAATAAAACACTCAATACTAAATTCAATAGGAAAATATTCACAATTTGAGCATTATTAAAATAAAATTGTAATACCGGATTAGAATGTTCAATAAATAAATCTTCCTCTTCTTCTTCCGTTTCAATTTCATGCTCGACCGAAGAAAAACCAGTCTCAATCACTGGTATTTTAATTCTTTGATTGGACAATTCAGAATAAACAATTTCAGATTTATTATGTAATTGAGGAATTTCTTTTTTATCGTCGGTGATTAATTTCATCCAATCAAACATAAACTTTCCAGCTATTGTAACTTTATCGCCCCAATGAATTTGTGAAAAGCCGTCTATTTTTTGATTATTCAAAAAAGTTCCGTTCGATGAATTTAAATCTGAAATAAAAACATTCCCTTGATAATCGTGGATTAATTCCAAATGATGCGCGCCCACCTGTTCATTATTTATCACTAAATCATTATCCGATGCACTTCCAATTTTTATTTTCCTAATTAATTCCATTCTTCAACTAAAATTAGTTATTTAAGAAAACCCAATTCTTTAGCTGTATGTTTTAAATGAGGTACAGCAGACTTATTCTCATTTAAATAATGCATGACAATTTTACCAAAATCTTTAAACAAAGGAAAAGCAAAAGTTTCGTAGTCGTATTTTGCATCATTAATTAATTCATCTTTATTTGCATACACTGCCATTGTCAAAATACATTCTTTTCCTGTTTCATAATCTACCAAATAAGCAGCATCAATAACACAACCAAAAGAAAGTCCTACTGTATTAAAAGACCTAAATCTATTGAGTGTATCTTCACTTATATCTAGACGTGGGGTACGACCATAAAAAATATACTTTTTATAAGCAGGAAAATAATCCGTCTTAGAATAGTTTAAATCTGATTCATATGGATAAGCACCCATATTTTTAATTAAAAACTGTCGTTGCTCTTTGGTAATATCAAACTTGTGTGAAAATGAACTTGACGGAAAAAACAATCCTGAAACCACCTTATGTAAATCTAGCACATTGAAATTATTCTGTTTAGAAAAATCAAATGGCTTGTCAATAATCTTTTTATCAGGCCCAATGTATTTTTGTCCTAAGGTTGCAGTGGTATCAACGAAAATTGAATCTGTATTTGTAATCATCGGACGTGAATAAATCGCTTTATTATTCGCGTCTAAAAAAACAATAGAATCTGAAATTCGATTTTCTTCAAGTGAACAATTCAACACAAACTTTCGGGTAAACCTTGCATTATCAAAACCGATAGACGTTATACGTTGGTTCAACAATTTTTGACCACAGTATTCGAAAATATAATTATATGCATTGTTATCAGAAACTAATAAAACTTGTTTTCCTAACAAATCTAAAGTTATTGGATGTGATACTTTATTAATTTTAAAAGAATTACTACTCGTTAAACATCCTTTTTTCTTAATAAAGCTAAGTGATGTCGATGAACTAAGGGAAGAATTCATTGCTTTCAATCGATTTGATTCTTCCAAAGCAACCAACAATGAAGGAAGTTTAACTGTACTTGCAGGATACAAATATTCATTGGCATCTGTTCTAAATCCAGCTGTTTCAAGTTGTACCTGTTCATTCGATCTTTTAATACCGGTTAGAACAACCTTCAATCTATACTTTTCAGGAGATTGAACGATTTCAGGATAAATTTTACCTATTGAATCAAATACTTTTTTTAATACTTGTTCAGGTGTTAAAGTTAAAGACGATTGCGTCCAACTATTTATGGAAAATAGCAGAAATGAAAGAAAAATTATTTTTTTACCCATGAGTAGATAGGAATTCCAATAAGTGTTATCAATAACCCTATACACGACTCTATTGGTCGCGAATAGAGACCAAAGATAAGAATCCAAACTTGGAAGAGCAAAAAGATTAATGGAAATAATGGAAAAACCCATTTATTTATCAATTTTCGTTCCCCTTTCAAGGTATTTCCAACCTTTATAGCCCCAATCACAGTTAACATTGTAAATAAGTTCAACACAAAACCAATCATTGTTATCATACTTTCAAAAGAAGAAGTAAGTATAAAAAGAATAGCAATAAATGCTTGAACCCAAAGTGCTTTAAGCGGCAATCCTTGCGTACTTAATTTGCTGAACCAAGATAATTTACTAAAATCATTTGCTACAGCGTTTGTTACACGTGGACCTGCAATCACCATACTTGAAATACTTGAAACAAGTAAAAAAGAAATGATTCCGCCAAAAATTTTCCCCCAAAAAGTCCCAAGAATATAAGTAGTGAAAATAGTACCAATTTCAATTTTATTTTCCATTTGTATCAATGGAATATTTTTCAAGAAAACAAAATTCAATAAAACATATAGTAAAGAAACTGTTCCAGTACCAATAATTAAAGCTATTGGAACATTTCTCTCAGGATCCCTAACCTCGCCTGTTATATAAGAGGCAGCATTCCATCCAGAATAAGAATAAGTCACAAAAAACAATGAAAATGCAAACGCCTTATTCCAAATACTATCAATAAAAAAGCCATCCAATTCAAAACTAGTTTCCGTTGATTTTCCACTAACAAGCCCAATAATGATTAACAACAATAAAATAATGATTTTAAGTGTTGATGAAACATTTTGAAAAACAGCACTCACTTTATGACTAAAAGAATGAATTGCTGTTATGATTAAAAGAACAATGATTGAAACAATAGCTAAAACTGAAACACCGAAAAACTTATCCGAAGGATTCAAACTCATTACTCCAGTGAAATAAGAACTAAAAGCAAAACATGCAGCGGCAATAGGAGCAGCAAATCCTAATAAAAAAGAAATCCAACCAGATAAAAAACCAAGTCTTTCAGAATAAGTTTGTTTTAAAAATAAATACTCACCTCCATTTTTCTTGTAAAAAGACCCCAGTATTGCATAGGAATAAGCTCCAAAAAAAGAAATAATACCCCCTATCACCCATAGCAATACAATGGCTGAGCCTGATTTAATTCCTACAACCTGAAAACCGATACTAGTAAATACCCCAGTACCAATCATGTTTGCAATTACAATCATAATTGCAGTATACAAACTAAACTTTTTTGTGCTACCCTTCATAATTTTACTTTAATCTAAAAAGACTTTTTTTATCCTGAAAATTCATTTAATAACTTGTCTAATTCTGAATAAAATTACTTTTTATAAAAAAGCTGCAAATTAGTTTCGTTAAACATAACGTTGTAACCAATTTTAAACGGCAATACTTTAGAAGTTAGCTTAGTAGAATCAGAGTAAGCTTGAACTAAATCGGGTTGAATTCTGGATGCAAAAAGTGGAATAACTTTTCTGTAAGCACCGTACAATTTAACATCCCAATTTGAATTCGAAACGAATTTATATGGAATACCACTGTCATCCTGAACTATTAATTGACTAGAATTTAAAATATAATTTCTAGTTTTAGTAAAATACTCTCTAGAATTTAAATAAGATGCTGCTTTTAACATGGTGTTATGTGCTCCAAAAGAAGAAACCCATTTGTAAAATGCGTCCAATGATTTATTTGCATCGCTCAAATCAGTACTGTAATAGAATAACTTTTTAGCTTCTCCACGTTCATTTTGAAATAAAATCTCTACCCCTGCAGACTTCATCGCTTCAGTTCCTACAGTGTATTTTATTGATCCATCATTTTGAACCTGAAAATGTTTCACATTACTAATTTTCTTACCTGTTCGAGCTAAATAAAACAATAATGAATGTATTGTACCATTAACAACTTTTTGATTAAATTGAACCCTCATATTGATTGTTTTAAAATAACCAAATTTCATAGAGACATCTAAACTATTATATACACTAGAAATATAAGACTCGATTTGAGCATTTGTAAAACTTGAGTAATTGTGTAAAAAACCAGGTTTTTCCAATCCAACCATAATGTAATTATCTACATCATTAAAAAATGCATCTGCATATACAAAATCAGCACCCGCCAAAGGATAAAATAATGTCGATGTTTTATATTTTTCAGGTAACATTCCAACTTCTTTCACCCATTTTTTAATTGGGAACAGCTTTGTGTTTTCAAGCACAGAAAAATTAGCTTGAACGGTTGAAAAATAAGGTGAATTTAATTTTCTAGCTTTAATAAAATCATTATCTATTCCTCCTATAGTCAAGGCAAGGTTATTTAAGCTTGTATCTACAACCGCAACGATTGAATCCTTCACTTCTTCTTTTTTCTCTTCAGCTAACTTTGGTTTTTGTTTTGAATGTTTATTTTCTACACCAGAAGAACAACTAAACAATACAACTGCATTTAAACCAGAATACAAAATCAATTTGGAAATACCAGCAAACTTCATAAAATAAAGAATTAAAAAAATAAATTGGATTTTTAAAATCCATTTGTAATTAAATAAAGTGACAAAAATAATGCTTTATTTAATACATCATAAATTAGCCTTGTTTTTTACCCTAAAAATAAACAAAACGTTAACTTTGCGAAAAAGTGCTATGAATCAAATTCCTTTGGCAGAACGCATGCGTCCGAAAAAACTCAATGAGTATATCGGACAAACGCATCTTATTGGTGAAAACAGTAGTTTACTTAATTCTATTAAAAAAGGTTTTTTACCCTCATTCATTTTTTGGGGTCCTCCTGGTGTTGGAAAAACAACATTAGCAACACTAATTTCAAATGAATTAAACGCGAATTTTTACGCGCTTTCTGCAATTTCTGCTGGTGTAAAGGATGTTAGAGACCTGATCAATCGTGTTGAAAATTCAGGATTATTTAATCAAAAAAAAAACATTCTTTTCATCGATGAAATTCATCGGTTTTCTAAATCTCAACAAGATTCATTATTAAATGCAGTTGAACGTGGAATATTTACACTCATTGGCGCAACGACAGAAAACCCCTCTTTCGAAATCATTTCAGCATTACTCTCTCGTTGTCAAATTTACACGCTTGAACATTTTTCAAAAGAGGAATTATTAAGTTTATTACATAGAGCTATTGAACATGACACCTACCTATCTACGAAAGAGATTATTCTAAAAGAGGTAGATACGTTGTTATTACTATCTGGTGGTGATGCTCGGAAACTGTTGAACGTTTTTGAATTAATTATTCAAAGTATTCCGACAAACACAACTCCAATTATCATCACCAATGATTTAGTCACTAAACACGCTCCCAAATCGCAAATTAATTACGATAAAAATGGAGAAAATCATTACGATATTATTTCAGCAATGATTAAATCTATTCGAGGTAGCGATCCTAATGCAGCTATATATTGGTTGGCTCGTATGATTGAAGGAGGCGAAGATCCAAAATTTATTTGTCGAAGATTACTAATATCTGCAAGTGAAGACATTGGCTTAGCAAACCCAACAGCATTAATTTTGGCCAACAATACGTTCCAAGCTGTTCAAACAATTGGTTGGCCAGAAGCTAGAATCATTTTAGCACAGTGTGTCATCTATCTTGCAACATCTCCTAAAGGAAATGCAGCCTACAATGCGATTAACCTAGCACAAGAATTAGTTAAAAAAACGGGAGATTTACCTGTCCCAATGCATTTAAGAAATGCACCAACAGAATTAATGAAAAATCTTGGCTATGGTGATAATTACAATTATTCTCATAATTTTGAGAACAATTTTGTAACTCAAGAGTATCTACCCAACGAAATTAATTCAACTAATTTTTTTGTTGCAGGAAGTTCAACCAGAGAACAAGAAATTAAATCAACCATTCAAAATTTATGGGGCAAAAAATATCCTATGTAATCTCTTTTCTGCTATACTATCTAATAGTATTACCAATTTCTTGGCTACCAATGGGTATTTTATACCTGATATCTGATCTTCTATACCTGATTTTAATCTATGTATTTCCTTACAGAGAAAAACTGATTCGTAAAAACATCCATCATTCATTTCCAGATACCTCACACAAAGAGCGTGTTGCAATAAAAAGAAAGTTTTATCATCATTTTACCGATTTAATTGTTGAAGGGATTAAAAATATCAGTATTTCTGAAAATGAACTTCGCAAAAGATTCAAAATTTCAAACCCTGAACTCCTTAAAGATTTATATAAAAAAAACAAAAATGTTTTATTGGTTGCGGGACATTACAACAATTGGGAATGGTTGATAACTTCACAAAATTTTCTTTTTAGACACCAAGCTGTTGGTATAGGTATGCCTATAAGCAATGTGTTTTTTAATCAAAAAATTAATGAAAGAAGAGCGCGATTTGGAATGAAAATACTACACCCCAACCATATCCATGAGTTTTATGCAATACAACAACCAAAACCATATGCAACTCTAATTCTCTCTGACCAAAGCCCTGGAAACAGTGAGAAATCGTTCTGGATGAATTTTCTAAACCAACCAACAGCTGTACTTTTTGGTTGTGAATTGATTGCTCATCAATACGATCAAGCAGTAGTTTATTTCACACTATCAAAACCTAAAAGAGGCCATTATTTAATGCATCTAGAGCTAATTTCAGAGTCGCCTAAAACATTAAATTGGGGAGAAATCACAAAGAAGCATACGCACTTGTTAGAACGAGACATCAAAAAACATCCTGAATTTTGGCTATGGTCTCATAATCGATGGAAAAGAAAAATACCAAAGGATATTGAATTACTTCGAACAACTCAAAAAGAAAATTTTAACCGAAAATTCAAATACGTTAATTTACAAAATCCCACGTAAAACCTATAC
>Ga0247722_10001388_pt1 | contig 13394 bp, 5 predicted proteins | sample MSEWelMarce3H_FC_FD_189094 | JGI IMG/M metagenome (GOLD analysis project Ga0247722, IMG submission 189094) | Subsurface sediment microbial communities from gas well in West Virginia, United States - MSEEL Well Study Marcellus 3H_FC | ecosystem: Environmental > Terrestrial > Deep subsurface >... | reverse complement strand
GCCCATGGCGCACGCGAACGGGTCATTGATCAACCTGACTACTTTCCCGCGCCAATTATTATCACGGGATGCAATCGCTTGCGACCCCCTCAGCATCGTCTCATCTCCTGCCCCTTCTCTTTTCTTTTCTTTTTTTCTTTTCTTTTCGTTACCTTCACACGTACATGGGGTCATTTCGTGTATTGTTGGTGGAATCTCCTTTGCGTCCTTGGTACCCCATTTGAATAGCGCGCCAGATGGCGTCTCGTGTGGTCCGTCCCTTTTTGTCCTCTCTGCTGGCCTCTAACCAACTCGCAACCGATGCCGGACATTTCGGTATTTTATCGGCAATCAAGTCGCTGTCGTTTTCGGTTTGTTGCTGCTCCCGTTGTTTGTTGACGTCGTCGCTCCGCGAGCCCATTCTCCGGCGACAGTGCGGAAAAGAAAATCGAAATAAAATAAAATAAAATAAAAATTGGGAGTTTCACCGCGCTGCGATATATTCTATTTTTTTCCGCCGAGAGCTCTGCTGGCGCTGCTGGACGACGGCCATAAAAGATGGACCATCTCAGGCGAAAAAGGGAGAGAGGGGTGTGGTTGAGTATGTGTCTTTTTCGAAACGACGGGAGAATGAGAAAGAGAGAGAGAGAGCGCCAGGTCTATCTGCTTCGTTTTCTCTGCTCTCTGGTTGGTTGAGATAAACGGTGGGGGGACTCTGGCGTATGTATGCACCGTTTTTTTTTTGAAGCTTGCTGGCCCTTCTTTTTATGGGTTTTCCTCTTGTCTCACCGGTGCTACCCGCCCGAGTTGATTTCAGTGAACTACTGCCCTCCGTCCTGAGCAGATCCCCGCAGAGCTCTCCATGTTGATGGTTGTGGGGTTGTTGGTGTTGCACAGTGTTCCGGATCAAAGTGTTTGTTTTCCCTTCCCGAGTCCCGTGCTTTACCGATGTGCTTTCTGATCCTGTTGTTGCGCAACATCAGTGCGCCTCCGCGCCTGTTGCGTCGCCAACCTGCGTGTGTGCCCCTCATCCCGCGTGACGACGAAAGCTTTTGAATCTGCGCCGTTGATTCGGGATTGTTTTTGTTTTTTACCGACAAATATTTTGAAGACTGTTGATCATTTCGTCGCCATCGCACAGACATTTAACCCCTTGGCCTTTCTTCGGTGGTCGCTCGATTGATTTTCGTCCAGTTTGCGTGATTTGAAATCTCGTCAGTTGACTTCGACAGGTTCTATTTTTTTTTGTAGAAGAAGGGCGGACTTGAATAGGAAAATTCAAGTTCGGTGACACAATCGCGGTTGGTTCGTCTTGTCTATTTTAATTAAATTTGTTGTTATGCATTGGAAATTCAAACGAAAGGAGTGGCCCCAGTCTGTGGGGTAGAAGGCTGTCTGCTCGTCTTGCGTGATTTCCCGTTCCAATTCGAAAACGTCGCCCCGGTTTTTTCTTCCCGAGCAGCTCGTTTACATTATAGAACGCTCAAATAGTCTTTGGAGCTGTTGTGTCGAACAAATTTCTGTATTTATTGAAAACGACAAGGGCAATGACAACCCGGTTTAACCAGCAAAGCCAAGAATGGCATATCTCTTAACAGCTAAGAGACTGGAATCTCCAATTAACCAAACATTTCCCTTTTTTATTTTATTTTATTTTTGTTTTTGTTTCTGTTTCTATTTTGCTGTTTAGACCGTATATAGGTTTGTTGTTGTTGTTGTTGTTGTTGTTGTCGTTTTCTCCAAGGAGGAATAATAGAGACGTTCGGTCGTCGATTATCTTTCACGCCAAGTTTTTTTTTCTTTTCGTTTTATCATTAACATCAATTATCCTTATTGTATTTGTGATTCGTTTTCCGGAATCCATCAACATCGTAATTTTCGGTAGCGTGAAGCAATCACAATGGTTTTTATTATTATTTTGATTAGCAATCACGCTTCTTTTGCATTTGCTGTCTCTTCGTCTCCTTGGCGTTCATTTGGAAATCTATCAACAGCATAATTAGTATTCAATTTAATATTCATCATCTCATTAATAAGCGGGAGAGATTCCCTGATGGGAACGCGGTGCGCGTTGAATTGGCCGCACCTTGGAAGCGTGACTGAAGCGCTTCAATCTGACTGTGTACGAAACCACAAAGAAGTGTATAAAAATGGTAAATTCAACGAATCCCGGAACGAAGTAGAAAAGGATTTCTGAGGAAACAAATCAGCTAGAAAAAAGAAAAAGAAAAACAAAACTCTTTTCTTTCTCTTTTGCCTTCACAAGATTCAAATAGAGCCTTGCGTCTTGAGAACATTGCATAAGTTTTCGATAAAAGCCCGGCGTCTGGATCAATCAGATGGGAAGATGAGATGTGTGTAGTCTCTATTGTGTCTGTAGAAGACAGAGAGAAAAAACATTCTTTGTTCTTTTAAAAAAAAAAGCCCAAAACAAAAAAAGTCCATTCCCCATATCAATGAGTTAACTTGCGCCGGAGATGGGACAGACGATCTTGGGATTACATCCTAGTTTTCTCTGACGTCTTTCCTTGGTCTCATCGTTGATTCTTCGTTTCATTTGCTTGTCATAATACAATAATGTAATATACTACGCTAGACAGACCTTTGTCCAGTTGAATGGGTTTCGATTGGAGAATCAGAATAAGACGAAGGTAAATCGTCTGTGGAATCTGATTGGTTCTACCAAAAATGAATCTCGAGAAGAATGAAGAAATCAAATCAAATAGGAGAGAGTAGGAAAGCGTTTGATGTCTTATATAGCTTGTAGGTGTTAATATTTGATGTAAATCAGTCCATCCCATTGACCGTGTTTCGAATTGGAATCGGTTGGCATCGGCCTTCGTGAAAGTGCGCCATCTCTGGCGCACTGAGCAGACAGCCCCCCGCTCGACGGGGCCGACTCTCCTTTTAAATGTGTGGGGCCATATAATCTATATATTCTGCGCTTTACTACCGCCGCCTTTCGGTTGAGATGATGAGCCCTCTACCAACCACTACCTTGTTTTATAAATAGTCGCCGTCGTCGTTGCCGTGCCCGCCGGCTTCTTGTCATAAAGATGGCGCCTGTGATGATGAGGCGACTGCCATGGCTGTGTTGGTTAGCGCTCTGGGTGACGACCGCGAAAGTGACGAGCGCGACGGCAGTTACTCAATCAAACGTTGAAGGTGGCAATGGCAACAGCAGCAGCAGCAGCAGCATCAGCATCAGCATCAGCCCGGCCGACTGGTCGTGTCCGCTGGAAAAATGGTCGCTAGAGGAGCGCCAAAATCGGTCGCAGGTGGTGTTCACGGCCGTGATTGAATCGTGCCAAACGAGCGAGTCTGGCGCTATGGACGGAGAAACCGTCGAAGACGATCAAGAGCTTTGTCAGCGCTATTTGATGCAGCAGTCGCAAGACCACCCGATTATAAGCGATCCCAATCTGGCGATTAACGTCCGAATAAAAAAAGTCGTCAAGGGACTTGATCGGATGTGGGAAGGACGTCGGGTGCGGGTCGAAGGTCTAAGGGACCCCCGCATCTGTCCGAGTCGTGTACGGCTCCGTGACACGCGCATTTTCCTGGCCAGTTACGTCAATCAGCCCATGTCATCCATCCACGATGACGATGAAACGCTGGCTCCCGTCCACAATCACCCGCCGATCGATTCAGCTGCGCCCATCCGACTGCGACTCAACTCTAGTTTGATGTCCGTCAGTCTGCGTCACTTGCAGCAGCTACGGGCATTCACTAAAGGTAGAGAATATGTTGTTTGGTTTTTTTTGCTCGTATTTCTCCCTCGTCCATCACCGCAACATCCACTTTGGTTCTGAGATGCCGAGTGATCTCTTTATTTTATTAAGTTTTTTTTTTTTCAAATTTTTGGTTATGTGTGGTTTGTTGGAATGCCCCCAAAACGTGCTCGCTGGTGGGATTGTAATATTAATAAGACGGGCCAATGACATGAACTTTTTCCCGTCTCCTTCTCTCGTCACTGTCCAAGACTGTGCCCTTGGGTCAAGGAAAGCTTTATTAGGAGTCAACACCGACAATCTTGTCTTTTCTTCGTCTATTTTCGCCCAACTATGACTGAATTTAGGTATAAAACGACTCTTAAGAGTCTGATAATCGAATTTGCTTTTTCTCCTGTTCCTTGTCGACTCTCTGAGGGAGAGCTAACTCTGTCGGCAGCAGCGGGAGCCATTTGCATCGAGGCTTGATAAGGCTCGGTCTGCTGTCTCCTCGGATGACACAGAAGTGGAAGGATTTCAAATCGAGAAAAGAAGACAGCTCACTGTTGGAGCAGTTACGATAACTCGCCCGGTTGCGTGGCTGCGCAAGATTGAAAGACGATTCCCCAGCGCTGAGAGACGGATGGAAAGGGATATATTTCGTACGTTTTTATAGAGTGATCGTTTGTCTTTTCTCGATATCACAAAAGCCTACAAGGAATGTCTTGATAGACGTTGCTCGTTCTTTTGTGTCCCTCTCTCTTGGCATTTTCTCCAGGGAAATTTGCTAACAGCTCCGGCTCACTTATAGTCGGGCTGGCAGAGCGTTCGTTGCTCTAGTAGACAAGAGAATAGCGTCTTATAGTTATAAAAACGAGTGATTTACGATTTGTCGTTTAAGACTCTGTTGTAGTCGGTAGACGTGAACGGTACACTTGACGGGATTTCGGTATCGGATCTGCTACTTGGCCTCCGAAGTCACGTATCCGTTTTACGATTCCCGTCGAACAATACCGAAAGATTACCGCCGCTGGATGATATTCGAGGCTTTTTTTTTTATAAGCTCGTAACGTCTAAGGTCTTTTCGTGCGGTGCGTGAAACAATGACGCATCATTTGGAAATTCTCTCTTGTGTCCTGACCGCCCCGTCCCACGCGCCTCACTTGCTTACCGAGCCTGTAGATGGCATCGTCCAAACGAGTAATCTTTATTCCCGTGTTTTCTGTTGGCATTCTTCATTTATGGCTCGTATGCGTCTCGGAAATAACCGTGTTTAATATTCTCCTTTGACAAATACGAGCCACTATTCCTGTCCTAATATCGCTAATCTTTTTTCACGGCGCTGGCTCAATTGCTCTCCTATGATTCGGTGCTGTTGGCACTCGCAGTCGGCTGTTATATTTTCCAAAAGATAAAGTTAAAGACTTCAAAATACTCGATGGACGGTGGGCATAAGCATCGATAGGAGGGCCGCTTTCTTTTTCGACTGCAGACGCCAATACGTTTTGGATGGTCGATGTTGCAACAGGTTATTTGGGCGTGTGGATGGATCAAGTGCTAACGGCTAGACGTCCTCTTGTTTAATGTTGAAGGTATTCGGACAGCTGACTTTTCTATAAAACTTTGAATTTTCTTCCCGAATGAGCTCCACCCATCAACTGCCCGTTGGCATCAATTCGATCAAACGGACAGAAAAAAAAAAGAACTGGAAATTCAATCCCACTTTGAGAGACTGGAATCCATCAGAAAGAATCAAGTGGATTTGAAGAATGGTAGAAAAGGGCCGGAACACTTGGAACTGTTGGATACAGGCCATGTTTGTATCGGCTGACCGCCCGGACGACGTTTATCTGATGATGGAGTTGTCATGGCGTGTCAATAATGGGCCAGGGCATCATTCTAATGACGCCGGGAGATGGCGGCCCGCGTTGCCTCCCATATAATTGACGGGGCCGCTATTGCCAAACACAGGCGCGCGTGCAACAGCCGGCCGAGTCATCTTCCACAGAATTGATAATATATAACGAAATGATCACGAGAAATAAATACATATTGATGAGGGAAAGAACGAAAAAACAAACAAAACATTGAGAACGAGCCAGTGTATTTCTATACGATAACCTTCGCTAAGTTTTCTTAATGTATTCTTCTTTGAATGAACTTAAGTAGTAACTTCTGTTTTAGCCATGTAGTCTCTTCGGAGAAGTTGTTCCACTTGATTTCTTATTGACGTGCTACTATTATTTTACTGCCGTTCGTTGTGCTGTAGGTAATTTCTTGGGATGAGCTTCTCATCATCAAACGAGTGAGGTTAAAATAACAGAGAATATGGAGAGAGATCAGAGCCCGCCCAGTCTCGTTTCCCGTGCCTCTTCCCTTTTTCTTCATGTATTTTCTCAATTTTATCGCTTTTTCTAGCCATTACGAAACCTTCGTAACATGATTTTGAACTTTGGAATAAGGCTCAAGTCAAATAAAAACAAGGGTGTTTTTACGAGGAAATTCATTACCCGTGCAGTAGTGAAGGTATATCCACCTCTTCGGCTCGAGTCGTGTTTAGTTTTTTTTTTCTTGTTATAATCCGAGCCGTTGTCGTCTTCTTCGTCTCCAACAGTCACAGTATTTATGAAAGCAGTTACGTGAGGAAAACGGGAAAAGAAACGAAAATTACCTCATGGGCTGGCCGACCTTCACTTGTCGCACACGAAATCAACCCAACGCCTCTCGGTTGATTTTGTCCTTTAAATTGTAGCTCGGTTTTGGCCATGAAGATAACTTCGCTTGAGCGTAAATATAGTCGTAAATTCGGAACGACAGTTTCCAACCGTAGGCGCGTCTTTATTGATTAAATGTGTGAAGAATCACTTCCTCCGTGTATACCCGAAATGCATGGGGTACCGAGGCAAATGAGTGAGGGGAAGACGAAGTGAATTATCATACTTGAGTTTCAAAAGGCAAGTCTCCTTCCTACGCCTCTCTATCTCTTTCTACAATACTCTCTCCTTCGCCTACTCCATCACGCCCCTCTTTAACGGCTTCCGGCGTGTGCGAATCACCTCGGGGAAACGAGCTTCATTCGAGTTTCAAATGAATCAGAACTTCGCCATGGGTGCATATGTGTGTGGAAGCCGTCCGCACGCTGACACATGTCTCAACGAGAGATGATCGAAATGGAAGCGACGACGGATGGGGAGGATTGCCACCGTGATTCATCGCCGCCGCAATCACCGTCTCACGCCGCGGTGATTTCAAAAGAGCGAGAGAGGGGGAGAAAAATAATAAAAGAAGAAACCGGTTTAAAAAAGTCGTGTTCCTTCATTTCAATCTGACGGGGCCTGTGGGTTGCAAAAAAAAAAAAAATAAAGAAGAATTCAGTGGCTCAACTTGCGTTTGTTATTACCGTGTACAGATAAATCATGAGAGAAGATAGAAACAATCACGACGAGGGCGTTTGGCACCCGTGACCGAATATGGACACGCCTTCCGCGCCATCACGTTTTTTTTTTTTTAATCAGCACCAGTTTCTTTTTCTCCCCATTGGTTTCGCCCGTTTTGTTTTACAAAAACGCCGTCAGTCCCGACGATAAGAAAAAAAGGGAAACATTCCGACCGAGATTGCAGACAAAATATCGTCATAAAAGATTATTGGTGAGTCGTATATTATCGTCGTTTTCGTTTGCATCTACGGCGACCACTGCGGACGTAGGGACTGCATCCGGCCAGAGTGCTGGACGGATGAACCTAACTTTCTTCCCATTTAGTGGAGAATATGAGCGGGAGCTGACAGTTCCGACTGCGACCTTTCAACGCCAGCGGAGCTGCTGCTGATTGCACAGCGTCCCATGTCTTGGCAGTCTCTTCTTCCGTCTTGGCGTACGAAGAATTACATTGGGAGGTTCTTGTGTAGCCATCATAAAAAATAGGGAGTTTGAAAGGGAAGAAACAAAGAACACAAAATACAAGGAAAAGAATTGTAAAATAACAAACAAAACATACAAATCCTATAGATAAGACTAGACCATTGATTTGCTGGCAGGGGGGCAACGGGGTTATGGCGGAGCCATCTGGACAATACATCAATCCGCGTCCAGACTTTTTTTTCTTCTTCTTCTTCTTTCAAATCTCTTCCTTCTTATTCCTAATAAATAAAAACGTAACCCCCTACTCCACGTGACTTTGATTCTTCTTGTCTTCGCAACATGAGAGTTTGAAGCCCCCGCGGCCGCTGGTGGCAGCCTGGTCTATATCGCCGCTATTGTTTGCTCTAGTCTTGTCCTCCTGCTGACATAAAACGAACAAGTAACCCTCGTTATTTGCTCCTTACTTTTTGCTTCGCTCCCAGCTGTACCTACTACACTCTGCACATATATTTCCCATGATGAATCCATTATTTGAAGGGAAAAAGATATGAAGATACATGGGCTGCCACGACAGTTTTGTTTCTTTTGGCAAAAATAATAACAATAATAATATAAAAAAAAACGAATAGGAGTTGCCGTGTTTTCGTGAACGTATCGGCAGGTGGTCGATGGTGCGATCGAACGATCCATCAACTTGCGGTTTGATCTGCTCGTGTCTGCCAACCAGACAACCCATGCAGAATCTCGTGCATAATATGATGCCTTTCTTTGTTTCCATCGATCACGACCTTATCCGTCTGTTTTGCTACCACGTCAAGTCTCGACGACAGAACACCAACGTGATTTGAAGAGGGGGAAAAACCCTTTTCAGGATTTTTGGTTCTTTTTGTTTTTTGTGTTCTTGCTCTCTTCACTCTCTCAGCATGACGCCGTCAATCACTCCACGCCAATCCTACGTACACATTTTTCTTGCTCCACTAAAAATCCCTATGCAACCTTTTTTTTTTCTTTTTTCAATTAATAATGTGTAGCTCGGAACGTCAATCGATGAATCAATGAAAGATGGCGATGGGACAGGGAGGTTTTCCAACAATTGTCGATTTATGTAGCTTTACGGCCAACCACCCTTGGCGACACAATCGGATCGCGTTCTGAATGGTGATTGGTTAAGAATCCGAAAAGAGTCTCCAGGATCTATCACCTGGTAATACCCGGGATTCAAAGTTTAGACGTTGAAAAGATGGAACGAAAGGGGAGTTACCTATGTCCCCCCCCCCTTGTCGGGTGAACAATCACTATGCAGATGAAGTTAATGGTCCAATTTGTACCACCCGCTGCGCTCCATCCTTTATTCCCCATCTGCCCATCGTTTATTATTTCCCTTTCTTTTGGATTTGTCAGGCTCTGCAGTAGTTCGTATATTGTACACGTAAATGTAGTGAATGTTCCACTTAGTCGCCGATTCGAGGAACAGTTGACTTCTTTTGTGCAGTACTTTGTACTTTTTCACTCGTCACTTCGATTCACTTTTTGACATTCCCTTTTTTGCTGCAAAGCGCTCGAGTGCGCGCCGTCGTCGACCGTCGCTTTCGATTCACTCCACTTCTCACAGTGGGAGGTCACATCGTTTGGCTCCTCCGAGCCAAGGTTTTTTTTGATCGATGAGAGTTTACTTTTTCCTTCGACCTTTTGTTATTGGCCTAGCCATTGGTCTACAAGAGCTGGTCAGTACTGGAACGATTCCTTCAGAAACAACAACAACGAAGAAGCCCATCTTTTTTATCCTTTTGATTTTTATGAAGGATAGCGTTAGAAAAGGGAGTGTTTTGAAACCCTCTACAAAGGAATGTCTAATTAACTTGCACTCCTCCTACGCCGATTTCTTCCCATGTTTCTACGAGTCTTGTGTATTGAAGAGCAAAACAAAAACAAAGCAAAAAAACAATTTGGGAATGGGAAGCAAAGCTTTGCTTTCCGTTCGGTCGATACTGAAAGAGAAAAATAACTGGAGGGCCCAACATAAAAGAAATGTATGGGACCGGCGACAAATATTTCCCTTTTTCCTCCTTAATTAGCATTGGAAACTTTCGCTGAGCTTTTTGCCTCTTTGTTATCCAATTCTGCTCGATATTGAACCGTAAGTTTGTTGGTATTTCACTCTCCATGCCTTCCGTTTGTACCTTGTTAAGTCATTTTCAAAAGCGTGACGTATGCATGTCCGCCCACGATTCCTTTTGGGCGGTGAGGCGTCTTCAACTCCACGGTCTTGTCGCTGACGCGTCGATAATTGGATTAGTTACCTTTCAGGGCCACTTTGTGTCACCTCACTACTCTTGGAAGAGGGAGTCGTGAGTTTTATTGAACGTTGGCGATACAGCGCTGCATAGATTTTCGTTTTTTTTCTTTTCTTTTCTTTTTATTAAATAATCACCAGCACGGGAAACTGCCATCTTTTTGCGTGGGATCCAACGATTTCATTTTTCTTTTGCTTTGTGTCATCATGTAGAACGTGTCCGTGAATCGATGGCGGGTCAATAACGGGACGCTGCAGAGGAAAAGTGACACGAGAATTCGCTTAGTCATGTACTTGAAATTGCGCACGAGAATCGCAATATTTTTTTTTTTTAAGTAACGCCTTGATCTCTTTCCTAGTTTTTTTTTATTAGTTTTGCATTTTAATATGACCAGGGGACAAAAGAATGACACGTATTGATTTGACCAATTTTTCGGGTGTTGTGAAATGCAGTTATTTCATACTACAACAGTATAGGGAAGTCTACGTTCTTATTGAAGTCTCCTATACTGTCATCTGTCGAGAAGTGCTTGGTTTCACTTCAAACGTCCGTTCTCCCAACGTGGAACAATGCACGTACACGTCGTCTTCGTTATTAAGTTTCCGTGTTTGTTTTGAACGTCACGTAGCGTGAGAGTAAACGTTTCCTTGAGTTTATTTCCATTTTTTGGGTTGTTTATTTGTTTTGAAAGTCTCGAGTGAAAGAGATGGTGGGTCACAAAATATCCCTTCCGTTTGGTTTGTTTGCCTCTTCAGAATCGACAATCCAATTTCAAGGATATGAGCACAACGATTGCGTGAACCTATTGCGTCTACTCGAAATTTGTTGAAGTGGGAATAAGTAGACCGAACTTGACATGATTATGAGTCCTACGGTGTGAGTTTCCTCGAGCCTCGGAACGTGAACATTGGAAATGCCAGATCGAAACTTTACCCTAGAAAATAAAAGTAAAGCGTTCAAGAATAAAAAAGAAAAAAAAAAAGAAATGGGCGTTTCACGTCCCTTTTTCTTCGTTCACTATACTAAATCATCTGGCACTTGTTCCTAACTGAGCCAGTTTCATTCAATGGATATATTTATCTTGATCACCAGCAGTTACATAAATAACAGTTTGAAATAATTGATTGAATTTGTCTGTACTTATTTTCTTTTTCTTGCCATTGCAGATGTTCCATTCGACAGTCGAGCGGCTTCTACTGCATCTTCGGTTGCTGTTCCTGATGGTTAGTCGTGATCATTATCTTTAGTTTTTTTTTATTCTATTTTCTTTTCAAATGAAGTTTCTTATATTTTTATTGTCGCTTGGAAGGCGCCTCGCGGAATAAGATATAAATTCCTATTAACACTTTTTTTTTTGCTTCCTTTTATATTTTGGTCCATCAGACAGTAAAAAGAATTGTCGATATCGATTATTCTATAAGCGATGTTATTTCATTTAAACTAGCACTAGAAATTTTTTTTCCTCAACGAACCAAGAATGCAATATCTGCCGATCTTTCGTCGATTGCCCAGAAAAACATGATTGCCATTCTCATTCGGCGAATGACGTCATCGACGTTATTTCTAGAAGTCAATTTAACCATGATTCCCTAGAACCTTATTGGGGATTGTTTACGGTGCGTTACCGATTCTCTGGCGCTGCGTTGTGATGCAGGACGCAATCACAAAGTTTTCCACCCCGTAAATTCTCTTTGATCATGATCGTATGGTCCTTCTGAATAAGTGAGAGACAAGAGAATGGGAGAGGGTGGATATTTACGGACCGTCCACGGGAACAAAAGAAGATGAGATTCAATTTATTCAACTCGATGGCGTACTCGAATAAGCCCAAAACCAACATATATCCCTGCTGTTGTGTTCCTTATTGTTGTTGTAACCTGCGTCAGAATCTCTCGCGTGTACTTCCGTACAATGCACACACGATAGCAATTTCGTCCAGGAATTCGGGTATTTAATGCGCTACCGCATCAAATATCTCCTTCAGCGACTGCCGAGCAACAATTTAAATTCCGAGTTAAACCTCGGCAAGATATCAGCAACACAAGGACATCTCGAAACACGATTCCTCATTTTCCACTTACGTTTCTGTGGGCTTAGCTTTTGTTTTTGTTTCATATTCCAAAACTTTGTCTGCTCACTTCCGTGGCCAGGACAGTAGTAGACTCTAGTGAATTGTTTCTTTTGGGTCTCGCTAGACCTAATGTAATAGAGTCAAACGTGATTCACATGGATTCCCTGCGAAAGATGAGAGAATGAGGAATTTAGAGAACGACGGTCCAGTTACTTTCAACTTTCATACCAGACTTTTACTCTTTTTTTTTGTCAGTCAAGTTAAGTCGCGCCATTTTGCGTTGCTCATCCTAATGAGAAAAAGGCCCGGCTCAACGACGTTAATTCCCCTTCGTGGCTTTAAAAATCCTTACTTTTGGGATGAAGTTGGATTTTTCGGCTATTATTTACCAGACCGTACTTCTAACGCTGGAAGTTTTCCCGTCTTTTTCCAGCATTTATCAGGATCTTCTTTTATATCTTCCGTTAATTCTGCGTTATTCCTCATCAGCTTGGGAATTTAGGGCGACTTAGTGAGTGGGAACATCATTGGAGGTCGAGGAAGGAAGGGGAAACAAGGCATGTTGGTCTTGATGGGAATAATAATGGAAAATCTCAATCTGACCAAGCCGGCTTCTTCCGCGCGCATCCAGCAGCACCACCGCCTCTGCCCGTCTCAGCTGATGATTCAATCATGCCGAAGATTGCCCTTCCCTCTTCCAACTTCACTCATCAGAGACAAGAGAGAGAGAGAGAAAAAAAAGGGCTAAGACGGCGTGCTGTCGGACAAAGAAAACGGGACCAAGAGTCGAAGAAATACGGCAGAGAGACTAACAGAGTACATAGTACTTTGTTCCTGTCCTCGTCGCGGTACTAATACGGTCGGGCGTCTTAATTTCTTTGATAATGTATGCTTCGTATAAATATAGCTAGTCTCCCACTCTCTCTCTCGATCAGCGAACCTACTGATCCTTGTCTCTTTCTTTTTCGTTATCACGTAGTCTTAATGATCACAATACGACCGAAAGAAGAGAGCAGCCACACTGACAGCAACTAATCCTTAACCGCACCAAAGAAACCGCACTCAGTAATTAGCCTGCGATAATAACATCAGCTCCACCCGACAGTCTTCACACCCTTTCGCTGTCTGTACCGCATCGCATTAATCGATTGTACCCCAACAGCTCACGCTACGTACGTTTTTCTTATTCTTTCAAAGTCGCGACGCGTTACCAACCAGCAGTTCCGCAAAATTTTAACACATTCAGCCTTTTCCGAGTTTCTTATCTCAGCCGCTGTGTTCGGACCGCAGGCTTTTCGTCAACATTGGCTTTCGCCAGTCCACCGAGAATTGAGATAAAATAGCGGGGGACGAAAAAAAAAATCAAAAATCAAACGAAAACGTGCGCCAATATCGATGAGATTAGACGACACGGAACATTGGGATAAGGAGGGAAAAAAGCAATCGATGCCTCTGTTCTCTCGGGTGGAACCCACTTGAA
>Ga0247722_10001387_pt1 | contig 13397 bp, 12 predicted proteins | sample MSEWelMarce3H_FC_FD_189094 | JGI IMG/M metagenome (GOLD analysis project Ga0247722, IMG submission 189094) | Subsurface sediment microbial communities from gas well in West Virginia, United States - MSEEL Well Study Marcellus 3H_FC | ecosystem: Environmental > Terrestrial > Deep subsurface >... | reverse complement strand
AAACATTTTCCCAATTCCATATTATGCGTTTGTAAGTTTGTATTTATCGGCTTTTATTGAAGATTTTTTTACTAATTTAGTTGGTTTAGCATTTGTTTTTGGAACAACTTTAGGGACATTTACAGTTTTTATGGGCTATGCTTTTCTGTTTCGAAAAATCAAACATAAAGTAGCGTTTTTTATTAAAAACATTAATTTTATAATTGCTATTATTACCGGATTAATTGCCGTTTTCACCATTTATAACTTGAATAAATAAACTTTTTTTGCCACGAATTCACGAATTTTTTTTCAGTAGTTTGTGAAATTAGTTCATCTAAAGATGAATTCGAATACAACGAATTGATAATTAATTCGAAAATTCGTGGCAAAACATTTAATTCAAATTTATTAGACCCATTATAACTTGAATAAATAAACTTTTTTTGCCACGAATTCACGAATTTTTTTTCAGTAGTTTGTGAAATTAGTTCATCTAAAGATGAATTCGAATACAATGAATTGATAATTAATTCGAAAATTCGTGGCAAAACATTTAATTCAAATTTATTAGACCCATTATCTTGATATCGCAATAAAGGCAAGTTTGTGATTACAAACATCAAATAAGAAAAGCGATACCATATGACAAATAAAAAAACAATAATTATCTGCATATGAAAATAAAAGAAGACAATTTTTTTGAACGTGTGTACGAAGTCGCCCGAAAAATCCCTTACGGGAAAGTAACTTCTTATGGCGCTATTGCCAAAGCGTTGGGTGCGGGTCGTTCTGCAAGAATGGTCGGTTGGGCTATGAACGCGTGTCACGGACAAGATGATATTCCGGCACATCGTGTGGTTAATCGTTTAGGACTTTTAACTGGGAAACACCATTTTGAAGGGACTAATTTAATGCAACAATTGTTAGAAAGCGAAGGCATTCAAGTAATTGATAATCAAATAATAGATTTCAAGAAACACTTTTGGGAACCTGATTTTTAGGTTGTTATTAAGTGTTAAACCATTACAATAAGTATTACTTATTCTTTAAGATAAATTTCATTTTTCACATACGTATTATTCAGCCAAAAACAATGTTTGGTATATTCATTTAGTTTTGTCAATTTGTCTTTTTTTGGCAAATCATAAGTATCTAAAGCGTTTGTTGCGTGAGGACGAACGTGAGAAATTGAATTAAATTTTTTGCTGGGAAAATTAGTAGAACGAATTTTTTTGCCATTTGTATTAGTTTTTATTTCTTTGACGATTTCGCCTTTTGCAACAATTTGTTTTGTTTTTGCCCAAACTTTTTTGGCTTCCAATAAGTCAAGATATGGCATATTCCAAAATTTAACTTTCTTCAAAACAAGTTTTTTGTTTTCGAATTGAAAGAATACGAAAAGAAATTTATGCTCTAAAATATTTTTAAAATCGGAATCTTCCCAATCTTCATTTACAATTTCTTCGTATTTGAAATTTGGAAATGAAATATCTTCTTTTGGTAAATTATTTTCTTTTAAACGAACAGTTTTTACAATAATTTCGGCTTTCTCAAACTCCTCAATTTCTTTATCAAGTTCAATTCCGAGAATTGCTTTTGTTAGATTTGCATAAAAACTTTTTGCTTTTGTATTGATTTTTATGTTCAAAATTTTTACAATTTCTTCTTCAGTTTTGCCGTAAAATGGTTTGAATTTTGAAATTACGATTTCTTCAATTGTTTGCTTTTTAGCAGCTTGAACGTTTGGAATTAATTTTCCGTAAGTTTCCTTGCTTTCATTTGCAATTGATGCAATAATATGATTTACATAACCTTGTTTAAAGGAATATGCTCTTTGTTTTGCTGGAATTTCACTAAATGGTTGTTTTCTTACTGACAAAGCATTTGCGCCTTTAGTACAAGCACCAAGATAGAAAGTGTCGCCTTCTGAAAGTTCGTGTGCTTTTCCGCTTGCAATTTTTTCATTAATTGTCTGCCAATCTTTTTTGATTATTTCTAAATCTGTTGATGGAAAACTCCATTCTTCAACAAGTTTGATTAAATAATCTAAAATATCAAAATCTGCGTTATGAAGATAAAAAATCAGAAGAATGCTTGCGTTTTTTTTGAAGAAATCACTATCTTCAAAATTCTGATTAACAACATTAACATAGTTTATGATATTCAAAACTAACCGCTCTTTTGAACGATACTCATTATTTTTTAATAATTTTAAAGGAGACGATTTTAATTCCATTCCGATTTGAGCAAAATCTGCCTCTGCCATTGAGTTTGGTTCATAACCAAAATAGAATTTTTCTAAAACTTGACCAAAGTTTCCTTTTCCGGAATAAGAATGTTCAATAACTTTAGAATCACAAACTTGTCTTAAAGATTTTCCTTTTAATTTTTTTGCATACTCAATTACAGAGTTTTTATCACCTGGGTTATACGGTAACTTCATTGTTTATTTTTTGAGTTAATGCAATACCAATTTTTTCTATAACTCCAACAACCAAAGCATTCCCCATAAAAAAAGCTCGTTTTGTGTCAGTAATTCCGTCAAATTTTGTGTGATTATCTGGAAACATATTTAGTCTTTCTAACTCAACTGGCGATAATCTTCTGTAACCTTTTGCAGTTTTAATAACGTGTTTAAATCTTGATGCAGATTTTCCGCCTTCTCCTGTAATTATTGTTCTTGATGGTTTGTCTAAAGGATCAGGAAATATCATTCCGCCTTCGCTATAATTGTACTCAAAACCCTGAGAATTTTTTCTCATTTCTTTTTTTGCACCTTTTAAGTAAAACCATTTATCCAAGTCTTCCTCATTTATGTAGAAATCTTCGGTCACTTCTCCGTTTTGAATAATGTCTTTTAGAATTGTGAATTTGTCATCATAACTTGGTTTTGTTTTGATTGTAGTTACAATTCCATCAATCATAATTCCTGTATTCTCAAACATTCCTGACTTACCATTCTTGTTGAAATTTTCTGAAATTTCAACAATATCCCCTTTTAGCTTGAATTCATTTGGAAATAAAATATTATCAGATTGAACAGGAAATGCATTTGCTAAAGTTCCATCTTTAATCAACCAATCTGTTGAATTAGTTTCTTTTATTTCGTTGTAAATAGTTGAATTTTGTAAATACGCTAAAATGAATATTCTTCTTCTTCTTTGAGGCATCCCATATTCAGCAGCGTTTATAACTCTCCATTCAACGGCATAGCCTAAGTCGTTTAAACTTTTTAGAATAATTGCAAAATCTCTTCCACGTTGTCCAGATGGAGAAATTAAAAGTCTGTCAACATTTTCTAAAAATAAATATTTTGGTTTGATTTCTTTTTCGGTTATTATTTTGTGAATTGACCACCACAAAACACCTTTTTTTCCTATTAGTCCTTTAGAATTTTTTAGAGTCGTTGCAACAGAATAATCTTGACAAGGAAAACCGCCAACCAATAAATCGTGATCTGGAATTTCAGATATTTCAACTGTTGATATGTCTTTATTAGAATGACTTTTCTTATCCCAACGGCTTTCGTAAACCATTGATGCGTGTTGCACTTTGGTTGACGGTTCCCATTGATTGCTCCAAACGACTTCGTATGGACTTTCAAAATCTTCTTTGTAATTTGATGCTGCGGACTTGTTTTTCCAACCTTCTAAACCAAGTCTGAAACCTCCAACGCCAGCAAACAATTCTACTACTTTTATTTTATTTTCCATCGTAAATAGTTTTTAAGTAAATTGCTTTTTCTTCTGCTACTTTAAGAACTTCTGCTATATTTTCTTCATAAAGAATTGTATTTGCAATTTGATCGCTTAACCAACTTGTAATTAATTTGTTTTTATCTAAATTGTAAAATTCAGCAAATTTTTCAACTTGTTCTTTAGATGGTTTTCTTTCTCCACGTTCAAATTTACTTACAATGGCTTGATCTATATCAAGTGCATATGCAACTTGTCGTAATATTAAGCCTTTGCTTTCTCTTTTGTTTTTAATAATATCTCCAAATGTTTCCATAAGACAAAATTTGTTTTGACAAAAATAGTCAAATATATTTAAAAAACAATTTCTAATCAAAATATTTTATAAAATAATCATTTATAAGTATTCTTTAAAGTGTTGTAATTATAGAATTTAAATCACATAAACAAATCCTATACACGCATTAACAAACTTTTATCGTTTGTCATTTGTCATTTGTCATTTTCAAACTATCTTTGCAATTCAGATTCAGTTTAAATAAAAGTAAAAAAGTTTACACAATAAAATGAAATTAGATAGAAAAGAAATACTTACCGCATTAGAAACCATTTCAATTGCTGGTGAAGGAAAAAATATGGTAGAAAGTGGCGCGGTACAAAACGTAGTAACTTTTGGAGATGAGGTAGTTGTAGATGTAATTTTAACCACTCCGGCTTTACATATAAAAAATCGTGCAGAAGCCGATATTAAAAAGGTAATTGCCGAAAAAATAAATGCTAATGCAAAAGTTAAAGTCAATATTAAAGTAGAAGCTCCAACAAAAGAAGAAGCCAATACCATTAAAGGAAAACAAATTCCGGGCATTAGTAATATTATTGCAGTTTCATCTGGAAAAGGCGGTGTTGGAAAATCTACTATTACAGCAAACTTAGCCGTTGCTTTATCTAAAATGGGTTTCAAAGTAGGTATTTTAGATGCCGATATTTATGGGCCATCAATGCCAATTATGTTTGATGTAGAATCTGCCAAACCTATTTCAGTTGAAATTGACGGTAAATCTAAAATGCAACCGGTACAAAGTTACGGGGTAGAACTATTATCCATCGGATTTTTCACTAAGCCAGACCAAGCGGTTATTTGGCGCGGTCCGATGGCTTCAAAAGCCTTAAACCAAATGATTTTTGACGCCAATTGGGGCGAATTAGATTTTATGTTAATCGATTTACCTCCAGGAACAGGCGATATTCACTTGTCAATTATGCAATCGTTGCCAATAACAGGTGCTGTTGTAGTAAGTACACCTCAAGCGGTTGCTTTGGCAGATGCAAAAAAAGGAGTGTCTATGTTTATGTCCGATGCGATTCAGGTTCCCGTATTGGGAATTATCGAGAATATGGCGTATTTTACACCAGAAGAACTTCCTGAAAATAAATATTATATTTTTGGAAAAGAAGGCGCTAAAAACTTAGCAGCAGATTTAGAGGTGCCGTTTTTAGGTGAAGTTCCTTTAGTGCAAAGCATCAGAGAAGCTGGAGATTATGGAAGACCAGCAGCAATGCAAACAGGAACGATTTTAGAAACTGTTTTTGAAGAATTAGCCAGAAGTGTAGTAGCAGAAACGGTAAAAAGAAACGAAAATTTACCTGCTACAGAAGCGATAAAAATTACAACAATGGCAGGATGTTCTGCTGTGAAAAAATAGAGATTTTAAATTTCTTAGACATTTCAGTCTAAAAATCTAAAGATTCTAATCATCTAAAAGTCTAAATAAATGACAGAAATTGAAATAACCGAAAACATTGAGAAAGCTTTAGCTGAAATTCGTCCGTTTTTAAATTCAGACGGAGGCGATATTGAATTAGTAGAAGTTCTTGATGGCAAACACGTAAAAGTTAGATTACAAGGCGCTTGTACGAGTTGCAGTTTAAGCATCAGCACAATGAAAGCGGGTGTAGAAACTACCATCAAAAAGTTTGTTCCGCAAATAGAAACAGTAGAAAATATAAAATAGTAGACTTCGGACATTAGACTTTGGACATTAGACTTTTTACATTAAGACTTAAATGAAATGATTGAAACAGATATATTAATAATTGGAGCAGGTCCTACAGGACTTTTTACTGTTTTTGAAGCCGGTTTATTACAATTAAAATGTCATATTATTGATGCGCTTCCTCAACCAGGAGGACAGTTAGCGGAATTATATCCAAAAAAACCCATTTTTGATATTCCAGGTTATCCAGAAGTTTTAGCGGGTGATTTGGTTAATAATTTAATGGAACAAATTAAGCAATTTCAACCCGGATTTACTTTAGCTGAAACGGCTGAAACTATAGAAAAATTAGAAGACGGTACATTTATTGTTACTACTAATAAAGGCACAAAACACAAAGCAAAAGCGATTGCAATTGCGGGCGGCTTAGGAACGTTTGAACCCAGAAAACCCGATTTAAACAATATTAATTTTTACGAAAATGAAGACCGAGGTGTCGATTATTTTGTAAAAGATCCAGAAAAATATCGAAACAAAAACATTGTTATCGCTGGAGGTGGAGATTCTGCTTTAGACTGGAGTATTTTTTTAGCAAACGTAGCGGCTTCGGTTACATTAATTCATCGAAGAAATGAGTTTCGCGGCGCATTGGATTCAGTAGAAAAAGTTCAGGAATTAAAATCTGCAGGAAAAATAAAATTAATCACACCAGCTGAAGTTTCAAGTTTGAACGGTAAGGAAAGAATCGAATCGATTACCATTGACACAAATGGCGAACAAATGGATGTACCAGCCGATTATTTTATTGCTCTTTTTGGATTAACACCAAAATTAGGCGCTATTGCAAATTGGGGATTAGAGATTGAGAAAAATGCCATTAAAGTAAATAACGCATTAGATTACCAAACAAATATTGACGGAATTTATGCTATTGGCGATGTAAATACTTATCCTGGAAAGTTGAAGCTAATTTTATGCGGATTTCACGAAGCTACACTAATGTGTCAAAGCGTATACAACCGAATTAATCCAGGAAAGCGATATGTATTAAAATACACCACAGTTTCTGGTGTAGACGGATTTGATGGCACAAGAAAAGAAGCAGAAAAAGCGGTTGTAAAAGCAATTGATTAATTATGAGTCAAGATGTAACCCTATTTATTACGGATAGAAATGGAGTAAAACACCAAGTGTTGGCCCCAACGGATATGAATATGAATGTGATGGAACTCATCCGTTCTTATGAATTGGCAGAAGAAGGAACAGTTGGAATTTGTGGCGGAATGGCTATGTGTGCTTCGTGCCAATGTTATTTACTTAACGATGTTTTAAAAACTGAAAGAAACGACGACGAAGAAGCTATGTTAGCCGATGCCTATCACGTGAAAGATAATAGTCGATTAGGTTGTCAAATTCATATTTCGGAAGACTTAGAGGGCTTGGAAATAGAAATTGCACCAGAACAATAAAAAAAAGCGAGAAGTATTTCTCGCTTTTTTATTTTATATTAATTTTTATTGAAATGCCTGTTCTAAATCGGCAAGTAAGTCTGAAATGTCTTCTACACCTACGCTTAAACGAACTAAATCGTCTGTAATACCAATTTCTTTTCGTTTTTCTTCAGGAATTGATGCGTGTGTCATTAATGCAGGATGATTTGCTAACGATTCCACACCGCCTAAAGATTCGGCTAACGTGAATACTTTTACTTTTTCTAACATTTTAATCGCATCGGCTTTCGCACCCGATTTAAAAGTGAAAGAAACCATACCGCCAAAACCACCAATCATTTGTTTTTTGGCAATTTCGTGATTTGGATGACTTTCTAATCCTGGATAATAAACAGAAGCAACTTTTGGATGATTTACCAAGTATTCCGCTACTTTTGCACCGTTTTCACAATGTCTTTGTACACGTAAATGTAAGGTTTTGATGCCTCGTAACACCAAATAACTATCCATCGGGCCTAAAGTTCCCCCTGTTGCAAATTGCGCAAAGTGTAATTTTTCGCCTAACGCTTCATCTTTTACAATTAAGGCACCTGCAATAACGTCACTGTGACCGCCTAAATATTTAGTTGCCGAATGCATTACAATATCTGCACCTAAATCTAAAGGTTTTTGTAAATAAGGCGTTGCAAAGGTATTATCTACTGCAAAAAGCAAGTTGTGCTTTTTAGTAATTTTCGCAATTTCGGCAATATCCGCCAATTTCATTAATGGATTGGTTGGCGTTTCTACCCAAACCAATTTCGTATTTTCATTAATTAACGACTGAAATTTTTCCAAATTCGTCATTTCAATAAAATGAAATTTTATACCAAATTCTTGATAGATGCGCGCAAACATTCGGTACGTTCCACCATATAAATCGTCCATCGCAATGACTTCATCGCCAGGTTTTAAAAGTTTCATTACTGAATCTGTTGCCGCTAAACCAGAAGCGAAAGCTAAACCTCTCACCCCATTTTCAATACTGGCTAACGCTTGTTCTAAAGCGGTACGAGTGGGATTGGCAAATCTACTATATTCGTATCCTTCTGCTAAAGGCACACCCGGACTTGTTTGTACAAATGTTGAGGTTTGATATACGGGTGGCATCACCGCTCCAGTACTTGGATCGTGATGTTGATTGCCGTGAATTACTTTGGTGTTGAATTTCATTTTTATGTTTTTTAACTATTATATTCCTTGTTGTTTGTCGCCTCGTAATTGACGGTATTGTTTTCTGGCTTCGGTAAAATAAATACTATCAGGATGTTCGAGAACTACTTTTTCGTATAAATTTTTAGCTTTTTCTAAATCGTTTAGTTGATTTTTATAAATTTCAGCCGAATAAAATAACGCTTCATCAATATAAATTACGTCTTTGTGATGGTCTAAAATGGTTTGATAATAACCAATTGCTTTGGCAAAATTACCTAATTTTTCGTAATTTTTTCCTACTTTATACAACGTTCCGGCTTCAATAGATTGCCCTTTGTGTTTTTCTAAAATTTGTAAATAAGCGTCGAGAGCATCCTGTGGTTTATTTTGATATTCTAATAACTCAGCTTTTGAAAAATCTTGCAATGCCACTTGAAGGGAATCTTCTGCGGAGTTATCGCTAATTAACAAAAACAATTCTACCGCGTCATTCGCAATTAATTGGGTTGAAGCTTGTTTCAATTCGCCAGCTTGTTTTTTTGCCCAATTGAAATCTTTTTTAAAGAAGCTGGTTTTTGCCATTCGCATACTGGCTTCGTGCGAAAATTCATCATTTGGTAAATCGTTTTGAATTTGCGCGTAATAAATGATCGCTTGATTGAACTTTTCGTTAAATACAAATACATCTGCCAATTCCATCTTTACTTTTGCTTTCTGACGAATATTTATTGGCATTTCCATAGTTGCTTCTAAAAGTGCTTTTGCCTTTTCAAAATCATTCAAATAAAAGGCTTTGAAATGGGCTGCTAAAATTCGTAAATCTATAGCATAAGGCGAATTTCCAAACTGGCTTAATAACGTATCAAATTTTGATTGAATCACTGAATAGGTTTCTGGTTTTGCAGTTTCAATTTCGTTTTTTAGCAGAAAATATTGTGCATTTAAAATGGTTGATTCGTCAGTTGTATTTTGTAAAACGAATTCAAAAATAGCTTGTGCGGTTTCCGTTTCCTTTTCATTTACACAAATTTGCGCCAGTTGAATGATGTCGTCAAACGATTCTGGATTTCTTTTATAAATTGATTTTTCTTGAATAAAAGCTTTGTTGTATTCTTTCAGATTTATGTAAAGCCAACTTAAAAACTGATTCCAATAAATGTCTTGTGTTTTTTGGGTGCGAAGTAATAGTTCTTTTTTAAGTGAATTGGCAAATACATTTTCAGCATCATCTTGCATAAAAAACACCAATTGATTTTGTACACTTAACGTCGAATTTATATTAGCATAAGAGTAATCTAATAATTTCACCACCATCACATCTAAATTTCCCATTTGACCTTGAAGCAATGCCATTTGGTAATCGAAATTCATACTTGAATTTGTTTTTTGAGCTATTTCGTACGTGGAATACGCCTGAAGCAATAACGATTTTTGCTCATAAGCTTGCCCGATTTGATAGGCATAATTGGGTTGTTTTGCTACAACATCAAGTGCTTTTTTGTAATATAAATCGGCTTTGTTTTGGTCTTTTTCTAATTGTGCATTGTATCCCAATTCAACAAAAATAATTGGCTGATTGTTTGCTTCTTTTTTGTTTAATAGTAATTTTTCGGCTTTATCGAATTGTTTTAAACCTTGAAAACAAGCCACTAATTTTTGAGTAAAATAGAAGTTATTAGGTTGTTTTTTTTCCATTTCTTCATACAAAGAAGCCGCTTTATCAAACTCACCTTTGTCAAAGTAATTTTGTGCCAATTGTTCGTTTTGAGAAACAACAAGCAGCGAGAAAAAAGACAATATGATGGTATAAATTTTTTTCATAAAAAAATAATGCACTAAAGTAACAAAAAATGGTTAGCTCAGTGCATTATTAATAAAGATTTAAGATTAGTTTATAATATCAAACCCAGTATATTTTCTTAATACTTCAGGAATTACAATGCCTTCCGGCGTTTGATAATTTTCTAAAATCCCAGCTAAAACACGAGGTAAGGCTAATGAACTTCCGTTTAAAGTGTGTGCCAATTGGTTTTTCCCATTCGCATCTTTATATCTTAATTTTAATCGGTTTGCTTGAAAGGTTTCAAAATTAGAAACAGAAGAAATTTCTAACCAACGATCTTGTGCAGTTGAAAACACTTCGAAATCATAGGTTAACGCCGATGCAAAACTCATATCGCCACCACATAATCGTAAAATTCGGTAAGGCAATTTTAATTCTTGTAAAATTTCTTTCACGTGTTCTACCATTCCGTCTAAAGCGGCATAAGAATTTTCGGGTTTTTCTATACGAACAATCTCAACTTTATCAAATTGATGTAAACGATTTAATCCACGAACGTGTGCGCCATAAGAACCTGCTTCTCTTCGGAAACAAGGCGTGTAGCCTGTGCATAAAATAGGTAAATCGTTTTCTGAAACTAAATCGTCTCTAAAAATATTTGTAACAGGTACTTCAGCTGTTGGAATTAAATACAAATTATCCGTTGCATCGTGATACATTTGTCCGTCTTTGTCAGGTAATTGCCCTGTTCCATAAGCGGATGCTTCATTTACTAAATGCGGCACTTGGTATTCTTTGTAACCAGCATCGGTATTTTTATCTAAGAAATAAGAAATCAATGCACGTTGTAATTTAGCTCCTTTACCTTTGTAAACAGGGAAACCTGCGCCAGTGATTTTTACACCTAATTCAAAATCGATAATATCATATTTTTTTGCTAATTCCCAATGTGGTAAAGCGCCCTCGTGTAATTTAGGAATGTCTCCCTCTTCAAAAACGTTTATGTTTTCTTCAGGTGTTTTTCCAAAAGGTACAATTTCAGCTGGTAAATTTGGTAATTTATATAATTCGTCTTGCAATTGATTTGTAATTGCTTGTAAACTTTCGTTTAATTGTTTCGAATTTTCTCTAATTTGAGTGGTTTTTTCTTTTAAGATTTCGGCTTTGGCTTTTTCACCATTTTTCATCATTTCGCCAATATCTTTGGATAGTTTATTAGATTCTGCTAACAAATTGTCTAATTCTACTTGCGTATTTCTTCGCTTTTCGTCTAATTCTACAACGAGTTCAACAACGGCAGTGGCATCGAAGTTTTTTTTCGCTAAACGCGTAATTACTTCTTCTTTGTTTTCTCTAATAAAATGGATTTGTAACATATTTCTTTATTTTTGGAAAGCAAATGTAAGGAATTGTTGTAAATTTTTTAGAAAAGTCCGCATACAAATGTGTAGAATGTTTAAAAATTGAAAATATTTACTTAGTTTCGTGTTTTAATTTACAATAATGAAAAAAATTATTCATTTCTTTTTCGTTTTCTCTGTTACTTTTTGTTTTTCACAAACTACAGAATTAGAATTTGAAAAAATGGTGGAATCCGAATCAAAATCGGCCGCGTCCACAATGAATGTTCAAGTAAATCCGAACACACAAAATTATGATGTAACGTATCACGAACTGCGTTTTACAGTAAACCCGAACAATACACCTGCTGCTATTAGCGGTATTGTAAAAACCACTTTTACGGCTTTAGCAAATATGAATTCTATCACTTTTGATATGGCTACTCAGTTAGTAGTGAGTTCTGTTACTATGAATAGTGAAAATTTAACTTTTTCACAAAGTAATTACGAATTAAACATAAATTTCCCGAGTACTATTTCCACAGGAACAAGTGCTTCAGTAATAATTACTTACTCAGGTATTCCGCCAACTGCTGAAGGCGCTTTTACAAGAAGCACACATAACGGAACTCCTGTAATATATACGCTTTCTGAACCTTTTGGCGCTAGAGATTGGTGGCCATGTAAACAAGATTTAAATGATAAAATCAACAGTTTTGATATCTATATTACAGCACCTTCAACTTTTAATAGCGTGTCGAACGGACTAGAACAAAGTAGAATTGTAACAGGTGCTAATGCTACCACACATTTTAAACATTTATATCCAATTCCGGCCTATTTAATTGTATTAAACGTAACCAATTATGAAGTGTATAACCAACAAGGTGGTTTAGGAACGGTAGCTTCACCTTATTTTCCAATTATAAATTATTTGTATCCAGAAACTAATACCACTACTACTCAAACACAATTAGGAGTTACGCCAACTATTATAAATTTTTATGAAAGTATATTAGAGCCCTATCCGTTTAGAACTGAAAAATATGGACATGCTCAGTTTGGCTGGGGTGGTGGAATGGAACATACAACCGTTTCTTCTATGTTTAATTTTAGTAGAGATTTAATTGCGCATGAAATGGCACATCAATGGTTTGGAGATAAAATTACATGTGGCACTTGGAATGATATTTGGTTAAATGAAGGATTGACAGAATATATGTCTGGTATGGTGTATGAATATTTAGATGGTGCTTCAACTTTCGTAAATTGGAAAAGCAATAAAATAACTAGTATTACCTCACAAACTGGAGGCGCTACTTATTTATCTGATGCAGGCGCATTAAATGTAAATACAATTTTCAGTTCACGATTAACCTACAATAAAGGCTCGATGATTGCCCATATGTTAAGATGGAAATTAGGAGATGTGAAGTTTTTTCAAGCATTAAAAAGCTATTTAGCTGATCCAGCTTTAGCCTACGGATATGCGGTTACAGCGAATTTAAAATCGCATTTAGAAGCTGCGGATAATGGGAATAGTTTAACGGAATTTTTCAACGATTGGTTGTACAATCAAGGATATCCAACTTATACTATTACGGCTCAAAATTGGGGCGCTGGACAAGCAAAAATTATTGTTAATCAAACGCAATCCCATATTTCTGTTGATTTTTTTGAAATGCCTTTAGAAATTAGATTAACAGGAAGTGGCTCACAAGTTTTAGATGTTGTAGTTAATAACACAGCCAATGCTCAAGAATTTATTGTTTCGGTTCCGTTTGTAGTAACAGGTGTTGCTTTTGACCCAAATAAACATATTATTTCTAAAAATAATACAGCTACATTAGGCACTGAAAATTTTGATATGAATTCTGCGATTTCTGTTTATCCAGTTCCTTCAGAAAACGAATTAACTATTCAATTTCCGAATAACTTATCAGTATATAAAGTTGAAA
>Ga0247722_10001384_pt1 | contig 13414 bp, 31 predicted proteins | sample MSEWelMarce3H_FC_FD_189094 | JGI IMG/M metagenome (GOLD analysis project Ga0247722, IMG submission 189094) | Subsurface sediment microbial communities from gas well in West Virginia, United States - MSEEL Well Study Marcellus 3H_FC | ecosystem: Environmental > Terrestrial > Deep subsurface >... | reverse complement strand
CTAAATAAGGCTTTGTTAGCCTTTGGGGCTGCCCCGCGCCCCTTCTATACTAAAAACTCTATTGATGCCTTTACTAGTATGGAAATCAACATCAACTTCAGCGTCCCTGCCAGTGCTTCCGCGTCGGACATTTGCACGATTCTTTCTCGCGTGATGATAGACATCGCTGTTAATGATAGTGAGGGCAATTTTGGTCCAGGTGAAATTTACACCGTGAATCATGATGGTGAGTGCATCGCGACTTACGATGTGCTTGCAGAGCCTGACGGTGAGTCTTACGGTGAGGAGTCTTGCTTTCCTTACAACTGCTATGACATGAGCGATGATGCAGATGCTCTCGCTTCGGCTGGTTATGGCACTGATGAGGACTACGGTTACTACGGCGAAGATTAAGGCTTTGCCAACCAGCCTCCCTGTCCCCGCCCCGATTCTATACTAAAAACCCAAAAGCCCCCTTTATAGATATGATAGTCACCACCCCAATCCCCGCCATCGCAGTTGAACGCTCCGCAGACCGCAAGTTGTCGCTTGACGAATCGGTGTCCGCTACTTGGGTAACTCAGGGTTCCTGCCCTAGTTCCTGCCCTTTTATGGGTAACGGTTGCTACACTGAGACCGGGCGACCTAACTTGGTTCGTCGCCGTTTGAACCTCGCCCATTCTTTGGCTAACTATACGCCAGAGCAACTGGCACGGTTCGAAGCCGATGCTATCGCAACCCTTAGGGGCAAGTATCCGCTTCGCTTGCACATTCTGGGCGATGCACGAACCCGTAAAGCGGCTCGTATCGTTGCAACAGCCGCCAATAAGTACCGTAAAACGTACAATAAGCCGGTTTGGACGTACACACACGCCCATAATGTGCCTCGTAAGGTTTGGGGTGATGTATCTATCCTGCGTTCCTGTGAGAATATGGAACAAGTGAAGCAGGGACACGCCGATGGCTACGCTTGCGCTTTGGTACGGAACACTTCGCACGATTCGCACCGTGTTTATGACCTTGGTGACGGTTATAAGGGTGTTCCGTGTCCACAACAGACAGGAAAAGCCGAAAGTTGTGTAAAGTGCCAACTTTGTTGGAAAGATAAGACACTACACGCCAATAAAATGGTTATTGTGTTCTCTCCAGACCGTGGAACGCATAAGAAACTTACTAAAGTGCTACCAATGGCATAATAGAGTGCTATAAACCTAGCAATAATAAGACTTTGCTAGGTTCTGGGGCAGCCCCAGAACTATACTAAAATCTCGAAAGTTAACTATAAAAGTATCATGAACAATATTCTACTCACGGTTCCGAACATCGTAAAGCAACATGTCGGTCGTTTTTTCTCTGAAGTCAAACTTAATTCTGGTTTAATGTTTGGAGCAGCGTTTGCTGGATTCATTCTTTATAACTTGAGTAATGTTTTAATAAGCATCAATAATGAACAAGAGGCAAAACTGAAAGCCGCCCGACAAGAAACTGTTGAATTGCGAGAGAAGATTAATAATCATCTCATTGCAGAGGGCTTTTACAATAAGCCAGCAAAAGAGGTTCTACCTATTATGAAAGAGTTTGGAATCCAACTCTAACTATACTAAAAATCCGAAGGAATCCTATACTAGTATGGAAATCAAAACTTGCTCATTCATCGACGCTTCCGACCTCTTCGGGGACTGCCCTGACGCTTGGCAGGTATTCATGGATTCTGACCCTCCAGTAACTTGGGGTGATGCGAGCCGAACAATGGTTTCGCCTGAGTTTATGACCTTCATGCTCGAAGATTGCTTTAGTGATGATAATCAAATCGCCCAACAGATTGATTCTGTTTTGCGAACAATCAAAACTATGGACTATGCCACTTACATAGATTTGGAAAACTAAATGATACCAAATAATCTTATTTACATGGCAGATGGTTTGTTTGTTGTTAAAGGTGTAACAGATTACATCTGCCATGACGAAAACGGAAGAGTGCTTAAGGTCGCAAAAACTATCAAGTCTATTGACAGGTATGTGCAAAAAGAGTTGGAAGCAAAACGGTTTTACGAAAAAAGCCACCATAATAAACCTTATAGTTATTCTGGTTTCTAACTCGCGGCCCTGGATGCGAAGCCCGCAAAGTCTTATTCTATACTAAAACAAAAAATGGGGGCTATGTTATTATGCAAAAACCAAAGTATTGGATTTACAATCCGAAAACCAATCTAGGTAGAGAAGTTTTTTATAACACAGATTTCTTTAAGCCTATGTATACGGAAATTTTTGTTGATGGTGTTTTTCCTTCTAGTGATGGAGAAACATATTTCATTAAGCAAGAAAGAGGATGGGATGGCGAATGGGTGTTTATTGTTTATGAATGGAAAGCAAACCAAGAAAAACGAAACTCCATTTTACAACCAAAACAAATCTTGATGGGTTTAGCCAAAAATGTTGAACTACCATCTAGAATCAAAAATAAAATTCTTTCTATGTACGGGGAGTTATAAAATTCAAACTCCTGGACGCGAAGTCCGCAAAGTCTTATTCTATACTAAAACAAAAAACGGGGGCTATGTTATTATGAAGTTGTCACTATGCTGTATCTCTAACATCTTGGGCGAGCAAGGTCTTAAGTTTCGTACCATGACCTATAAAACATTTTCGTCAATGCCTCGTGCCGATGCTCTTGCAAAGTTGTCAAAGATTGTGCATAACAACTTTCAAGTCACACACAAAATCATTCGATTTTGTGACGAGCAAGGTATCAAGGGCTATCGTTTATCCAGTGATTTGACCCCTGTTTTGAATCATCCAGATGTTCTACTAAAGATGGAAGATTTACCAGAGTTTGGTTTTATTCAACATGAAATAACTAACATCAAGCGATACTTGGCAACATCAGACATCAAGATTTCTGCTCACCCAAGTGAATACATCACTCTGACTACAGATGACCCAAAAGCCATTGCTAACAGCATACTTGACTTAGAAACACACGCAGACATTTTCAATCGCATTGGCTTGCCCGAAGATTATTCTGCTCCTCTAAACATCCATTGTCGTAAAGACGGCGACCCAGAAATCATTTCAGGCAAGTTTATGAATACTTACGCCAAACTATCTGATTCAGTTAGAAAACGATTGGTTATCGAAGTAAATGACAATAAAAGTGGTGTTTGGTCAGTAAAAAATCTTGTAAAACATTTTTATGAGAAGCATAACATCCCTATTACGTTCGACACTCTTCATCATAAGTTTCTTCATAGCGACCTTAGCGACAAAGACGCTTTTGAACTTGCGTACTCTACTTGGGACACCACTCCGGTGTTTCATTACTCCGAAGGAATAGGCGAAACCCGGAATCATGCATCTATGGCTACAGGCATTCCAGAATCCTATGGTTACGATGTAGTATGGGACGTTGAACTCAAGAATAAAGATTATGCTATTCTTGACATTATGAACAGAGCAAAGGTTGCAGTATGATTACACTTTATTCTATAGAAGATACATACAAAGCATTGGATAATAACAGCGAAGCCCTCTTTATTCCAAATTGTGACCCTGCTTTAATTGGCACTTATGAATTGGAGCGAGAAGGTGAAAGTGTTGCTATCAGTTGTTATGATTATGATTTGTTGGTGGATTGTTTCGCCAAAGAGTTTAGTATCGATTGTGAAGAAGATGAAGACCCTGTTGAACAAGCGATGGAATGGGTAGATTATAACATTGTAGGTGCTTATGTTGGTAAATTTACACCTATGATAGTTTATAAAAATGAAGAGGGTGAATACTCTTCAGAATAAGACTTTGTTGATCGGGGGTCCTGCTGGGCCCCCTTTTTTATACTAAAAATCCCAATGGCGTCTATAGTAGTATCAGAGAGCCAGTGGCTCAAGGAGTAACGTATGGGATTTTTTGCACAGCACGGAAAGTATTCCGAAGGTAGTGGAAAGAAGTACAGTGTAGCCGAGCTTCAGGGCACTTACATTTGTGCCCTCATTGATTGCGAAGCGGTACAGGGTAAATCCTTAGATGACCCTAACGTTCTTGAACCGAAATTCAAATGGATTTTTGAAAGCACCGAGGTTAAAGACAATGATGGTCAACCGTTCCGTTTCGTCACTCACACCAAAACCTACTACGGCAACGACAAGGCGAAGTTGACAATCTTGCTTGATGGCATGGTTGGACGTATGACCAGCCAGCAGTTCCAAGACCTTGATATGGATGTGCTCAAATCCAAGCAATGGCAAGTTCTCGTAGGCATCCGCCAGAAAATGAACAGCGAAATTTTCAACGTGATTGAGACCGTCAAGCCGGTAGTAAAGGTTGCAGTATGACCGCAAACGTGCTGATAAATGCCATTATCCAAGTGATGCTGCAAGATTAACAATGAACATATTGGATGATTTTCTTAAAGACGATTGGGAGGTAGCATAATTATGACTGTAGTACAACTTATTGCAAAGTTAGAAGCAATTAAAGACAAAGTTGGTGATGTTGAAGTCAAAGTTGTTATTGAATCCGATAGATTCAATACAGAAGTTGATGCAGAGTTCGTAGATGAACTGATTTATAAGGATGGAACGGCAAGGGTTGGTATCGTTGGAGAATCTGCATTCTCAGGCTAGCGAAATAAGGCTTTGCTAGCCCAACCGCCAGCCCCAAAACTATACTAAAATAAAAGGGAGCATCTATACTAGTATGAATAACACAACCTTCCTCATCAAGAATGTCGCCCTCTCTGGTACTGTTCCGTTTTTGCCAAACCCTGTGGTAGCCAAAGTGCCAAACAAAACTGTTGATGCAGTGTCGGAAACACGCTTGAAGGAAATCTTCAAGATGATGTTTGAACAGGCGAAGAATGAGTTCAAGGGATTCCCTATCGAAACTCTTACCATGACCTTTGAATACACTCGAAGTGATAATCCTGATAAGATGTACATTCTCGACTACTACGGTTCGGATGAACAGGGTAAAATGAAGTATGACCTGTTCAGAACAAGCCTTTGCTAGGCTCCGACCCAGGCCGAGAAACTATACTAAATAATAAGAGGGCATCTATACTAGTATGGAAACAACTTACAACGGCTACGCCAACTACGCTACATGGAACGTCTCGATGTACCTCACCAACGATGAAGGTTTGTACAACTTGGTCAAGCGTTTTGATACTTGGAAAAGGTGCAAAGAAGCCCTTGAGTCCTTTGGCTTAACCGAGACTTCTGATAACATCTCTTTTGATGACCCTAATTTGGACATCGATGAACTCGACGAGATGCTGGCAGAACTTTAATAATAAGGCTTTGCTAGCTAACCCTCCAGCCGCGAAACTATACTAAAAACCATATTGCATTCTATAGTAGTATGGAAAACAAGATTGTCACAGACTGGACTGAAGTTGGTCCCTCTGCTCACGGTGCTCTCATTGGTCTCAAGTTGATTCTTAAGGGGCTTGAAGGTCAAGATTACCCAGTGGATGTTCTCAAAGCCGTTTTGAAAAATTATGAGAATAGCATTGCAGAATATCTTGCAGAAAAGAAAGGTTAATCATGGAAGATTTTAATGTAGAAATCCGCCCTTCCGCCCGTGGTGGTTGGAATCTTTATATCGATGGTGATTTTTGTGGCTACGATAAGTCTAAGAAAGTTCTAAAAGAACTTGCACAAGCAATGATTATCAATGAGCACGGGCTATATTAAGCCTTTGCTCATCACCGCCCCTGCCCCCCAAAAAATAAATCTATACTAAAAACCAGAACCTGTCCTATACTAGTATGGAAACTTTCATTCTTCAATCAAACGAAATCGACTCCCTTGGCGCTTGCTCCTACGGCACACTTCGCTCCGTTGACCTCTTGCCACGCTTGGCTAACTACCTGAGCATCGCTCTGGATACCATTGAGGTTCGGTTTGAGAATGCAGGTCAGACCTTCGTTGACTTTCAGCAAAGTCTGTTGTCTGAATACCGCCACCTTGTAGCGGAATCGGTCGAGTTCCACGAACTCAATGCCGATGATTACGGTAGTGCATACGTCGATTCTGTTGAGATGGATGCCCAAGAGATTATTGTGTCACTATTCGACGCTCTTGACCAGTTGTCGCCGGAGAATCAGTACTTTGGTTCTCACCCCGGTGACGGTGCAGACTTTGGCTACTGGGAATCCTACCCAGAATAAGGCTTTGCCAGCCTAACCCCCAGCAGCGGATCTATACTAAAATAATAGGGGGCATCTATAATAGTATGAAAAACTTCCCACTTATCACCAAGTACATTGATGAAATCGGCATTGACGTAAATCAGTCAGAACGCCTGTTTCTCAGCATTCTTGAAGCCAACCTTTCAGATGTTGAGAATGGCAGATGCACTGTTGATGATGCAGTGGGAGAAGCCTACGACTTCTACGCTGAGGCAATGTACAACGCCGATTAAGGCTTTGCTCATTGATCCTCCAGCCCCCGTTTTATACTAAAAACTCACAACACATCTATACTAGTAAGAAAGTTAAGGTAAAGTCAAATGGTTACTCTCACGTCTGTATTCGTCGATGTTGAACTGTCAAATAGTTACTTTGGATTCCTCAGATTCAGTGAGAATCTTGACCCCTTCGATACGCCATTGAGCGACCTGACAAATGAAACTGAGTTCAAAAACTCTTTGCAAATGGTTGATAGTATCACGCCTAAAGTTTCAGATTGTATTCTCAAAAACTTTAATAATGTGGTAGGTATCACTTTCAATATGTCGTATGATTGCTCTATTTCTGGTAGGCACATCATGTCAGACACATTCGATGCTCCAGTCTATACTAAAATCTAATAAGGGGTCTATAATAGTATGAAAACCATCACCATCACCCGTCGCGAGATTGAGAAGGCTCGCCAAGCCTCTTCCATTCCAGCATCTGAGCGTCCTTGGGGTCGCTCCACCACTTACAAGAGTGGCAAGGAGTATAAGCGGCATCCAAAGCACCGCAACCGCGAAGAATAACACTTTGCGGACCTCCCGGCCTGGGGTCGCCCAAAAACTATACTAAATAAAAAAGGTACGACTATAATAGTATGAACACAATCACCGCCCGCTCACTTGAACTCCTCATTGGACTCGGCTACTTTGCTCTCGCAATCGCTGTCTGTGTCGGACTCATGAAGTTCCTTGGGCATAAAATTCTTTCCACCGCTGGCACAATTTTTCTTATCGGCTTCCCTGCCATCGGAATTATTGGCGGAACAATTGAATGGCTTTTCACTGGCGTTGCTGAAGCATCAAAATCAGTCACCTTTAATATGGCTGACAAGTGTTTTGGAATTGCACTTGCACTTTATACACTCGCCTTCTTTTCTTATTTAATGTTCGGCGAAGAAGAAAAGCAAAACAGTGTAGTAAATAAAAGGGTGAAGGCAAAGTAAAGATAAGACTTTGCTGGGTTCCGCCCCTGTGGCCAAAACTATACTAAAATAAAAGGGGGCATCTATAGTAGTATGAATAATCAAAACAATCTTCCAAAGTGTCCTCCATCTTACAAAACCTTCAAGTCTCAAGGTGACTATGCTAACATTCGCCCTAGAGTCAAACCTGCTCCTGATGGAGATTGGGATGATGACCTTGACCCTGAAGACCGTGCTAGAATGATGGGTAGGGACTTTATGGGTCCACGTTGGAAATAAAACTTTATACTAAATAAAAAGAGACTTTCTATAATAGTAGGAGAATTGAAATGGGACTTGACAACTTTTGGAAGAAGAGCAAAGACGAAGCCGGAGTCATTGAAGGCGAGTTTAATGTTTGTGGCGGTATGTTTTCTGGTTCTGGCAACGATTCATTCCGTGGCAAAGTATACAATCGTTTTGTAGAAGATGTCACTGGTGTTTCTTTGTATGGCGACCCAGAAACCTGTGAGACTCCAAACGAAACTGTAAAGCAGATGGCAGCTGATTTGGAAGCAACCGAATGGCGTGATTCTTACATCGAAAACTATGACATTGAAGAGCAAGAATTCAAAGACTTGGTCAGGATGTTTAAACTCCACGCAGATGCAGGTCACTACCTACTTGCATGGTATTGAGGAGATAAGGCTTTGCTCACCCCCTCCACAGGGATCGTCAAACTTTATACTAAATAAAAAGAGGGCATCTATAATAGTATGACAAACTACATTTACAATGACGCAGACATCATCCTCACCCTTCCTTACGTCGCAGTGTGTGAGAATTGTGGGTGTCATAACTACCTTGCAGAGGGTGAAGTTCTCCCATGTGACGAATGCGGTTGTACTGTTGCTGCTCCAGCAGAATAAGACTTTGCTGAGCTTCGCTCCAGAGGCCCCCAAAATTTATACTAAAATCCCATCCACCCCCTTTATTAGTATGAACTACGATGATTACAACCTTGACGACGACCCGTTTGATGCCTGTGACGGCACCCGCTTCGCACGGAGCGGGTCTGCCCTGAGAGCGGCTTCCAAGCGGAATCCTCGGAGCCTCCCTTGCGGAACTTGTGGACGTCCGAATATGCTGACCCCTGCGGATAAGCATCGCGGGTATCAGTGTGACATCTGCGCCCGTCAAGCGGAGCAGGGCTGGTAAGTCTGAATAAGACTTTGCTGGCTTCGGCCCCTGTGGGCTGCAAAAATTTATACTAAAACAAAATCTATCACCTATAGTAGTATGGAAAACAAGTTCATCCCCAACGACTCTTCTGACCGCATTGTCAAGCCACTCGACATCTACCGGGTGTGCGTGGTAGGCGAAGATTATATCTACACGCCTAGGGGGTTCCAGTCCCGTGAAGATGCCATTAAGTTGGCGGAAGAACTATCTGAACACCATAATCTGGTGGAAGTGCGTCAGCCAGTTGAGATTAGTTATCAACTGAGTTACCGCCAAGTGTGGGACAGGGTTGAATACAATGTGATTTATTCTAGTTGCACCATCAGCCTAGATTAACACTTTGCTGGTTGGTCCTCCAGCCGGGCGACCCCTTTTTATACTAAAATTCTAAACTCAGCCTATACTAGTATGGAACTCATTCAAACCCTCTCAAACATCGCCTCCAACGCTCCCCTCGGTCTGTGCCTCATGACCGACGGCTCGGAGGTCAAACTCGCACCTGAAAAGCGTATTGAATCCAAGGATTACTTTGACATCTCCAAAGTCAAGGAAACGCTCGACATCAACTACTTTGAGTTGGTTTACTGCAAGAACGACCTTATTTTGGTCTGTGACGAAGAGGCTCTGCTCTTTGCAGACCCTATTCTCAATCTTACTGCGTCAATGATTGCCCAACGCTCGATTTATGGCAATGTTATGGTCTGCCACAGCGACAGAATCAATTAAAAGGGGTTATTATGTTACAAATAGTCATTATTATTGGTATTTTATCCGGTTATCTTTACTTAGGATTCATTAGACCGCTATTAGTAAAATAACACTTTGCTAATAGCCGGGACAGCCCCCAAAAATTCTATACTAAAATAAAATCTATCATCTATACTAGTATGGAAAACTTCAATAACTACTATCTCGACCGCTACCTCCAATCTCAAGACCGCATCAGCGAGATGTCATTCCAAATTGGATGGCTTCAAGGTTCTATCAGAAAACTTCAAAGGTTAGTTGATGATGGCATTGTTGAAGTCAAGCCAGGTTATGAATCTTCACTCGATTCAGTTCTCAACTGCATCGAAGAGGCTGAAAAGCAAGCCGCTGTGTATTCTGGTAAAACAGAGGTGGTTGCAGAGCAATAAGGCTTTGCTAATCACTGCCTCAGCCCCCGCCGATCGCTATTCTATACTAAAAACCAGAACACCGCCTTTACTAGTATGAAAGACCTCATTTTCCAAGACGACCTCTACTTCACCTTCTCCGTCGAGCAAGCCGAATGGGCTGTCGCGATGTGGAACAAGGTTCTCCTGTATCGGGGTATAATGCCCGGTCGGATTCCTTCCGAGAATGAAATGAACCGCTTGAAGCAGGCGGCTCCGGGAGTTCTCAACGGCTCACCGCAGGAAGACCTTGGGTACATCATGCATTCTGCAAGCCAGATGCACGGTTAAGGCTTTGCCAGCCTTCGGGCCTGCCCCGGCCCCCATTTTATACTAAAATCTCACAAGCCATCTATACTAGTATGACACACGACCTAATCTGGCAGTTTTTAGTCGCACCGCTCTTGCTCGTCGTTATTGGAGCCTCAGCAACCAGCATCGTTTGTTTGATTCTGGTACACATTGGTGAAACTATTGAAAAATTTGTCCGCGCCAATCATTCCTAATCTATACTAAAACAAAATTCAAGGACTATACTAGTATGCAAAACACCAATGACATCTTCAGCGACACCTTCGACGCCTCCGCTTTTTCCCGCCTTGACAGCGACTATGATGCCACACCCGACCCATGCGACGTTGCCGACTATAACCACCGTGTAAGGTTTGGTTATTAGTCGGTTCCCTGTCAAAACTATACTAAAACTCAGAAAGACCCCTTTATTAGTATGATTACAATCAACAAAGCATCCCAAGGTGGATACATCGTTTCTCTTGACGGCACTTGGCTGGCTTGGTTCCCCAAAATCAAGACCGCTCGTGCTTTTGCCAAAGGCAGGCTTTTTCATTAAGGCTTTGCCAGACTCCCGGCCTGCCCCAAAATTATACTAAAATAAAAGGGGGCATCTATAATAGTATGACTTACACTATTGAAAAATCCTCTATCGGCGCTGGCTTCTTTGTAACACTCGACGGTGAAATAATCGGTTGGACTGCAACCCCTTGGGGCGCTCGCAAGTTCATTGATAAACATGCTAGCAATAACCCAATCTCATAATAAGGCTTTGCTGGGCTTCGCCCCTGCCCCAAACTATACTAAAACCAGAAAGAGTTCCTATACTAGTATGACTTACACAATTGAACCTTCACCAACTAACGGCTTCTTCATCAAACTCGACGGCGAAACCATCGGGTGGACTATCACCCCTTGGGGTGCTAGAATGTTCATCGATAAACACGCTCGCAATAACCCATTGCCATAGTTGGGTTTATACTAAAACTATCTTTTCAGTCTTTATTATCAGGAGAATACAATGGTAAGATTCAATGAGCGACAGGCTAGACGGAACATGAAGGCTGTAAAGGAATGGTTTGGAATTATTTCTTACTTTATTAAGATTATTAATCCGCCTGTAAAAGGCAGGAGATAATAAGGCTTTGTCAACCAGCCCCCCTGCAGGTCGAAAAAACTATACTAAAATCTAAACAAGGCGCTATAATAGTATGAACTTACTCATCAACAACCTCATCACCATCGTTTCCGGCTCCACTCTTTCCGCTCTCCTCTTTTACGTTTTGGTTTGCGGGTTCTATTGGAAACCAAAATGGGCAATCTTGCTCGCACCTTTTGCGGTTGTTGTTGTTCCATTTTTCTTACTCCTTGTGGTTCCTTCGATTCTGCTCGGCGAACTGATGCAGAAGATTGTAAGAAAGATTGAAAAGGTGGGTCAGCGCCAGACCCGCTGACCCCAATAAGGCTTTGCCAGCCTTCGCCCCTGTCCCGTTTTATACTAAAAACCTAACATCCGCCTATACTAGTATGCAAACAATCAACATCTGCTCCGTTCTCGACACCCTCTTCCCTAACAATGCGTGGTATGGCGGTGATTGGAAAATCATCAATGCGGCGGTTGACCAGTGGTGCGTGGAAAACAACGCATACCACTACGCCCGCGGTCGAGAAGAGTTTTCTCGGTTCGAAGCCACCCGGCTGGCTCATGAAGCCGGGTGTACGGTTGTGCTACTGCATGACCTTTCATAACAAGGCTTTGCGGAGTCCTCCCACAGGGGGCGAGATTTTTATACTAAATAATAAGGGGGCGTCTATAGTAGTATGGAATTTATGCTTTTAACAATCACTGCCGCAATCTTTTGTATCGGGTATGGTATGCTCTGCGCCTATGTTTTTGGTAAGCAGATTGACTAAAACTATACTAAACATTCTACGGAGCATCTATAATAGTATGAAGCACCTTTCTTTCTCCCGCCGAACCATCCGCAACGGTCGCCAGTACGTTCTGCAAACCCGAACTGACTGCTGGATTCTTACCATCAAGCCCCAACGTCTGTTATTCGCACATCGGTTCCAGCCCTACTGGCAATGGAATCACTAGTGCAGATAATAAAGCCACTATGTCAATAGTGGCTTTATTAGTATCAATAGCACTGTTAGATCTACAATAAGCAATACATAGCATACATAGTATACATAGTATACATAGCATACATAGTATTTACTATAGAGAGGGAGGGGGGGGGTATGTCTTAATTTAGGTACCATAAGGAAGGGGGTTTCCTCGCCCCCAATTTTTTGTGACTCCCATTGAAAGCGCTAGGCCCCCATTTTTTATTTCAAATTTATTCCCATTTTTTATTTTAAATTTATTTTCAGAAACAAGGGGGGGGTACTTAATTTTTAGGTACCCTTTTCAGAAAATTGGCACATCCACTAATTTATCCCCCCAATTTATTTTCTATCCGCCCACTTACCCGCCCAACGAATCGCAGGAGGATCTGCCCAACGAATAAAAGGGGGTCATGAAAAAATCGCCCGCAAAAATAGGATAGGGGGGGGGAGGGTAAATTTTAAGGTACCCTATTCTGGAAATTAGTACCTTAACAAAAATAATACGATCATAGTGTATGAATAAAAGAAAATCTCCCCGCCCCACTGTTTTATGTGCTGGGTTTTGTGGCATTGGTAAAACTTTCATTTGTAATAATTCAAAGTATAAGGCAGTGGAAGTTGAATTTTGGCAATATAAGAATAAGGGTTTGATAAAAGAGTTTATTCGGGATGTCAAAAAGCATTATGGCAAAGTGGATTACATTTTTCTCTCTACTGACCCTGATGGTTTAGAGCTTTTAAATAAAGAGGGTTATGACATTACTCTTGTTTATCCCGAAAGAGAACTTAGGAATGAATATTTGGATAGATATATTGAAAGAGACAACCCTTATGATTTTATCGGCACAATGATGTTGCGTTGGAATAAAATTATTGATGAATTAGATGAGCTCACCTATTGTAAAAAGATAATTTTAAAAGAGGGTGAGTATTTGAAGGATGTTATTGATTTAAAATAAAGCCCCCTATTATTTATAGAACATAGGGGGGGGTGGTTAAATTTTAGGTACCCTTTTTGAGAAATTGGTACTTTTACTTATTTAATGGATCCTCTCCAGACATTTTCTGGATGTCCATTGATTGCTGAGATCATGTTATTTATCCATGTTGTTTTTACATTATTTCTTGATTCGTCGGAGTCATAGGAGCATGGACTAATATGTACTTGTGGGTATTGTTTCAATTTGTTTGTAATTTCTCGTCCTGGCTCTACTGAGTATCCTGTTATTTTATTGGATTTTAAAGCATCTATAAGGTCATTTGTATCTACTATAATAT
>Ga0247722_10001383_pt1 | contig 13423 bp, 25 predicted proteins | sample MSEWelMarce3H_FC_FD_189094 | JGI IMG/M metagenome (GOLD analysis project Ga0247722, IMG submission 189094) | Subsurface sediment microbial communities from gas well in West Virginia, United States - MSEEL Well Study Marcellus 3H_FC | ecosystem: Environmental > Terrestrial > Deep subsurface >... | reverse complement strand
CATATGTACAGTGTGCGAAAGAATTAGGATTAACTCCTGCGGTATTTAAAACACAATGTAGATATTATGGAATATATAAAAAAAGAAACTCGCAAGAAATTGGTAATGTTCAAGGAAAACCAATTTTATGTTATGATTATATCACTAAAAAAATTTTAAAGGAATACCCAAGTCAAAACGCCGCAGCTAAAGATTTGGGGTTATCGGGAACGGCATCGATAAAAAAATCTTTAGATAATGAGGGTCACGGTGTTGGAGGTGGATCGGGAATTGGTGTAATTCCAAAGTATTTTTTTAAACATAAATAAAGATATGAAACTAATACACGATGGTTTACCAATGCAAGGTGAAGAAGCCGAAGGATCAATAACCCTCGAATTTGAAGGTTATGTTTATCAAATAGGTGACGTTGATTGTTCACCAGGTTGGTTTAGTAGACAAACGGTGGATGATTATTATAACAGTAGAGATAATCATCAAACACCAACAGGGTGGGCAGATGAAAACAGAAGACCTGAATTCAAATTCCTTGACAGATAAATTATAATTATTTTTTAATATTTCCTAATCAATAGGTATCTATTTATGTAGATGGAGAATACAAGGTCATTAAAGGATAGACTAACAATCATCATACCATCCAAAAACGAGGGAAAGACATTATACGACTGTATCTACCACATATCCAAACAGAAGGGTATATTGGGTACAAGAATCATCATTGCTGACGTATCGGATAAGAAGGAATCATTACAATGGATTGAGAAAATAAAGGTAAACTTCAAGACCACACCATTAAACATTCAGGTAATCAAAGGTGGTTATCCATCACAAGGAAGACTTGCCGGTAGTCTATTAGTAAAGACACACTATATGTTATTCTTGGATGCTGATGTATTCTTAACCAATCCAAATACATTAGTTGAATGTACAAGATACAAAAGAGATTTGGTAACCGTACCATTCTATACTGATTATCCATATGGATGGGTGTTCAGATTATTTGATATATTTCAATCCATATCCACATTACTTAAGACACCATTTGCTGTCGGTGGATTCCAACTATGGAAGACACAATCATATTGGTTACACGGAGGATATAATCCATTTGAATTATTTGCTGAGGACTATTCTCTATCACAGAAGGTAGACCCAAAGGAATTCAGGGTACATAAGATAAAGGGAACATATACATCATCACGACGTTTCAAGAACAAGGGTGTGTTATGGATGTTCAAGATAATGATTAAGAGTTACATAAACAGGAAGAACCCTGAGTTCTTCAAACATCATCATAACTATTGGAATTAATGGGATCAATATTTCCGTGGATTGTATCATTTACATTTGTAATAGGATTGACTATTATTGTAATGATTGTTGACCACATCACAAAGAAAAGATAATGTATAAAGAATTAGTAGTTTTACTTGCACAAACCTTATATAATATATTCAAGGTGTTGGAGATAAAGTATACCTATCAGAACAAGGTGGGAGCTTTACTTCTTAATTCGGTATGGATTAATCTAATCTCATTGGTGTCAACCTATTATGCAATTGATGATTTATTAAAAGGGAACTTCACAATTGTAATATTCTATATCACTGGTTCGGTTATTGGGAAATACCTTGGTATGCAACTTGGTAATCCACGAAATCAGGTGTGGAAAAAATTATTCAAACAAAAAAAGTAGTAATGGCAAAGAAACAGTTTCAGAAGATGGTTAAGGAGTGGAATGATTGTGGACCCAAAGAAGTATTCGAGGGTGTAAGGGATAACTTCATCTTCGGGTTTCTCGGGGCAACCATTGTGGTATTTATCTCCACACGTACAGACCTTATGGTTCTTCTCGGATATCTATCTTACTACTTCTTTATGGGGAGGATTGTAAACCGCCCCAAGTATGTAACAGACTTAGGTAAACTTATAGTATTCCCGATCCCATCAGCTCTCGGAGCATTTACTGGATATAAGCTATCGTACTTTCTTCAGTCACTTCTTCACCACGTATAATATAGGATTCCACGGATGGTAATCCAGAATACTGACACATAGATTCATCTCCCACTAACAATAGTTCGTCCTTGTCGAAGTAGACACCATTACTTTCCATATCTGATAAGGGTCTATAAGATATTCCTTTCATAGATTATTATTTAAACCATAAAGATAGGGATATAATCTGACACTTCCAAACGACCCCGGTTCCGGCCTACGAAAATAATTAATATATTATTTTGTATATTCAAAGATATTAGTTATATTTTGATTTATGGAAGAAATATGGAAAGATATAAAGGACTACGAGGGTTTATATGAGGTTAGTAATTTAGGTAGGGTTAGGAATGTATTAAGGGACAAACAATTAAAACCATCAATCAATACCCACGGTTATTATAGGGTGGCACTCACCAAAGATAAGAAAGCAAAACACTTTAAGGTACATAGACTGGTGGCACTTAATTTCATCGGTGAACAAGAAACACCTGAGAGAAGTTTTGTTAATCACATTGACTTGGATAAGTCGAACAATGCTCTAATGAATTTAGAATGGGTTACCCGTATGGAGAATCAATGTCACGGGTTTAAGAATAAGAAGACGTCCTCCAAATATCCGGGGGTGAGTTATTGGGCAGGTTATTGGAGAGCGAGGATTATGGTGGACGGTAAACCAATTGATTTGGGGATACATAAAACGGAGGAGATAGCATATAGTGTCCGTAAGAATTACGAGAGGGATAATAAGATAGATAATAGATACATTTAGACTAATATATTTGGAATATACCAGAACATTCCATATCTTTGTCATATGAAAACAAATAAGGAATACCTTAGATAAGATATGAAACCATTCAAGTTCTTCAGGAATAATAATGAACCAATCTATTGGTTAACAGCAATGGGTGATGCTAAGTTGGTATCCACAATGTCGGTGGAACATATGGTTAATGTTATGAGAACAATAACAGATGGTCACATTCCAAATCCGTATATAGGAAAGACCAACATTGAGTGGATGGAAATATTTGAACAAGAACTAAGAAACAGACAGTTAAGATGAAATCCTTCAAGTTCCTTACCAATAACCCACCCACAGCCATAACCTTCAATCTGAATGTATTGGGAGACCCTTATGGTAGAATACCCAATTATAACATCTATATTGAACCATATGAATTGGAACATACTCAAGAACGTACGGGGAGTATAAGGAATATCATATCAGGGATTGTTCAACTACCCACACATATATTCAATGGGATATTAATTAAAAGAAGGACAGACGGATCATATGTTGAGATAAACTATGGTAATGTGGATGAGTTAAACCAACAAGGATTAATATTTGATATGAATGATAGTATAACTTTTAGATATAGAGTATAAACGGAAATAATATGGCATTAGAAAAATACATTGGAACAAAGTTAGGAAAGGTTACCATAAAGAAAAGGGTTAACGGACCTAAGTTTGAGGTGGAATGTGATTGTGGGGTGAAGACCATAAAAGACCTATCCAATTTAATAATGACCCAAAAGAAGGGTAACATTGCCTCCTGTGGATGTATGAAGAGTTATAATATGGGTAGAAAAAAGATGGGGAAGGAGAGTCATAAGAAGGTACATTTCACGGACGAACAGGTTAAAAGTATAATAGAACAGTTCCATAACAGAGTTAGTCTCGATGTGATAGCCAAACAATATGGTCTAAGTCAACCAGTTATTCGTAAGGTGGTTATGAATATGGGATTTGTTCCACAACAAAGAAGATCCGATTTAAATGAGAACTACTTCGACGTGGTGGACTCTGAGACTAAAGCCTATTGGTTGGGTTACTTGGCTGCAGATGGATGTATACGTGTAAGAAAACAGGTGGATAAGAATGGAAACCACAAAACTCAGGGGAATTCCATACATCTTAAACTATCCACAATGGATGAAGAACATCTAAAGAAGTTCAGAGATGAGGTTTGTCCTAATAGTGTACTAAAGTACGCAACAAGCGTGGTAAAGACAAGAATAGGAAATATCTCAACATCCTATAGTGTAGTTCTCAATCTATACAGTAATTATATCGTTAGTCAGATAATAGATAAGGGAGTTGGACCAAGAAAGACTTTCACCATAGGTAAACCCAATATAGAAGAGAAATATATTAGACATTATATAAGGGGATTATTTGATGGAGATGGATGTGTTGTTATAGAAGATGGAAAGAGATTAATCTATCGAATTACAACAGCCTCGGAAAATATGAACAAGTTCCTAAAAGAACTATTTGAATCCTTGGGTATTAATATGATAAGAATGGGGATTAATTGTGTCATAGGAAGAAAAGAAGATACGATGAAATTCTATAACTACATATATGATGATGCCACGATATGGTTGGAGAGAAAGAAAGATAAGACCATAAAGGTATTCGAAGAGGTTAAACGTATAGAAGAATGGGAACTAAAGTATGGTATGAAGTATAATGGAGCCAATAGATGGCCAGATGAAGATTTGGATATACTCATAGAATCATATAGGAAAGGTATGAATTATAAAGAGATTGTAAAAGAACTAAACGGTAGATTTGATAGTAAACAAATAGCCAATAAGGTACACAAACTGGTTAAACATAATGTATTAGTTAGAAGATAAGATGTTGTTCATCTGTTCACTGTCCGTGAACAAGGGTATAAAGTGAACACCCGCTTCCGAGATTGTCACCCTTTTACTTCCGACTTTGGCACCTGAACTCACTGTGTTCGGCATCCTGCAGGGAGGACACGTTAGTGTCCGACCGACTATACTATCTTCCCGACATTGATGTCGGAGACATCCTGTTTACCCCCCGAATAAATCCTGTCTACAAGGTACAATATCCCCACTAAATTCCCCCTCATTTTACCCCGAATATTTTCCTGTTTTTACCACTAAAAACGTGTATTTTTTCGGTACTTTTTATCGTGATCAATTATCCACTATATAACTGGTAATTTTTCCCCACTTTTTCCCACTACGTATATAATATCCGAACATTTATATATTTTCTTATATACGTTGGAAGTCCCTGGGGATTGACCCTTGCGTGAATTAAGACCCACTATCTGGAAAATTTGAAAAATGTATACGTGTAATACATTTATACGGGACTCGTTGCACTCGTCCCTTCAGTATACTCGACCCATTATTATACGATATACTATATGTCATACAACAAGTTCCACGTGGAACCTGAAGGGGGTCCGAAGGACCCCCGCATAAACTACTGGTACCCGTAAAGTTTCCGGCGTCATACAAATATTGTGTGGCAAGGTCTGTTTAACCTTTTAGTATAATACTTAAACAAACGTAATACATATTGTGTGGCAGTCCACAGACACCCTGTCAGGAGAATTTAACATAAAGTACGTTATAGGTCCACACGATATCCACACTAGCAGGTGTAATACAATGTTGTCTGGCAGGTGCGGGGTCCTTCGGACCCCTTCAGTGTCATACAGGGTATTCTTAGAATAGTACAACGGAAATTAAAAAAACCCTTAGGGATTTTCCGAAGGGTTCTTAGTATAATACAATTATTAAACCTGAAGGGGGTCCGAAGGACCCCCGTAATACGTGGTTGCCAGACAATATCTATATGATCTTAATACCGAACTGAAGGAAACGTTCTTTAATGTATCGATTAAACTCATCAACGAATTTATCATCAGTGAATTTGTTTTCGGGGTTAACATAAAAACCACCGGTACCTTTACCATCTATCCATACATAACCTGCATTAATCTGTACCCTGAACTTAGGATGTATTACTTTGGTCTGAGGGTTATAGTCGTTACTCTCTACAAGAATTGATATTGTTGGGTTGTTTTCTTTATACTCATATTGATGACCCTGATAAGTCCCCTTACGAAATCCTTTGTATACGGATTTAATCTTCTTAAGTACTCTGTCTATTGCCAGAGAAAAATCCTCACTGAAGGTTGGGATCTGAGATTGGTCAAGTTGGTAATGTCTTACAATGTTCTGTTGGTTCATTAACTCTTCCAACGGATACACCTTCATTATGTGGGTATTGTAATACGTGGTATCTATATAGTCTTCTAAAGACATAAACATCTCTTTTGATGATACGAATATTTCACGGACGTTATAGGTAATTGCGCCAGACAAATATCTCTCGTCGGAGATCATCTCTTCTAAACCCTGAATTTTTGATTTCATCATACCCGTCATCCATTCGTTGACAAATATAAGGAAGTCAGTTGGGATTACATATTCGTTTAACATTAAGTAAACTTTAACTGATAGTTCAAGTTCGGTGTCACCTTTTCTTTTAACGTAGAGTGTAGGGACAAATCTGTACTTACCACTTGGATGGTATACCGTCTCGTTTGAGAATACCCAACCACCAAGACTATCGATTACTCCTACGACCTTATCCAACGTTTCTTTGGTGTACCCAAACTTACCTCCGTCAATGGTGTCAAGTTCCTCCTTAAGTATATCTAATATCTTCATTCTTATAAATATCTATTGCCACACAATATGTTGAGCTGTGATCCCAATCAGCCGGAGATGATATCTTTGCCAGACAATATTCGAGTCCTGATCAGATCAGGATCAGTAACTTCACTGATCATAAACAAAAAACCCTCACACTGTGAGGGTCTCAAGTGTCCAAATAGAATATTGTACTATGCTGACTTCAATAATTCGTTGCGATAAACAATTGCTTTTCTCTTGTTAGAGAAGTTCTTGCTGATCACTTGACCTTTTACTGAAACACGTACACGATAAGAATAACCATCGTGGTAAACATTTTTGGATACAGGTGTGTAAGTAGTCTTAGTACCTGTAGTGTTGGTAGTTTTTTTCATAATGAATATATTTTAAGTTATATATAAAATATAACAAAAAGAATTCAAAATAAAAAATTATGCCCAATGTTTTTTTTATACGTTGCCAGACGATATCAAAGAGCTGATCCACTGTGGATCATTAATTTAAACCAGTGTATCTTGTACCCCACTTCTTGGTCATAAACGCTGTGTAGCGATGAACCTTATTCGGGTTGAATAAGAAGATGGTAAGATTCATATCACACCAAAACTCGAAATCCTTTAATGCCTTTTTCATTATGCTATGTTTAGTTTTTTTCCAAATGTATACATACTCTTAAACTTACTCCCATCCACATCCGTACCATCTATATTCCAGTATGGTAGGACCTTAGGATTATACTTCACCTGTCGACCGTTGTCCCAAAGGACATTGGTGTCGTGTATCTCTATCTTGTCACAGAGGACCCAAGCACATACGGTCTTGTGGTTGCCACTGAATATCTTCAGTGCTGTGGATCGGCTGTTCTTGAGAATACAACCCTCCAAATGCAACTGCGTCTGATCAGGGGAATAGAATTGTACGTACCCATTTGGATACTGAACCTTCCACTTCATATAATTCACACCTCTCCCGAGGTTGAACCTCACCTTTATCTTCTTGGACATATGATTACATTTTACAGTTACAAGATATACTATCTACATTATCTTCCCCACAGATTCCACAGACATCACCTAACATATTCTCCTTACGGAATGTCTCAATATCCTTACCCTTTAAATCCTCCATAAAGAAATCAAGGAACATACCAACAACCTTACCCTTGTGTTTTGCCACACGAAGTTCGTAACCTCCGTCCCCGATACCTGAAGAAGATACAATACCATTTGGATAGGTTCCCCATCTCTCACCATCTAATGTCATATTACTCATATGTTCATACCATTCCTCACCATCATTCTCTTTACGGGAACCTGTAACAAAGACCTCATTATTTCTGTAAGTCTCCATACTGAAGATACCGGCTTGACCTGAGTCCACACCAATATCGAATGGGAGTTTTCTCCAATTGAGTTTGTCCTCGGTGTTATAATCCTTATGGACCACAATGATAAATGAATTTCTGTTACCCCAATAACGGTCGTCGTACTTTACCACAGTAGATTGATACTCACCAGGTAATACATTGGTCAACTTGTGCTGACACCAAGTACCCACCACATAACAAGGGTCCGATACCATTACTTCATTAGAAAGTGTGATTGTTTTCATTTGGTTGTTATATTAATATTTGTAATACATATTCTCCCTGTAATACACTGTGGTGTAGTCGAGTCAACTCCTCAAGTGTTAGCTCGTGGTAGTAGACGAATCTGCTGTCACCTGACTCATTCTCACAGAGTAAATCTCCCGTGGACCCATCCACCCCTACTATCTTTAATATTTCCTTACCATCCTCACTACTATATGGTCTGTAATACGAGTGGTTGAATTCAAATGGTTCCTTTAACCTTAGGTCAAACTCATCATTGAACTGATTCAACTTCATAGTATATATTACAATCTCACGGTGGAGATTATCACGATATTGGATTAATGGTATTGGTGTCATACAGTGGTGTAAAGATAATGATTAATTTGGAATATACAAACTTTTTTTAGGATATCTTTCCGTATACTTTTTCGTAGTTACGAATGTTCTCATTGATTTCCTCATCCATCTTGCTAGACAACTTGTCCACAGTCTTCTGTACAAACTCAGGGTTGCCAGACAATATTGACAGATCAAGCTCCTGAGGATCATCGAAGTAGAATTCGATGTTGTCGATTAAGCATCTCATCTCGTTGATGGATTGGTCGGTCCTAAAGAATGGACATCTTGCATACACGTACTTGTTTCTCATTTGGAACCATACGATGTTACCCTCGATTTCCGACAAGGAACGAATCTGCATCATTATCACCTCTAACTCAGCCAACTGCTGCAGGTCCATCTTAATGACAGAACACTTATTACTGTAGGCTGTCATCAGACCGTGATACTTGCCAGACAATATCGTGGATGGTGATCTGTGAAGGAACTGTTGATACTTACTAATCTCCGAGGCCGACCCAACAATGTTGACGAACACACCCTCGGTACTTTTGTTTACTCTACCCATTTTATTTATTTGTTTTAAAAGAAATTATATATTAACGACTTGATGCCAGAGAATATTCCCTGACTCTGAGCTTGTGACTGAAGTAATTCACTTGGAGTTGGTACCACTGGATTAAGTTGTGCAAATTTTGCCTCCTCAATTCTCTTTACTAGCTCTCGGTTCTCGTGGTTGGTGTAATCGAATCTTGAACCAAATCCAATAGATTTAGCCCATTCATTAAATGCATCTGTTGAGTACTCTTGTAGTTTAATTTTAGTAGCCATATGTTTAGTTTTTAGTTTTGATATAATTCTAATTGTTCTTGAAACATTTCTCTTATTTCCTTCTTAGTCTCGTCAGATACTGCTGACACGTAATCTGTTATGAATTGCTCTACATCGGTGTTATCACATCCCTCGATGAATGATTCTATACTGGATTCAATCTCATTCCAAAACATATCCATCTCCCCAAATATATATAATCCATCCAAATAGTCATAATCCTCCTCAGTAATAAATCCTTCTTTGGTCAGTGTAGTTACCCCACAAAAATTATCTTCTATCCCATAATAAAACATATGGACGTCTACATTATATGACATACATAGTGTTCGACAAAAAGGAATGGGAGGTGAGTATGGTGTATCAGGAAATAACTTCAGTTCTCCATCAGATAACTCATAATGGAAATCAACATCTACATCACTTCTACAACCCCAATCTTGAAGGTTGATATTATATGCATTGGATTTGTATTCTTGTTTAGTGATACCAGCTCGAGTACCAATGAGTCTTTCGAATAATCCCATCTCAGATTCCTTCTCAATAATATTAAGAATAGTCTTCAGTGTGAATATGTCCCCCTTAATTGTTATCGTGTTGTTACAATAGTTTGCCATAGTTTTACAAAGATATAAAAGTTATTCTATTTTACCAAGAAGCTGAATATATAAAATCATCTTCATCATCTTCAGATAATATTTCTTCCAACATTGGGATGGTTCTATCGAGTTGATGTTGGTACCACTCATCGGAGTCACCACTATTATTAACAAAATTATTTAATATTTCTTCTTTAGGATTTTCCTTCTGAAGTTTTAGTACACCTAATACTTCAATTAACTTTTGTCTACCAACATAGAATTCGGTTGAATTATCTGAACAATGATTAAAGAACCACTCATTTAGTGGATGAAACTTTCTCCAATACCCGACCTGCTCTATCACGTATACTATACGTTCAGATTTAACATTTGGGTAAGTTACTCCACCACGTTTAACCGAAACATCAAATGTTTTATCCGGTGTATGGTGTTCCCATTTTTGTACATAAGTTCTTTTGTACAGATACATATCTAATCCCATAATTATTTTGTTTGATTGTTGATACAAAGATAAATCATATACTTGTATATTCCAAATTTATTTTAATCTTTTTTTGTTAAAATTTTCTGAAGGCACTGATCAGGGCCCCTGTAAAATATTGTGTGGCAGTTGCCAAACAACATCCACCCGTAGGACCAGTGCAGATCATTAGAAAAACTGGTGTAAAATACTTGCCAAACAATATCCTCCTGGAAGATCTGCAGGTGAAACTTCAGACAAAAAAAAATCCCCCACCATTTCTGATGAGGGACTAACTAACTACTAAACTTACTAACCTATCTTCTAATTCTTTAATAAGATGTCTCTTAACAATCTCTGTGCTCCAAATATTCTTGTTGTTTCTTTTATTGCTGAATCAATAGTTTTAAACCCAGCCTTATGTAACTTATATTCAGTGCCATCAACACTATACCACACATCGTAGTATTTCTTGTCGTTTGATAAAATAATTTTCGTTGTCATTATATACGGATTTTATTAATTGATAGTGCAAATGTATTACACTTTATTTTAACTGCCAAATTTTTTTTTAATATGTTTAAGTTTTGTTGTAATACGTTAAACAAAACATTGCCAGACAATATTTCCCTGATCTGCTGTCGACTTCACGGGAACGAAAAAGGGTGTCCTTTCGAACACCCCAATTCTGTACACAATACAAACACACTACAAACTTATGAATTCTCCTCTACATTGTCAATCTTTTTCTTATAGTAGTCTTCGTTGTCGTAGTTGTCAAGGATATACTCATCCATACTCTCATTCATTCTTTCACAAAACCAATCGGTATTGAAACAACCTTGTAATACGTCCATCTTATCTTCATCTGTTAGAACAATGATGTTCTCATCATCTTCATCACGATTGTCGTTAAGCGATTCTAATGTACTTTCAACATCATATAAACCGAATATCAAGTCGGTGTAATATCCACGACGTTTTAATTCTTTCATTAAATCCCACGATTCTATATTCGATAGGTCTAATATGTTTTTCGTATCAACTATTTCTTTACTCATTTTATTATTCTTTAATTATTAAGTTATCTGAACAATCACATAAACCAGCTAAATCCATCTCGGTAACTCCGAAGTTGTAGTCATCACTATCCTCTCCAATACTCACACCATTGAACCATAGGTTATCGTCCTCTAATGTAATACTTGTGATGGCGTAGTAGTAAGTGTACTCGTGTTTACCGACATAAGTTGCCTGAGGTAGTTGCCACGCAAAATCGCTGAAGTCGTCCTTCTCCATCTCATCTGTTGTTACAAATTCATAACGACCACCATTGTTCTTTATGAAGTCGGTAATATACTTTACCGCCTCATCTCTTAGTTCTCCGTACTTTCTAATGAATTCTGACATATTAATTTATTTTAGTGTTATCCCAAATTACATCTCCCGTACCATTGTAATACAATTCCTCCGTAGGTTGATTACCATTCTCCTCAGGTACAATACCTTCGGTTGTGTCATCTACTTGGTGCCAACCAATTTCCGTGTGGTCTCCGTTTTCGATAAACTTAACTGCTAATTTCTGAGCTTCCTCCAATGATTCGGCCTTAATTACAAAAGGTGTACGATACCAAGTTGTAACCTTTGTGTCCAAATAAAAATCAAATAATTCCATCTTAATTATTTTTTATTAAAGTTTGTGAATACTCAATTTCATTTCTTGTGTCAATATGTTGGTCTCCTCGAAAACGATTCTGACTATGTATGACAACCACTTGATGTGAACCTACAATTTCCCATCCATCTTTCAGGTAGGTGTTAACTCCGTCGGTTAACTCTTTTGGGGAACCCCCGTAAATTACTTTATATTCCATAACTTGTTTTTTTGTGTGATGTAAAGATATACAATTTATTTTATTATACCAACAAATTGATTAATTAAAATTATATCATCTTCACTAATCGTTGCCACAAATTTTTCAGATAGGTTATCTATGTGAACACCACTCGTAGTGTCATACCCACCCATTTGGAATTTAGCATATACTATCTTTGTGTCGGTATCTAATACACTTGCCACAGAATTTAATTCTATTATCATTTTCTTATCTATAAAGGGTTACATAATCTCCGAAGTATTCTTCGAATGTGTTAATAGCATTTTCGTAGTCTTTACTCGTCATTCGACGATAGAACATTTCCGAGTTAAGACCAAGTTGTTTACAAAGTCTTCCACCAGTTGCAATTAGGTAGAATACATTTCCATTCGGCCCCGTAAGGTCGATTTCCAATTTGTTTTCTTTTTCTTCGATTGACTTAATCATAGGTTGTTAGTTTTAGTACATAACAAATATACAACAATTTTTATTATCTACAAATTAATTTAGTTAATTTTTTGTTAAAGGAATTCCAGGCCGGTTGATCAATGAAAGTTGTGTGGCAGTTGCCAAACAATATTCTGAGCTGATCAGGAGAAAATCTGTGGGAAATAAAAAACCCCCACATTTCTGTGAGGGTTCTCATTATAATTGGACGTTGACTTCAAACTCATCCCAAACATCCGAATCCCAATCCTCTCCGACTTCGAGACAAAAACGATAATCAACATTGTAGATAATAGGAGTTACACCATCATCAAAGGTTACGGAACCTTCGGTACGTTCCCCACAATTAATGTGGTGGTCTTCAATAAGTTTGAAGATAATACCATTACACTCATCGTAAGTAATGTTTTCCATATTCGTGATTTCCTCTACATCGAAATCAGAATCTAAACTGAAACTAAATGACTTAATCATAACTTTGGTAGGGTTAGAGTGGATACCGTTATCCACACATCTAAATTACGAAATAAAATTTAATTATACAAAACATTATATAATTTATTTTTTTATTTGTGACAATTTTTTTTGGGTTCTGAGTCTGTAAATTATTGTGTGGCACTTGCCAAACAAATTGTCCCCGTCACACTGTAACTTCAGGTGGAAACAAAAATCCCCCGAAGTAAAACTCCGAGGGATTCCAAATCGAGTTATGAATAAAAATTACAAAACCAAATCGTTGATTTCACTAACCAAGTCTGTGAAAAATATTT
>Ga0247722_10001382_pt1 | contig 13440 bp, 1 predicted proteins | sample MSEWelMarce3H_FC_FD_189094 | JGI IMG/M metagenome (GOLD analysis project Ga0247722, IMG submission 189094) | Subsurface sediment microbial communities from gas well in West Virginia, United States - MSEEL Well Study Marcellus 3H_FC | ecosystem: Environmental > Terrestrial > Deep subsurface >... | reverse complement strand
ATTGTTTGCAGAATTGTACAACATAAAGAAAAGTCAAATTTTGAATGCTAGAATTTCAAAGGAAAACATTAATAGAGAAAACAACAAATTCAATAGTTATTTAATACTTTTTATTATGAGAATTTACTTTTTATTTTCAATTTTTTTGTCTAGTTTTACTTTCGCACAAGTTGGAATTGGTACTCAAAATCCACAAGGTCTTTTCAATATTGATGGTGCAAAAGACAATGCGACATTAGGAGCACCAACATCTACACAACAGCTAAATGATTTTGTCGTATTGCCTGATGGTAAAGTTGGAATAGGTACTACTGAACCCAACCAAAAGTTACAAGTTGTTGGAAATATTAATTTTTCAGGAGCATTAATGCCGAATAATTCAGCAGGAACAGCAGGGCAAGTATTAACATCTGCCGGAGCTGGAGCAGTGCCTACATGGTCAACAGCTGTTTCTTCTAATATTTATACCGCTGATGGCACACTCTCAGGTAATAGAATTGTTACTCAAGGTGCTAACAGTTTAACATTTTCGGGTACTGGTAAAGTGGGTATTGGAATAACATCTACAACGGCTAAACTTGAGGTTGGTAGTGAACTAGTATCTACTGATAACGTTAATGCTGCAGCAACTCTTTTACAATTTTCTAGACCAAGTGCTTCTAATATTAAATGGGGTAGTATAGCACGTTTTAATATGGGTTCTTACGAGGCTTCGCCTTCTCCTAATAATTTCGCTAAATCTAGGCTAGACCTTGCTATGGCGGATACTAACAATACTGCTTTTACAAATGTAATGACATGGCAGGCTAATGGAAATGTAGGTATAGGAAACACAAGTCCTTCTTCTCCATTAGTTGTTCAAGGAACTACAGGTAATGGTGTTTTAAAGTTGATAGCTCCATCAGTAGCAGCAGGAGATAATTGGTGGATGGGATTTGGACATGGAACAACTTCAACCGATGCTAATGACCGTGCTAGAATAGGCGTAAATATTTTAGGAGGAGGACTAGGACGTTTGTTTTTTACAACAGGTGCTTCCGGTTCACAAGTTAATGCTATGTTTATTGATGAAAGTCAACGAGTAGGCATTGGAACAACTGCTCCGGTAACTAGTTCTATTTTAGAATTAAATTCAACTTCTAGAGCGTTATTGCTTACCCGAGTTGCTACAACAGCTTCAATTACTAATCCAATTAATGGAATGTTAATTTATGACATATCAGCAAATTGTGTAAAAGCTTATGAAAATGGTGCTTGGTCTGGTTGTATTTCTTCAGGCAGCGGAAGTGGAACAGCAAATCAATCAACTGTAATTCCTTCAACAATTAGTTTATTTCAAAATAGAAAACATTTTATAGCTTCAATATATGATGCAAATTATTTGCCATACTCCGCACCAACTACAACAGCATTTAGTTCACCAATTGCACCAGACGCAACAAGTGAATCCACAATAATTGATCTTCAAGGTAGTATTACAACAGGTGGAATAACTGTAAAAATTCCAGTTGCTGCAACAGGCTCTGGAACACTTCCATATTTCGAACAAATTATAACAATTCCTGCTTCAATGACTGAAGATGGAAATGCTAGAGATTTACGATTAGCTTGGGGTACTCAAACTTATACAGCAACGACCAAAACAATTGATGCAACAATTGCCGCAATAGGAGGGGAGTTGAAATTAAAAAAATTAGACATGAATTCGGGTATCGGTAATGATGCTCAAGGTATTTTAGCGGGTAATTTTGTTTTTCCGTTTAATGCAGCGGGTAATACCACAAATTTTGAAATCAGAATTATTGCCGGAATTCCTGATAGACGTTTTGGACAAACTACAATTCAAGGACCAGTAGCAGGTACAAGCGGTCAATATCATAATTTTATTTACATTCCTGTTGTTGCAGAAGATGGTCGCATCTGGTTAAACCAAAACCTTGGGGCTAATTATAGTAACGTGAATAACAGTGCTTTTAACCCTATTATAAGAGCATCGAATATTTTTGATCATAACGCAAAAGGCTCGTTGTTTCAATGGGGTCGTTATTCTGATGGGCACGAATTAATATATAGAACTGACGCTACAACTTCTAAACATGTAAATACATTAGTTAGCACACAATCTACAACAGATACACCCACTTTTAGAGAAGTAACAAGAAACAACTGGCGTCTTCCCTATAATCAATTTTTGTGGCAAGGTGTTGATGGTGTAAATAATCCTTGTCCTATTGGATTTAGAGTCCCAACAAGAACTGAGTATGCCGTTTTTGTAGCAGCTCCTATAAATATTTATAATTTAGAAAGAATGCTATCAGGCGCATTAAATTTGACGGCTTCGGGCATTTCAGGTTCAGGTTCACCAGAATATACAGAAACCATAGGCGGTGTTACAGGCATGTATAGAACCATTTCACAAGATGGTTCATCGGGAGGTTATGTGGCTTGGATGCATGCAAGTGATTCTGATGGATCCAATAATAACAGTTATAGATGGCAATTTTCAGGTGGTGATGCCACCGGATATGCTACACAAGGGGGTGGAGGAACAGGAAATTCAATGGCTGTTAGATGTATTCAAAATTAATTTATTAAATATCAGAAAACAGTTATTTATTTTATAAAAATATTACAACTTTAGTCTCAAATAATTTCAATTTCAATTCATTTTTATCACTTAAGTGCCAAAAGGTTGTTTTTGAATAAGCACTTTGGTGTTATAACGGTTTTAATATAATTCATTGCACTACTTTTGCATAATAATTACAGTAATAATGGGTGTTTTTTATTTAAAATCATTTTTTTATCTATTAATAAAACTAATTTTTTAGTAATTGTAAATAGTTAAAATAAAAGTATTTAAAATGAATTACAAACAATAAAAAAATTAATTTATGATTTTTTCTACTACTATTTTTTTACGAATTTTTAATCGTAGCTTTCTGTTTCTAATTCTATTAGTTAGTTTTCAAAATATGAATGCGCAAAACTGCGGTTTTGTTGCTGGCGATGGCTGCTCTTCAACGAATTATAGTAATTATGGCTATGATTCGTCGAATGATCCTGCCACTATAGAATATGACAATATTATTGCTACCTATTCTAGTACAGCGGTCAGAAATGCCAATGGTTCTTATACCGTTTGGGGTAAGAACATGGCCAATTCTGGCACGGGTAATTTAACCACGCCTCAGTTATTAAACAGCACCAACTATCCTGCTTTAAGCACACATAAAGTGTTGAAAGTTACCGGGGCATCATACTCCTCAACTAATGAAGTGCAGTTTATAGCCCTAACGTCTAACGGTTTATACACTTGGGGTTCTGGAAGGGTTTTGAATTGGACATTAAATGGTGCAGTTGTATCCTTTAAAAAGGTTAATGCTACCAATGGTAATAATTATAGTCTTCCAACAGGTTTGACGCCTTCGGATGTGAAAATGCTTGCTGCTGGAAACACTGGCGGACAATATTATGGTGCACTTGTACTTGTTACTTGTAGCGGTGCTGTTTGGGTATTAAGTGATCAATATGCTACGGAAGTACGTGGAAATGGAAATACCGGTAATGAAACAACATGGATACAAGTTCATACTTCTTTGAATAATCCACTCACGGGTATTGTTGCAGCGAGAATACACGGTAATACAGTTATGGCATTGAAAAATGATAATACCATTTGGACTTGGGGTACACAAACTTATTTAGGTGATAGTTCACTTGGATCGGATAGAGCTTACGCCACTCAAATGACGCATCCTGATACTAGCAAAACCATTAAAATGATTGGTATAACAGGTATTGGAGCTTCTAATAACACCTATTATGCCTTAATGACTGACGGCAATTTATACGCCATGGGGTCTAACTCATCGTTTCAACTTGGTAACTGGACTAGTAACAGTAACATTGCCACTACCTGGACGCAACCACGCTACACAAGCAGTGCAGGTCCTGTTATGAATAATATAAAATGGATATCGCCTCAAGAAAATGACCAATATTATGCTAGTATAAATGTAATAACTAATTCGGGTGAATTGTTTGCTTGGGGAGCTAATACGGTTAATATGTTGGGGGTACCATCAGCACCAACAAACCCCGCAGCACCTAGTGGTTTAGTAACAAATATTGTTAAAACTGTAAAGTCAGGTGGTCTTTTTAGTTTGATTGTTCAAGAAGGAAAGGCGAATTTTGGTTACACAGGTAATACCATATTTAGTAATAGTTCAACCTATAATTTTAATAGTACAACAGCATCTGTTTGTGGTGCTCCTAATCCATACACAGCTCCAGGCGGAAATGATACCGCTTCGCTTTGGTACCGTGCCGATTTAGGTATTACCAACAATTCAGGTGTGCAACAATGGGACAATCAAGCAAGTACAAGTTATAATTTAGTGCAAGCAACGGCAACAGCAAGACCAGCAATAAACACTACTACAGATTTGATTAACTTTAATCCTACGGTAGGTTTTGATGGAACAAGTGATTTTTTACAAACTCCAAGTGTACCTAGAGATATTGTAGTTAATACAACTAACAAATCGTCACACTATGTGGTCTATAAGATGAATACTGCTACAGCACCTTATTTATATCAACATTCAAATAATTTAGGTGGTATTTTTGCCATCGGTGCTGGCTCTGACAAAATGTTAGTGGGAGGTAGAAATACAAGTTTTACAGCAATAACAAATGGGCAAATTCGTTTACAAAGTGTTCAAGGAGATTCCTCAACTGGTGGGCTAGTGGAAACTAGAGTCAATGGAACATCTGTTGCTACTACTTGGAGTGGTAGTGGGCCTAATACTGCTGGTACACAACCATTTAGTGTTGGAGGTGCTGCTTCAAACAATCTTTTTTCTTCGCAAATTGCTGAAATCATCGTTTTTCCAAACAATACCAATACAAGTAATGAACGACAAAAAGTAGAATCCTATTTAGGTTTGAAATATGGAATCACTTTGCCTTATAATTACATGGCTTCTGATGATACTGTCTTTTGGAACACCACTACTAATACCGGCTATAATAATAATATTACAGGCTTAGGTCGTGATGAAACTTCTAAATTATATCAAAAACAATCTAAATCTATTAATACAGGTGATCAAATTGTTATTGGAGCCGGAGGTGCATTGGCCGAATCAAATACATTAAATTCAAATACAATAACGGATAAACAATTTTTAGTAGTAGGAGATAATGGTTTAGCAAAATCTTTGAGTACTAACGTTTCGGGTATTTCTGGTATTAATTTAAGATTTCCATCTATCTGGAAAGTACAAAATACAAACACCGTAGGTACTGTCCGAGTGATGTGGCCTCAAGGCATTCCGTCTATTAAATTAATTCAAAGTACAGATGCTGTTTTTAATGGAACGGACACGGTAACCGATATGGCTGCTAACACGCAAACCATTGGCGGAATCGTTTATAATTATGCCGATGTTACTTTAACAGACGGTCAATTTTTTACAATTGCAGGATTTCTTGCTGCGCCAGGTGGTGTTGTCGGTGCTGATTTTTGGGTAAAAACAGATGATGTGGGTACTATTGCAACCGCTTGGAAAGACCATTCGGCAAACAACAATTCAATTGAAAATGTTGGAAATGTAACCCTTGCTGCTGCTGATGCGGCTCATAATTTTTATCCATATACAACAGGCTATTCTTCTTCTAAATTTTTTAGAGAAAATGTTGCAACTTTTGCGCCTACGGCAGTTTATACACAACGTTCAATCGGAATATTTAGTGCTACTAGACCAACAAGTTTGGCAAATGGAAGAATTACAGGTATTGATAATGAAGATAATACAGTTGCCGAACCTTATTTGTCTATGACAAGTTCAGGTGCTACTCGTTTTTATAAATACTGGGGAAATGAACAAGGTACTGATGGCGCTCATTTAGCGATTGCTAATCAAAGTACTCTAAAATATTGGACAGCAGATAATGTTTCAAAAGCGTTAATCATAGGTCATAACGGAAATGAAAATATTTCTACCGTTAGTGGGACTATTGGTACATGGGGACCTTATTTATTAGTAGGTTATGGAACTTGGAATTTGAATGGAGCTTTTCCAGGAGATATCATGGAAGTTATTTGGTATAATAAAACACTAACAACTAACGAATCAGATAGAATTAATAGTTATTTAGCTATAAAAAATGGGGTAACTTTTGCCAAAAATTATTTAGCAGCTTCTAGTGCAACTATTTGGGACAGAACCGTTAATGTAAACTATAATAATAATATCGCAGGAATCGGAAGAAACGATTCATCGGTTTTATATCAAAAACAAGCCAACTCAACAAGTACAGGAAGTCAAGTTTTAATTGGAGTTGGCGGTGCTTTAGCTAATTCAAATGCTTTAAACTCAAATACACTTAATGATGAGCAATTTTTAATTTGGGGTGATAATGGTTTAACAAAATCATTGGGTACGACTATCTCAGGAATTTCTGGAATAAATACAAGATTTAATGCCATTTGGAAAGTACAAAACACAAATGCCGTAGGTACAGTTCGAGTGATGTGGCCTGAAGGTGTTGCATCTATTAAATTAATGCAAAGTGCTGATGCTGTTTTTGATGCAACAGACACTATAACGGATATGGCTGCTAACACGCAAACTATTAACGGAATTGTTTATAATTATGCCGATGTAACTTTAACTAATGGTCAATTTTTTACATTCGGTGGGATTACAGTAAATCCAGGTGGTGTTCCAGGTGCTGATTTTTGGGTAAAAACAGATGATGTGGGTACTATTGCAACCGCTTGGAAAGACCATTCTGCAAACAGCAACTCGATTGAAAATGTTGGAAATGTAACCCTTGCTGCTGCTGATGCGGCTCATAATTTTTATCCATATACAACAGGCTATTCTTCTTCTAAATTTTTTAGAGAAAATGTAGCAACTTTTGCTCCTACGGCAGTTAATACCCAACGTTCAATCGGAATATTTAGTGCCGTTCGTCCAACAAGTTTAGCAAACGGAAGAATTACAGGTATTGATAATGAGAATAATACAGTTGCCGAACCTTATTTATCGATGACAAGTTCAGGTGCTACTCGTTTTTATAAATATTGGGGAAATGAACAAGGTTATGATGGCACTTATTTAGCGATTGCAAATGAAAGTGCTTTAAAATATTGGACTGCAGATAATGTTTCAAAAGCTTTAATGGTAGGTCATAATGGAAACGAAAATTCTTCTTCGGTAAGTGGAACTATAGGGACCACAGGGCCTTTTCTTTTGGTTGGATATGGAACACAGAACTTGAATGGAGCATTTCCAGGTGATATCATGGAAGTTATTTGGTATAATAAAACACTAACAACTAACGAATCAGATAGAATTAATAGTTATTTGGCCATAAAAAACGGGGTAACTTTTGCAAAAAATTATTTATCACCATCAAGTACAACTATTTGGGATAGAACGATTAATGCTTCATACAACACGAATATTGCCGGTATAGGTAGAAGTGATACAACTGGTTTGTACCAAAAACAAGCCAATTCAATAACCACCGGAAATCAAGTTTTAATTGGTGCGGGAGGTGCTTTAGCTAATTCAAATGCTTTAAATTCAAATACACTTAATGATGAACAATATTTAATTTGGGGTGATAATGGTTTAACAAAAGCATTAGCTACTACTCTTACAGGAATAACAGGGGTTAATGCTCGTTTTAATGCCATTTGGAAAGTGCAAAACACAAACACCGTAGGCACGGTTCGAGTGATGTGGCCTCAAGGTATTACAAGTATCAAACTAATCCAAAGTGCTGATGCTGTTTTTGATGCAACAGACACTGCAACGGATATGGCTTCATACACTCAAACCATTAACGGAATTGTTTATAATTATGCTGATGTAACTTTAACCAATGGTCAATTTTTTACTTTTGCAGGGAAACTTAATTATCCAGGAGGCGTGGAAGGACCAGATTTTTGGGTGAAATCAGACGATGCAGGTACTATTGCAACCGCTTGGAAAGATCATTCTGCTAATAACAACCCAATTGAAAATGTTGGAAATGTAACCCTTGCTGCTGCTGATGCGGCTCATAATTTTCACCCTTATACAACAGGTTATTCATCAAGTAAATATTTTAGAGATGGGGCTTCTGTTTTTGCACCAACAGCTGCTTATGTGCAACGTTCTATCGGTATTTTTAGTGCTGTGCGTCCAACAAGTTTAGCACTTGGAACAATAACAGGTATCGATAATGATAATTTATATACGGGTTCTCCTAGTCTTACAATGAGAAGTACTGGAAATACTGGATTCTACAAATATTGGGATGGGACTCAAGGTTATGACGGAACTTCTTCTGCTGTGGCAAACTATTCATCATTACATTATTTTACTGCTAATAATGTATCAAAAGTTTTAACAGTAGGAAACAATGGTAATGAAAATACAACTACTTTAAGTGGTAGTTCTGGAACTTGGGGACCAATTCACATGTTAGGTTATGGAATCTGGGATGGTGGTGTTTTTCCTGGTGATATTATGGAAGTGGTTTGGTATAATAAAGTATTAACCACTGATGAATCAGATCGAGTTAATAGTTATTTGGCCATCAGAAACGGTGTTACTTTTGCTAAAAATTATCTATCTTCTTCTAGCACAACTATTTGGGACAGAACCGTTAATACATCATATAACAACAGTATTTTTGGAATTGCATCGGATAATAATGGTAGTTTAAGCCAAAAAATCTCAAATAGTATTAATGCTAATTCTATTTTGAAAGTAGCTACAGTAAATAATTTTACAGCGGCTAATACAGATGCAACAAGAATCGCATTGCCTGATAATCAGTTTTTAATGTTTGGAGACAATAATATTCACACAGGAACTACTGCCGTAAACCCAGTGGATTGTCCAGTTTTTTCAGACGGACTTGTTAGAATAAACAAAACTTGGATGACACAAGAAACAGGTACGGTTGGAAAAGTTTATATTGAAATTGATCTTGCTGCTTATAATATAAATTCAGAAATTTTATTGTATGTTTCTGATAATGCAACCTTTACATCGAATTCTACTGTTGTTGATCCAATTTCTATTTCTGGAAGTAAAGTGAAATTTTATGTGGATTTCAAAAATAATCAATATTTTACAGTTGTTGGAAAGGTAGGCGCTTCTGCTTGTGCAACTTGCGTGGGTGATAAACTAATTATTCGCCAAGGAAATTCATGGAACACAACTGCTAAAAAAACAAGTAATACAACAGGTTGGTTCGATGTAGGAATTGATGGTGAAGCAACAACCATTCAAGCAAAAAATACCGTTACTTATACAACCGCCTCTAATCAATGGGTAAATGATTGGTATCCATCTTCTTATGGTTCGGCTGCTTTAATGCCTCACGTAGGTACAACAAATGGAGCTCCAAGTAAAATGATTTATAAAACAGAACTTAATAGAGCCGCAAAAACTTCTTTTGATTTATACGGAATTAGTGAATATTACGGAAATAAAGTAAAAGTTGTGGTGAAAGGATTCTGTGGAGCAGACCAAATTGATCCAAAAATAACTCCTAATGTTACAGGACCTTATAGCATCTACAATGGCTACACAATTTCTGGAAATACAGTTACTGGAACTAAATATTATCAAGGTTTAAATGCATTTTCGCAAGTAAGAGTTACATTCTCTAAACCTATTGAAAGAGTTGAAATTGAATACACAATTGAAAGAACTTCTGTTATCAATACGCATTTTTGGTTTCTTGTTGGGGATATGACTTTAGAATGTGATTCACCAATTGAACCAAATATTGATAATGTATTTATAAAACAATCTTTTTCGAACGATAAAATTTCAGCCTGTAATGAAGCGGAAATGAAATTAAAAATTTCTAATAATAATTGTAATGAAAGGGTAATCGATTTAACGAATAATTTACCGGCGGGCTTAGAATATGTACCTAATTCCTATTCGGGTATTGGAACGCCAACCTATTCGGGACAGAATTTTAGCTTTTCTAATTTAACGATTCCTTCAGGAACTAGTGAACTTTTTGTGAAAGTTAGAGCTGTTAATCCTGCTAGTATTACAACTTCAACGATTTTTGAAACACAATCATCTTATGTGGTTTCTATTGCTAGTGGCGGAACGGGTGAAACAATTTTAAGTGATAATTTAAGTGCTTTGACAGGTTTACAAAAAACAAATCTAACCCTTGTTGCTGGTGAAGCTCCCGCAATGCCTGAAGTTACTTTTACTTCTGATGCCATGCAAGATTCTTGTGGCGTTATCACGCATACTGTAACAATTGATAATAATACAGGAAGTGCTTTGTCGGGTTTACAATTAAATTCTTTTTTAAATTCGGGACAATTAGTAAATGGAACTTTACAAATGTCTGCTGGTTTGACTGGAACAATTGTACCTTCTCCGCAAATAGGTGAAACGAATTTCTTTATTCCAGATTTGGGAATGACAACAGGAGTGCATACCATCACTTTCCAAACGGAAGTAACCCAAATTGATGAGTTTGCTACAAATAGTGTAGAATTATTTTTTGATCCTTTAACAAATGAATGTGCTTTGGCCGCAAAAGTGGTAGCTGTTTTAGCTCAAAAATGTCCAACTTGCGAAGGAGGTAAAGGTAATTTTGATATGAATTATAACTGGTGGTTAGGTGGTGCAACTGCAAGAACAACCAACCAAATAACAAACGTAACAGCGGGAACTCCGCAAAGTGGCACATTGAAAGCAGATGCAAAAGTGACGTATCCAAATGCTACAACAGAATGGCTTCCTACTTATTTCCCAAGATGGAACGGAAATTGGACTGAATTATCGCGATATGATAACCTAAATGCGGCAGCAGGAAAAGTGTACTACGAAGTAAATGTTAAAGATGCTTCTGGAACAGCTATTGCAGCTAAACCAAGTTTCCAAATCGCTGGAATTACTAAAATTGCAGGTCAAACAGATGTTGTTTCCGTAAAAGGATATTGTGGTTCAGAAGAGGTTTTACCTAAACTTATTCAAACCTATAATTCGGGTTCTACGTTTTGGAATGACTATTACAGACGATTTGAAATTAATGAAGTATCGGCTACCGCAACAGGTACAAAACCTTATTATGACGAATGGTCGTTTGCAACCATGAATGTAGAATTTGAAAAACCTGTGGATAAGGTAATCGTAGAATGGTCAGTAAATAGAGTTCCTGTCAAAAAAACGCTAGGGTTTCTTTATATAAGTGATATAAAATTAACTTGTGATAATCGCCCTGAGCCAAATCCAGATAATGTACATGTAATTGCTTCTTATCTAAATGAACAAATGCCAACTTGTGAAGAAGCAACTCTAAAATTAAATATTAAAAACTGGAATTGTGATGATAAAGTGATAAACCTTACCAATACACTTCCTGCTAGTTTAGAATATGTAGCAAGTAGCTATTCAGGTATTGATATGGAAACGCCAACCTATAGCGGACAATCGTTTGCATTAAATAACTTAACAGTTCCTTCAGGTAATTCCTATATTTATGTAAAAGTAAAACCAACCAATACGGCTGCTTCTGGAGCGTATAGCACTAATTTTAATTACACAGTAGTAGGTGGAACCAATAGTCCAAATCCTTATACAAGTGATGATGATAGTGGAACTGCTGGATTACAAAATACTGTAATTAATTATACAGCAACAGCTGCGTTACCAAAACCAACGCTTGTGAAAGAAGTAGATAAATGTTTTGAAACCACAACTAATGGCGAAGGAACAGAATTGACCTATACCATTAAAGTATCAAATCCTTCGGCAAGTGCCATAAACAATGCGGAACTATTGGAGTTGTTAGATGGAAATCAAGAGTTTGTAGCGGGCTCATTAGTGAATCCTTTTGGAGGGACAGTAAATGACTATGCAACAGATCTTAATTACCTACATATTGCAGCAATGTCAATCCCTGCAAATACGGTAAACGGAATTATTACTTTTAAAGTAAAAACTAAAGATACAGATGTTGATATTTCAAATTTAGTTTCCATGACAATTAACCCAGAATCGGAATGTGGAAGTGCAAATAAAGCTAATTCAAATGAATTATTAGTTCAATATTGTGTAGAAATAGATACCGATACAGATGGTATTCCGGATAGTGTTGATATCGATGATGATAATGATGGTGTTTTAGATATCGATGAAATGTCTTGTACTTCAACTAATATTATTGTGAATGGTGGATTTGAACTACCTGTCATTACCAGTAATTATGCATCCATATCTAATGCTAATATGCCTGGATGGAAAACAACCGCTGCTGATGGTTTGTTCGAAGTTTGGAGTTCAACATACGGACTTGGTACACCAGCACAGGGCGTGCAGCAGATAGAAATGAATACTATTCAACCTACAACAATCTACCAAAAAATAAATGTTATACCTGGAGATGTATTTGAATGGTCTATACAGCACAAAGGGCGTGGTGGAATCGATGTAGCACATGTAAAAATAGGTGGAAGTGTTGCTACTTCTACACTTGTGAAAGTAATGTCTACTGGAGCTTCATCATGGATTACTTATTCAGGAATCTATCACGTTCCAGCAGGTCAAACAGAAACTTATTTAGTGATTGAGTCCATTTCTACTTTTTTAGGTGGTGCTAGTGGTAACTTATTGGATAATGTTATAGTTAAAAAATTTAACTGCACGGATATCAATACAGATAACGATGGTTTGGTTAACCGTTTAGATTTAGACTCAGATGCAGACGGTTGTTTCGACGCAAAAGAATCTAGCGTTCCTTCAACAAAATTTGATGCAACAACTGGATTGGTAACCGCTGCCGTAGGTACAAATGGTTTAGCAAATGATTTAGAAACGACAACAGATAACGGAATCATCAATTATACCAGCACGTATGCAAATGCTATAAATGCTTTATTTACCAATTGTTTCTGTACGCAAAGCCCTAATACAGCTTCAGCCACAGTATTTTCTTCAGCAGGAATTTCAACCCAAACCAAAAGAACAAATTGGCCTAAAGATGTAGCTAACGGCTTCTTGGTTTTAGAATCAAAAGAAAAAGGGTTTGTAATCACAAGATTAACAACTGCCGAAAGAGATGCATTAACAGCTGTTGAAGGGATGTTGATTTATAATAAAACAAATTCAAGAATGGAACTCTATAATGGTGCCACTTGGATTCCTTTAACACGAAGTTGTAATAATTAATCAAAACAATAAAACCCAACTGTTTGAAAGAATAGTTGGGTTATCATAATTTAAATAAAAATGAAAAAAAATGAAAAAAGTTTACTTCACCTTTCTATTTTTTGCGGTTTGTTTAACTGTAAATGCACAAGTTGCCATCGGAAAATCTTCGGTTGCTGGTTCTGGAATTCTTGATTTTGCTTCAGGAACCACAAATGGTATTATTTTGCCAATAGTTGAA
>Ga0247722_10001381_pt1 | contig 13460 bp, 5 predicted proteins | sample MSEWelMarce3H_FC_FD_189094 | JGI IMG/M metagenome (GOLD analysis project Ga0247722, IMG submission 189094) | Subsurface sediment microbial communities from gas well in West Virginia, United States - MSEEL Well Study Marcellus 3H_FC | ecosystem: Environmental > Terrestrial > Deep subsurface >... | reverse complement strand
AAATATAATTTAAGTAGTTAAACAGTTCGTAATCATAGCTTTAAAATTAGATTAAAATTTTTAATCGGACAACAATGAAATTAAATTATAAATTTATCTTTTAAATCAACAATTTGCATCTGATTACAGGAAATTAGTCGTGCGTATTGCGTGTTTAAAAATCATAAAATTAATTTTTGTAGCCAAAATATTTTACTTTTCTTTGTAAGTTATATTGTGCGGTTTTTTCAAAATTAGACATTAATATAGTATTCTATTTCGTAGCGATAAAAAAAATATCTTCTAATAAACTAAAAAATAAAATGAAACAAAAATTACTCATCACGTTACTACTTGCCATCAGTTTTTCAAAGATTAACGCGCAAAAATTACCCTATCCAATCATTTTCATTCATGGATTAAATTCAGATGATACAACTTGGAATACTATGAAAAATTCATTAATCAATGACTATAATTTAACTTTCGGAGGTAGAATTAATTTTTGTTTAAATCAAGATGGTTTAAATAGCACATCAAATTTGGGGGCTGATATTCAATTATATACAAGTCCAACATTTACAACTGGAGATTTTTATGTAATCAACTTTAACATAAGTAACAATGGCGTATTGTATCCTACAGGATCAAATGATGTTTTAAGCAATGAGGCGGCAATAGCTAAACAAGGTTTTGCATTAAAAAATGCAATTCAATTAGTTTTAAATCAAACAAATAGAGAAAAAGTCGTTTTGTTTGGTCATAGCATGGGTGGACTTTGTGCTAGGGAATATCTTCAAAACTCCCCGAATTGGCAAACAGATGGCAATCATCATGTGGCAAAACTAATTAGCACTGGAACACCTCATGGTGGTTACAGTGGGTCAAATTTTGTTTTTACAGGAATAAATTCTTCGTCGGAGGCATATAGAGATTTAAGGACAGAATATTCTAACAATAATTTAGGGGCATACTTATTTGGGGGTACAGAAAGCACTAATTATATTGGCACAAGTTACTACAACAATGATATTAATTGTAATGGAATAAATAATGATAATTCAACAATTGTGGGTTTAAATCAAAAAAACTTAAATAATGATGTTGACTTTGCTTATATCATGGGAAATTGTTTTGGATGTATAATACAAGGCAGCACAGCTGGGGATGGTGTGGTCCGTCTTACAAACGCTAACCTTGGTAACTATTATAATTTACCAACCCCAAGAAATGAATTTATTTATAATGCTTCCGCAATCACTGAAATTCATACCGACCTTCCAAAACAAATATATCAAAATATGCAAGGATTAGACGAGCCTAACACCTCCAATCTTGCTTATAAAGTTGATTTTGGTAATTTATATACTGGTTTTATTACCGAACAACCAACTGGAGGTAATGCGTTTGATTGGGATGAATATAAGTTTACTGTTCCTAGTGATGGCAATTTAACACTAACAATTGGCAGGCCTGCAACTTCGGAGGTGATTTATGCCCGAATAAATAATTCTAGTTCACAACTTCTCGGACAGGTTTATACCATACCCTCTGGATCAAGTCAGTTTTCTATACCTCTAACAGCTGGTCAGTATTTTTTGGAGATAAATGGCGTACCATCAACCACAAGTTATTTACATCCTTACAGTTTTAGTTTAAATTACACGTTATCAACTCAAGAATTTGTTTCAGATATTTCAATAAAACCCTACCCAAATCCAACTTCATCCAATGTGTTTTTCGACAATTTTATTTCAGATTATAAAGAGGTGATTATATATAATTATCTAGGTCAAGAAATAAGCAAAGCTAATTTTACAACACCCTCTACTAATCAAGAAGTGGATATGCGTAATTTAACTTCAGGTGTTTACCTATTAAAATTTAGTAACAACATTAAAAGTGAAATGATTAAAATTATTAAACAATAAAATCTTTTTAGAATAATTATTTAGGATTACATCTTTTTGTAGGCATTTATTGTTTTTAGATAATCCGTTACATCCTGAAATTAGGTTTACCAAATGGAGCGACCTATTTCAACACAAGAAAGTTTTAGAAATTTGTGTTTTGACAACAGATTCGCGATAGGGATAGCAGTGGAAAACCCACAGTAGCCTGAAGCGGCAGCGGAGGGCTACGAGGATTTGGAACGAATAGCCCGGCAGCGTTAAACCAAGCCTTTTTTTGGCTTGGTTTAACGCTGATCGCCCTAATTGTTTGTGTTTTTTTGATAGGTTTTTTGTTATGTAAACATTATTTTTGGATGTAAAAGTAAAAGAATGACATTTAAACTTGTCTTTTTAGCTAGATACTTGTAATTTTGTAAATTACTAAAATAGTAACATTATGCACAAAGATAGCAAACGAAGAGAAGCACTTTTATACCACGCTAAGCCAACACCTGGGAAAATACAAGTGGTACCTACTAAGAAATATGCAACCCAAAGAGATTTATCATTAGCTTATTCGCCAGGCGTTGCGGAGCCTTGTTTGGAAATTGCTAAGGATGTAAACAATGTTTATAAATACACTGCAAAAGGAAATTTAGTTGCTGTAATTACTAACGGTACGGCGGTTTTGGGCTTGGGCGATATTGGTCCAGAGGCATCAAAACCTGTTATGGAAGGGAAAGGATTGTTGTTTAAAATATTTGCTGATATTGATGTTTTTGATATTGAAATTGATACAAAAGACATTGACGCTTTTGTTACAACTGTAAAAAATATTGCCCCAACATTTGGTGGGATTAATTTAGAAGACATTAAAGCACCTGAATCATTTGAAATTGAACGACGATTGGTTGAAGAGCTTAATATTCCTGTGATGCACGATGATCAACATGGAACTGCCATAATTTCGGCCGCAGCATTGTTAAACGCTGTAGAATTGGCTGGAAAAAAAATGGAAGATATTAAAATGGTTATTTCTGGTGCCGGTTCTGCTGCAATTGCTTGTGCAAATTTGTATGTTGCATTTGGTGTACCAAAAGAAAACATCTTAATGTTTAATAGCAAAGGAGCTTTACGAAAAGATGATCCTAAAATTTCTGAAATGCAAAGAAATTATGCTACCGACAAAAATTATTCATCGTTACTCGATGCTATGAAGGGAGCAGACGCATTTGTAGGATTGTCGTCAGGAGACATTGTAACTCCAGAAATGTTATTGGCAATGGCAGATAATCCTATTGTATTTGCAATGGCTAACCCCGAGCCAGAAATTAATTATAATTTAGCTATCGCTACCCGAAAAGATATTATTATGGCTACAGGAAGGTCAGACCATCCAAACCAAGTAAATAATGTTTTGGGTTTTCCTTATATATTTAGAGGTGCATTGGATGTGCGTGCAACCAAAATTAACGAAGCAATGAAAATGGCAGCTGTTAAAGCGTTAGCATCGTTAGCTAAAGAGCACGTGCCGGAGCAAGTAAATATTGCTTATGGTGAAACTAAACTCAATTTTGGTAGAGAATATATTATTCCAAAACCATTTGATCCAAGATTAATATCGGTGGTTGCGCCAGCCGTTGCAAGGGCAGCCATGGAGTCAGGAGTGGCTTTACAACCAATTACTGATTGGGATAAATATGAAGAAGAATTAATGGATCGACTAGGCTCTGACAATAAAATGGTTCGATTATTAACCAACAGAGCAAAGACCGACCCAAAACGTATTGTTTTTGCAGAAGCAGATCAATTAGACGTATTGAAAGCAGCTCAAATTGTATATGAAGAAGGTATTGGTTTTCCGATACTATTGGGAAGAAAAGAAGATATTTTGGAATTAAAAGAGGAGCTTGGTTTTGATGCTGAAGTGCCTATTTTTGATCCAAAAACAGATGAGGAAAACGAACGCCGAATGGAATATGCAACTACATTTTGGGAAGCAAGACAACGACGTGGTATTTCTTTATTGGATGCGCAAAAATGGATGCGAGAGCGCAACTATTTTGCTGCAATGATGGTAAATAATGGCGAGGCGGACGCTATGGTTTCGGGCTATTCAAGAAGTTACCCATCAGTAGTAAAACCACTAATGCAATTAATTGGTAAAGCTCCTGGCGTATCCATAATTGCAACCACTAACATGATGATGACCAACAGAGGCCCAATGTTTTTGTCGGATACAGCCATTAACCCAAATCCAACTGGAGACGATTTAGCAAAAATAGCATTAATGACAGCCAAAACTGTTAGAATGTTTGGCATGGAGCCAATAATTGCTATGGTTTCGTATTCAAATTTTGGATCATCACCAAATCAAAGCACTTCAAAAGTTAGAGATGCAGTGGCCTTTTTACATGAAAACTATCCTGATTTAATTGTAGATGGCGAAATTCAGGCCGATTTTGCATTAAACCCTGATATGTTAAAAGCAAAATTTCCGTTTTCAAAATTAGCAGGCAAAAAAGTAAATACCTTGATATTTCCAAATTTGGAATCATCAAATATTACATATAAATTGTTAAAAGAATTGTACAAAGTAGATTCAATTGGACCAATAATGTTAGGAATGGAAAAACCAGTACATATTTTTCAATTAGGCGCAAGCGTTGAAGAAATGGTAAATATGTCAGCTGTTGCCGTAGTTGATGCACAAGAAAAAAGTAAAAAAGTAAAATTATAAATTTATTATTAAATTTGCCAATAAATTTTCTTTACATTTGATATAAATTTTTTTTATGATAACACACATTCAAGGCAAATTAACAGAAAAAACACCAACCGATGTTGTAATTGACTGCGGCGGCGTGGGTTATCAAATAAATATTTCATTACACACTTATTCATTGTTGCCAAAAACTGATTTTGTTAAATTATTTACCCATTTAATAATTAAAGAAGATGCGCACACTTTGTATGGTTTTGTAGAAAAATCGGAACGAGAAATTTTTAAATTACTACTAACTGTATCCGGAATTGGAGCAGGAATTGCACGTACCATGTTGTCATCGTTGGAGCCAAAACAAATTATTCAAGCTATTGCTAGCGGTAACGCAACAACTATTCAATCAATTAAAGGGATAGGAGCCAAAACAGCTCAACGTGCCATTTTGGATTTAAAAGAGAAAGTGTTAAAAATATACGATTTGGATGAAGTTTCTGTTTCTCAACACAATACAAACCGAGACGAAGCGTTATCTGCGTTAGAGGTTTTAGGATTTGTTAGAAAAGCTTCCGAAAAAATTGTGGATAGAGTAGTTACAGACAACCCAGACGCCACTGTAGAAATGATCATTAAACTAGCATTAAAAAATTTATAATTGTTGAAAACATTACATTTAAAATATACGTCAAAAAGCCTAAAGATAATTTTTGGTTTCCTGCTAATTATCAGTTTTAACAATGTATTCTCACAAGTAGATGATACATCAAACGATACGGTAAAAGGATTTAATAAAGGAAAGATTACTATTTCAAACCCAAAAAGTATTGTTGACGCTTACACTTTTGATCCAATTTCAAATAAATATATTTTAACCCAAACTTTTGATGGGTATAATGTGAAATATCCAATTGTATTAAGTCCTGAAGAATATCAAAAGTTGGTTTTAAAAGAATCAGTACATGATTATTTTAAAAAGAAATTAGATGCTATTGAAGGAAAAAAAGAAGGAAGCGAAGCAGAAAAGAAAAATTTATTACCACGATATAAAATCAACTCCAAACTATTTGAAACCATTTTTGGTAGCAATACAATTGACATAAAGCCAACGGGGTCAGTTGAGATGGACCTTGGAGTTCGCTATACCAAACAAGATAACCCGTCGTTTTCACCAAGAAATAGAGCTACTACAACTTTCGATTTTAATCAAAGAATAAGCATGAGCCTTGCCGGAAAAGTAGGAACTCGGCTTAATGTAAACGCCAATTACGACACCCAATCCACATTTGCATTTCAAAATTTAATCAAACTTGAATATGCACCTCAAATGTCTGGAAATGAAGACGATATTATACAAAAAATTGAAATAGGTAACGTTAGCATGCCATTAAACAGTACTTTAATTCGTGGTGCTCAGAGTTTATTTGGATTAAAAACACAATTACAATTTGGAAAAACAACAGTAACAGGAGTTTTTTCTGAACAAAAATCACAAACCAAAAGCGTAACAGCGCAAGGAGGTGGTACCATTCAAGAATTTGATTTGTTTGCTTTAGAATACGATGCCGACCGTCACTTTTTTTTATCACAATATTTTAGAAACAAATACGACTCAACACTCAGAAATTACCCACTTATTGACAGTAGAGTTCAAATTACTCGAATGGAAGTTTGGGTTACAAACAAACAAAACAGAGTAAACAATACCAACAATAACCTCAGAAACATTATTGCAATTCAGGATTTAGGTGAGTCGCAGTTAAAAGATAGAACCACGCTAGTCGCATTGCCTGCTGATCAGGTAGTTGCAATTGCAGCTGGTGATTTGCCCAATTTTTTTACTTCGGCAAATTATGACCTCCCATCTGATAATAGAAATAACAAATACGACCCTGGTTTAATCAATTCAGGCGGTTTGCTAAACGGAAATATAAGAGAAGTAGTTACTGCTGGATCAGGATTTAACAACACAGTTGCAGTAAGCGAAGGTACTGACTACTCCAAACTTGAAAATGCCAGAAAATTAGCGGTAAATGAATATACCTTTCATCCACAATTGGGTTACTTATCCTTACAACAAAAACTTGCTAATGACGAAGTTTTAGCAGTTGCCTATCAATATACAATTGGTGATGAGTTATACCAAGTTGGTGAGTTTGGAACCGATGGTGTTGATGCTACACAAGTAAGTGGCGGTATTCCAACTACTCAATCATTAGTATTGAAAATGTTGAAAAGTAACTTAACAAATGTAAACAAACCTATTTGGAATTTGATGATGAAAAACATTTATCAAATACCTCAGGCGTATCAATTACAAAAGGAAGATTTCAAATTAAATATACTTTACACCGATCCATCACCATTAAATTACATTACCATCACGGCTCCACTGCCAACTCCTGAAGATAGAGTTACAGACACGCCATTATTGAAGGTATTTAATATGGACAAATTAAACTTTGCCAACGATCCATTGGACAATGGGGACGGTTTTTTTGATTATTTGCCAGGCTTAACCGTTGACGAACAAAATGGTAGAATAATTTTCACAAGTGTAGAGCCTTTTGGTAAAACATTATTTGAAAAATTAAGAAATAACTCGACTGAAGATTACAGTGCTGATCCAACAAGTATAGCTTACAATACAAATCAAAAAAAGTATGTATTTAAAAGCATGTATAGAAATACTCAAGCAGCCGCAATTCAGGATAGTGAAAAAAATAAATTTCAATTAAAAGGAAAATTCAAATCGGCAGGTGGCGGAGGTATTCCAATAGGTGCTTATAATGTTCCAAAAGGATCAGTAGTAGTTACTGCCGGCGGAAGAGTTTTGGTAGAAGGTGTTGATTACAGTGTAAATTATCAAGCTGGAAGAGTTCAAATACTAGATCCTTCGTTACAAGCTTCCAACACCCCTATTAATGTATCTGTAGAAAACAACTCGGTTTTTGGTCAACAAACAAGACGTTTTTTTGGATTTAATGTGGAGCATAAATTTAATGATAAATTTCAAGTTGGTGCCACATTTTTGAAAATGTCGGAACGCCCGTTTACACAAAAATCAAATTACGGACAAGAATCAGTGAACAACTCAATTTTTGGTGTCAATGTAAACTATGCAACCGAGGTTCCATTTTTTACAAGATTGGTAAACAAATTACCAAATATGGATACTGATGCACCATCTAATTTTTCATTTCGTGGCGAAATTGCTTACCTAAAACCAGGTGCATCAAAAGCAGATCAATTTGATGGCGAAGCTACTATTTATGTGGACGATTTTGAAGGTTCGCAAACCAATATCGATATGAAATCGCCCTTATCTTGGAGTTTATCATCTACTCCCGAAAGGAATTCAACAAGTACTTATCAAGATTTTGGTGGTGTTCAAACAGATTTGAGTTACGGTTACAAAAGAGCAAAAATAAATTGGTATAACATTGACCCTACTTTTTACACACAACGACCATCCGGAATAACAAATGACGATATATCCCTTAACTCTACCCGACGAATTTTTAGTAGAGAGTTGTTCCCAAATACCGATATTGCCCAAGGACAAACACAAGTAATCAATACGCTAGATATAACGTATTATCCTGCTGAGCGTGGTCCATATAATTTTAATCCAGCAGCCACTGCATTTAATGAACTTCCAAATCCAAGTGAAAGTTTTGGAGGAATTACTCGAGCCATTAATTCTACTAATTTCCAACAAGCCAATGTTGAGTTTATTCAATTTTGGATGCTTGACCCGTATTATGATCCAGGAAGCCCAGAAGCACAAGCAGTTAGTTCAAACCAAGGACAATTGTATCTAAATTTAGGAGAAATTTCAGAAGATATTCTGAAAGACGGTCGTAAACAATATGAAAACGGTTTGCCAGAGCTAGGCTCCTCACAACCTACCGTAACCTCTGTATGGGGTAAACAACCCGCATCACAATCTTTAATTTATGCTTTTGATACAAATAATGACAATAGAGCAGTTCAAGACGTAGGATTTGATGGTTTAACCGATGCTGACGAAGCAACAACCTATCCTAATTTTGCATCCCAACCTGATCCAGCTGCCGATAATTACCAATATTTTTTAGAAGCTCCAGGTGATATTTTGGATCGCTATAGAAACTACAACAACGTACAAGGAAACTCACCCGTAGAAGTAAATGATACTAGCAGAGGATCCACAACGTATCCTGATGTGGAAGACATCAATAGAGATAATACCATGAATACAATTAATGCCTATTTTGAATACAAAATAGATGTTAATCCTACCTCTTTATTAACCGTTGGTCAAAATTATATTACAGATATTAGAGTTACTCCAGAGGATATTTCACTTCCTAACAGCAGAACAACTCGTGCTAGATGGGTGCAATTTAAAATACCAGTATCTCAATACACCAATAAAATTGGAAGTATTTCAGACTTTTTATCTATTCGATTCATGAGAATGTTCATGACTGGTTTTTCAGATAAAGTAACACTTCGTTTTGGTGAACTTGATTTAGTTAGAAGTGAATGGCGACGTTATACTAATACAATGGATATTACCGACCCAGTTGCCGATGACGACGGAACCATTTTTGAAGTACAATCGGTAAACATTCAGGAAAACAGCCAAAGAACCCCTATCAATTATGTTACTCCTCCAGGTGTAGTACGTGAGCAATTATTTAACAACAATACGTTAATTAATCAAAACGAACAGTCATTATCATTAAGAGCCTCAGGAGCAGGATTGGAGCCTGGCGATTCAAGAGGTGTTTTTAAAAGTGTCAATGTTGACATGCGTCAGTTTAACAAGCTTAAAATGTTTTTACACGCCGAAGCTTTGCCTAGTGATCCAAACTCTATGCAAGATGACGAAATGGTAGGATTTATCCGATTTGGAAATGATTTTACATCTAATTATTATCAAGTTGAAATCCCTTTGAAAAAAACAAATTTTGGAGGTGTATTATCGGCAGAACAAGTTTGGCCTGAGGCTAATCAAATTGACTTAGACTTATCCCTTTTAACAAAATTAAAAATTCAAGCTATGTCAATTGACCCAACTACTTTGGTGGATGGAGTTTATTATCAACAAGAAGATGTACTTGACCCCGCAAAAGCTGGCAAAACAAACAAACTTAATTTAGGAATTAAAGGAAATCCAAATTTCGGAATGGTACGAACCTTAATGGTAGGTATAAAAAACCAAACCAATACCTTACGAACTGATGACCATCCATTTAACCCTAGGGATATTGGTGGCGAGGTTTGGTTTAACGAATTACGTATTGCAGATATGGACAACAAAGGAGGTATGGCTGCAGTAGCGAGTATGGATACTAATTTTGCTGATTTTGCAACCGTTTCAGCAACAGGACGATTAAGCACAGCTGGTTTTGGAGGTTTAGAACAAGGACCAAATGAAAGAAGCAGAGAAGATGTTAAACAATACAATATAGTAACTAACATCAGTTTAGGAAAATTATTGCCAAAAAAATGGGGTGTGAATTTACCTATGAATTATTCAATTGGTGAGGAATATATAACTCCTGAATACGATCCGTTTAATCAAGATATTAAACTACAACAATTGCTTGACAACACTACCGACGAAGCTGAAAGAAGAAACATAAAAAACCGAGCCATTGATTTTACAAAACGTAAAAGTATTAACTTTATCGGAGTTAAAAAAGAGAGAAGCGAAACACAAAAACCGCACTTTTTTGACCCTGAAAACCTAACATTATCTTACTCTTACAATCAAGTTGATCGTCATAATTACGAAATTGAATCGTTTCTTGATCAGCAGGTAATGACATCTGCCGATTATACTTTTGCATTTAATTCAAAACCATTGGAGCCTTTTAAAAAGATTAAAAAATTCCAAAAAAGTAGCTACTGGAAATTGCTACAAGATTTTAATTTTAATTATTTACCCGCTAGTATTTCTTTTAGTTCAAATATTACAAGACAATTCAATAGACAACAATTTAGATTGGTTGATGTTGAAGGTATTGGATTAGAAAATTTGTACCAAAGAAATTACTTGTTCAACTATCAATATGGGTTTAATTATAATTTGACAAAAGCATTAAAATTAAATTTCACTGCATCAACAAATAACATTGTCAGAAATTACATCAACGATGATAATGAGGCGGATAACACCAATACGATTTGGACTGATTTTTGGAACATAGGAACTCCAAACCAACACACACAACAATTGGTGCTTAACTATGAATTGCCGTTTAGTAAAATTCCTTTTTTAAGTTTTATAAAATCAAATTACACCTATACAGGAAATTACAACTGGCAACGAACTTCTGTTGCGCTATCAAGTTTTGTTGCGGAAGACGGAACCGAATACAATTTAGGTAATACCATTCAAAACTCGGGAGCTCATAAAATAAATGCAAGTTTAAACATGACCGGTTTATACAAATATTTAGGTTTAACATCTGATAAAAAAGTGAACAAACCAGCACCAAAACCAGCACCACCAAAACCTGGTGAAAAAATTACCGCTATTCGTCCAACAGTTTCCAAAGACAAAGGAGTATTTATGACGGGTTTAATAGGTGTGCTTACAAGCGTTAAAAACATTCAAATTGATTACACACAAAGTGGCGGAACAGTGTTACCAGGTTACACACCAGGGTTAGGATTTTTTGGAACTTCAAGACCTACTTTAGGCTTTGTTTTGGGAAGTCAAGACGATATTCGATTTGAAGCCGCTAAAAATGGTTGGTTAACCGATTATCCGGAGTTTAATCAAAATTTTACTCAAGTTGTAAACAAAAATCTTAAATATAGCGCTACTGTTGATTTGTTTCCTGATTTCAAAATTGATGTAATAGGCGACAGATTATATGCCTCAAATTTCTCTGAACAGTACGATGTTACAAACGGAATTTATAATTCAAGATCGCCTTACACAGCAGGAAATTTTTCAATTTCTACTATCATGTTAAAAACATCGTTCAAACAAAGTGATGAAAATTTTTCACAAGCATTTGACGATTTTAGAGAAAACAGATTAATAATCGCCAACCGATTAGCTACAAGTCATTATGGCTCAAGTTCGTTTCCAACTGATGCCGAAGGCTACCCTGTTGGTTTCGGAAAAAATTCGCAATCTGTTTTATTACCTTCATTTTTGGCTGCCTATACAGGATTGGCAGGTTCGGGCTATGGGGAGAAAGCAAATGGAATTTCTTTAAGTGCATTTAAAAACATTCCATTACCCAATTGGAATGTAAAATACAGTGGATTAATGCGTTATAAATTATTTAAAGATAAATTCAAACGATTTTCTATTCAACATAGTTACAAAGCTTCTTATACTTTAAATTCATTCCGATCAAATTTAGATTATGATAAAGACCCACTGGCTACAGATGTTTCGGGCAACTTTAGAAGTAGTACAATTATCGGAAATGCCAATTTGGTAGAACAATTTAGTCCTTTAGTTAAAATTGATTTTGAGCTAAAAAACTCACTGAAATTCTTAGCCGAATTGAAAAAAGACCGCGCACTTTCCATGAGTTTTGATAATAATTTACTAACCGAAGTTAAAGGAATTGAATATGTAGTTGGAGTTGGCTACCGTATAAAAGATGTAATATTTACCTCAGCTTATGCCTCAGATCCATCAGGTGTAATAAAAGGTGACATAAATATTAAAGCTGATTTTTCATACCGAAACAACAAAACCATAGTTAGGTATTTAGATTACGACAACAATCAATTGGCGGGCGGACAAAACATTTGGTCAGTAAAAGTTACAGCTGATTATGCTTTAAGCAAAAACTTAACTGCGATTTTCTTTTATGACCATTCGTTCTCAAAAGCGGTTATTTCAACTTCATTCCCTTTAACCAATATTAGAAGTGGATTTACATTGAGATATAATTTTGGAAACTAAAAGTATTCTAATAATCATTTGAAAAAATTAATTATTAATACTACTTTTGACACAGATTTTACAAATAAAAAAAATTAAAATAGTATAAAAATGAGCGTACCTAGTAATTTAAAATACACAAAAGATCACGAATGGGTTTCTATTGATGGAGATGTAGCAACAGTGGGAATCACCGATTTTGCACAACACGAATTAGGCGATATTGTTTATGTTGAAGTTGAAACTTTGGATCAAACATTAGAAAAGGATGAAGTTTTTGGAACAGTAGAAGCTGTAAAAACGGTGTCTGATTTATTTTTACCTTTAGCTGGCGAAATAATTGAATTTAACGAAAACTTGGAGTCAAACCCTGAAAGTGTAAACACTGATCCTTATGGCGCAGGTTGGATGATCAAAGTAAAAGTTTCAAACCCAGCCCAATTTGACGAACTTTTGGATAGTGAAGCTTATTCTGCTTTAATCGGTGCTTAATAACAGAAACTTTTTTTTAGTAGCCTTTACTTGGACTATTGTAATAACTATTCTGAGTTTAATTTCAGTAAATACTATAAATAATCCAATTCAAATTCCTTACAAAGACAAAATTGTCCATTTTATTTTTTATTATTTTTTTGTCTTATTTTGGAGTTTATGGTTATCAACATCTCAGATTTCAAAACCAATTTGGACAATCTTAGTTATTGGAATCTTTTTTGGAATCGCAATCGAGTTTAGTCAAGGCTATTTTACTTCCAACCGAAGTATGGAGTTACTTGATATTGTTGCCAATTCTGTTGGTGCTTTTTTCGGATTCATCACGGCTACTAAATGTATAAAAATTATCAAATCCCGCTTTTAGTGGGATTTGATTTTTAAATTTAAGCCAAACAAAAATTCCCCACTAAAAACTGACTCCCATTTTATCGATTTACAACCTCTTATTATTATATAAGCTCATTTC
>Ga0247722_10001379_pt1 | contig 13469 bp, 8 predicted proteins | sample MSEWelMarce3H_FC_FD_189094 | JGI IMG/M metagenome (GOLD analysis project Ga0247722, IMG submission 189094) | Subsurface sediment microbial communities from gas well in West Virginia, United States - MSEEL Well Study Marcellus 3H_FC | ecosystem: Environmental > Terrestrial > Deep subsurface >... | reverse complement strand
TCTAGCAGAAATTGTTCCACCTGCAATTGTGTTTTTAGCGAGTACAAGTATCGTACTAAGCCAGACAAGTAAAAATGAGTTTTGGGATAAAGTGCAATATGGTGGCGGTTTTGGAATTGGATTTTCAACCAATGGAACCAATTTTAGTTTAGCACCCTCGGCGATTTATAATGTAAATAAATTTGTAGCCCTTGGAACAAGTGTACAATATAATTATTCCAATTTTAAAAATTATTATACTTCACAAATGTATGGAGGAAGTGTGATTGCATTGGTTAATCCTTTAGATTTCATTCAATTATCAACAGAGCTAGAGCAACTTCGGGTGAATGTGTCGTATGAAAACAGCAGTAGTAATGCCGCTAGATTTTGGAATACTGCATTATTTGTAGGTGCAGGATATCGCACAAACAATCTAACAATTGGAGCAAGATATAATGTTTTACATAAAGACAAGAATAATGTTTATAATGACGCCTTTATGCCATTTATTCGGATTTACTTCTAATACCAAATACACGTAAACTTCATTATGAAAATTAAATTTCAATAAAAAAAGGCTGTCTAAAATTAGACAGCCTTTTTATTTGGATACGATCAAAAACTATTTGATTACAATTTTTTCAGAGTGTGAAACGCCAGTTCCTTCAAGTTTCACGATGTAAACACCTGCTTGTAAACCTTGAAGATTAATAGCTTTTTCACCAGAGAACTCAGTTACATTCGATTGAATTTCTCTTCCGTTGATATCATAAACTGCAATATTTAATGTTCCTGAATAATTTGCAATTGCTACATTAAAGTTACCATTTGAAGGGTTTGGATATACTTTAACTTTATTAGAAACTGTATTTTCATTTAATGATAATGTTTCACTTGTAAATGTACCAGAGAAAATACCTCTACCATAAGTTGCAGCAAAAACAGTATTATCATTTCTTAAATCTAAATCCGTAACTTTCACGTTACTCATTCCGTTATATGCTTGATTCCAAGTTGGGGTTGCACTATCAAAGTTGTTAGAATACCACACTCCTAATTCTGTTCCAATAATAACTTCAGTTGCAAATCCGTTACCGTCGTTTTTCAATGGGTTTGCCAAAATTGCTTTTACTGGAATGTCAGGGAAGTTTCCTTCTTTATTTGACCAAGTAACACCACCGTCTTTAGAGTGCCAAATACTAACCACGTTGTAGTTATGCATTGTAACAAAAATTTCATTGTTAGAAGAACCATATTCAACGTCTGAAATACTACCCACAAATTGAGGATTAGAAATATCAGACCATTGAGCAATTGAATTAGCAGTAGTTATTTTTAATAATTTTCCTAATCTAGTACCAACTAATAAAGTGGTTGAAGTAGTAGTATATGGAGAAACCGCAAAAGCTGTTGGTGCAGTAGTTAATAACGCATTCGTTAATAATGTTCTTGCAACCGTTCCTGCTTTAATGTTTCTGTATCTAGCAATTTGATAAACCGGAGCTGTAGTTGAATAATCAGAATACAATACATCTTGATTAGAATCTAATACCATTGGGGCAATAAAAGCACCATTTGAATCACTTTCACTATTAATAACTCTACTTGGTCCTGAAGGAATTGGTCTTAAATTTATATTTCCGTTATAAACATAATTAGAAATATAATATTTATCTGCCCCTTGATCAAACATAGTGAAAGCACCATCACCACCTTGGGATTGATTACTTCCATTAACACCTGCTCCAACGCCACCAAAATATTGAGTTCCGTTATCTTGAGCACCTGCAGCGAAATATTCTCCTGTTAAATTTCCACCTGTAGCACCTGTTGGAGCAACACCTACACTATAAAATTGTGTAATGTTCAAACCTCTATTTCTAGCAGAAATTGTTCCACCTGCATTGTTACTAAAATAAGTACCACCGTCATTTCCGAATAGTAATTTTGATGAATTTCCATGACCAAACGCTAAACCGTGTTGATCAGAGTGTACCGATTGGAAACCAAAACCACCATACCAATGTGAAATTTGTGTCCAAGCAGTTGCACCATTAGTGGATTTGAATAAATCGATTCCACCGGCATAAACCGTTTCATCATTTAATGGATCAACAGCGATTAATAAATCGAAAAAGGCTTGTTGCCCTGTAAAACCAGCTACAGTAAACCTAGAAGTTGTTTCTGCATCAACAGGAATTGGTTGTGTTGTTGAAGTAGTGAAACCATTTGTAGTTTTTACAATTGTAGTTTCAATTGCGTTTGCTACTCCTAATTCTGCTAGTACATAAACTTTATCAGCTGCGGTTTTTGAAACTGCAATTTGTGTTCTTTGCCCATTAGCAACAGTGTGTTTTAATGTGAAATTTGTACCATCAGTAGAAGAGAATACTTTTCCACCACCATCACCAAAAACAATGCTATTAGTTGTGGCTAACCAAATTTTATTATCGGCACCAATTTCTATATCATTTGGACAATGTTTGTTACCATTAGCAGTTAAAGGTAAAGCAACTTCAGACCATGATGTACCGCCATCAGTTGACTTAAATAACCCAAAACCAGGACCTCCTAAATAAGTTGTTGCATTAGCAGCACCATAATAAGAATCTCCAGCAGCTACATATATTTCAGAAGTACCATTGTTATTTCTAACTCTTACGTCGTTAATGTGTTGTTGACCAGGTACAATATTACCAGTAATTGTTCCAGTTGTTGGATTCAAAGTTACGTTTACTGCCCCAGAAGCCAAAGCAGCCTCAAGTGCATTTCCATCAGCTTGAGAAATCATTACAGATGGAATTGAAATTGTTGCGTCTGTTCCTCCCATTGGAACAGGAGTTCCTGGAGTGTTATTCATCATGATTACTGCAATTGCACCAGCGTTTTCAGCAGCTTTTACTTTAAAAGCAAAAGTACAATTCCCTCTTCTAATTAAAGCGATTTTGCCAAATAATGCAGCAGCGTTTGTAATGGTTTCACATCCATCAGATGCTGGCGCAAGATTATCTTGAACCAAAACAATATTTGAAGTAATTGAATTTGTAATTGCCACACCAAAATTAGTAGGATTTGTCGGGTAACATGGTAATTGACCTGCAACAGAAGAAGGTGAATTAACCGTTACATTAGCAGCAGAAACAAAAGTTGTAGGACCAGTTATTCCTCCAAAAACTTTTGTAAATGAATTACCTCCATCGGTTGATTTCCATAGACCGTCACCGTTTACATCTCCACCTACATACGATTCTCCTGTTCCAACATAAAAAATATTGGTGTTATTTGGATCGTAATCAATTGAAGAAACTGATAAGTTTTCAGGAATGTTAACTCTTGTCCAAGATGACAGTGCACTAGAAATATTAGTATTTTTCCATAAACCACCACTAACGCCACCTGCAAAAACAGTTTCGTTTGTTGTGTCATTTGGATCAAACATTACGGCTCTTACTCTACCACCAACATTGTTTGGACCTCTTTCAACCCAGTTGTTATTACTTGCATCACCCGGAACTCTTCCTTGTACAAGTTCTTGGGCACGTTTTCTTTTTAAATTTTCAATTACACCAAAAACATTTTCTGGGTGCGTTTTTCCATCTACTGGACTCATGCTTAGTTCCCATTCATGCTCATAGAATTTTTTTGGTGGAATACCATTAGCTTTACGTTCCTGTTTAGATAGTTGTAAAGATTTTTTAAAAGGACTGTTTGCAAGAAATTCTTCGTGTTTTTTTCTTAAAGCAACTACCTCAGCGGATGCTTCTTCTTTCTTGATTTCTTTAGAAACAACTACCGCAACTGCTTTTTGAGCAACTTTCACGGTTTCTTGTTTTTGTTCTACTGCAACTTCTTCAGTTGTGTTTAAAGTGGTGTTATCAGTCACTTTTTCAGTAGCAACAGCCTTATTTTGTGGGGCCACCCCAGTTTGTTTTTCCGATTTTGAACAGCTAAGCGTCAAAAAAAAAGGCAAAACTCAATGATAAAAGTATTCTTTTTTTCATAATTTAAAATTGGTTAGTTTGCTTAAATTGCAACAAAAATAGTAAAATGTTTTGATTAACAAAAATTTATTGTTTATTTTTTAAATATTTAACTTTTGTTTGCTTGTATAGTATTGTATAATTCTACTGCTTTTCCATCAGTTAACAAGGAAACAAAATGACAAATTAGCAATAATCGTTCGTATAAATTTTGTTTTTGTACTTGGAAGCGTTCTGGTAAAAGCTCTAATAATAGTTCATCATAATTTGAAGAAATTCCATTTTCTTTATTATTTATTGCTTTGCAAAAACCATCTAATAAGGTTTGAATAACTTTGTAACCCGTAATTTCTTTCTGAATCACTTCCTTGCTTTGGTAAACATTTTTAACACTAATAGCGATAATATCTTCCATTTGAGCCTTAAATTGACTTTTATCCATCAATGAAAATGGGAATTCGCCAGCTAAAATAGCTTTTTCATTTTTCATGAATACAGCAACTGCATCATTAATTAGACTTCCAATTGCTAAGGCACGCAAATAACTTATTCGGTCTTCTTTAGTAGTAAGCTCTTTATATTTTTTTGAATCAATCCCGTTTTTTACTACTTTTATCAAATATTCCAAAGCATATTCTTCTGAAATCCAACCCAAATTGATTCCATCTTCAAAATCAATTATTGTATAGCAAATATCATCTGCTGCTTCTACTAAATAGGTAAGCGGATGTCTTTCATAACCAATAGTCCCGTCTGACTTATTTTTTAGCAACCCCAATTCCGTTGCAACTTCTTCAAAAAAGACTTTATCTTGTTGAAAAAAACCATATTTTTTATCACAAATTTTTGAGGTTGGTTTCTTTGGCAAACTTTCTTTTGGATACTTCATAAAGGCACCTAAAGTGGCATACGAAATTCGTAAACCGCCTTCAATTCCAGCTCTAGATGTGGTTAAAACAGAAAATCCATTAGCATTCCCTTCAAAATCTATTAAATCTTGCCATTCTTTTTCCGTTACTTGTGTTTTATATTGCAATCCATTGCCTAAGCTAAAATATTCACCGATTGCTTTTTCACCAGAATGACCAAATGGTGGATTCCCAATATCGTGGGAAAGGGCTGCTGCGGCAACAATTGCACCAAAATCATTGGCATGAAAACCATGAATTTCTTTTAAATGTGGATAATTATGAAGAATTTGTTTTCCAACCAAACGCCCTAAGGAGCGACCCACAACTGAAACTTCTAAGCTGTGAGTGAGCCGATTATGAACAAAATCAGTCTTTGAAAGTGGGATTACTTGGGTTTTATCTTGTAAACTTCGAAAGGCTGACGAAAATATAATTCGGTCATAATCAACATCAAATACCAATCGGGTTTCGTCTTGTTCTTTTCTTAATCTCTTGCTGTTATCGCCTTGTTTTTTTAGCGATAATAGCTGTTCCCATTGCATCATAGCTTTAGATTTTTGATTTTAGGATATAAAAACTATTCTTTCTCGTTTGCCAAAAAGAAATGTCTTGATTTTTTCGGGTATTGATTATAGCTTTTATCGCTTGGATTTACAATTACGGATTTTATATTAATTTCATCGCCAAGTTTAAAATTTTTCTCAGTGTATTGATAATCCAATAAATATTCACCACAGAAATAATTCCCATTTTCATCTTTTTCTATTAATCCCGTGTAAACTCCTTTTTTTTCTTTAGACATAATTAAATTTTTTTCAAATATACAAAATCTATTTAAAATCAGAACAAAAAAAAACAGCCCCAAATTTGGAGCTGTTTTTTTATTTATTTTTGGGTTTACGAACCACACATTTCGCATTCTTCTGGTCCAGCGTTTCTAGCTTTTTCGAGCATCATTTGATATTCTTCTGCTGACATTTGCAAGGGTTCATCTAAAACAGCAATACTTTCTAATTTTTGGACACTTTTTTCCTTTACAGGCAAATCGCTTATATTTTTATCGTTATTTAAGGTAAATTTTATCGCATCAACTGCTGATTTTGTTCTTAAATAATACATTCCTGTTTTTAATCCTGATTTCCAAGCATAAAAATGCATTGAAGTCAATTTGGCATAAGTGGCATCTTGCATGAATAAATTCAACGATTGCGACTGATCTACGAAATAACCTCGCTGACGACTCATATCAATAATGTCTTTCATGCTTAATTCCCAAACGGTTTTATAGAGTTCTTTCAAATCGTTTGGTATGTTTTGAATGTTTTGAACCGATCCATTATGACGCATAATTTCTTGTTTCAATTGTTCGTTCCACAAACCTCTTTCTACCAAATCATTAAGTAAATGTTTATTCACAACAATAAATTCTCCTGAAAGCACTCTTCTTGTATAAATATTTGAGGTGTACGGTTCAAAAGCTTCATTGTTTCCTAAAATCTGAGACGTTGAAGCTGTTGGCATCGGGGCTACTAAAAGCGAATTTCGAACGCCATGCGTAATTACTTCTTTTCGTAATGCATCCCAATCCCATCTTCCTGACAAATCACTATCATTTAATCCCCATAAATTATATTGAAACTGCCCTTTAGAAATTGGTGAACCTTCAAAAGAAGAATAAGGACCTTCCGTTTTAGCTAATTCCATTGAAGCGGTTACGGCTGCAAAATATAAAGTTTCAAATATTTCCTGATTCAATTTTTTGGCAGCATCACTTGTGAATGGCATTCGTAATAAAATAAAAGCATCAGCTAAACCTTGAACACCTAAACCAACAGGTCTGTGGCGTATGTTTGAATTTTCTGCTTCCACCACTGGATAATAATTGCGATCAATTACCTTATTCAAATTTTTGGTTACACGTTTTGTTACATCAAATAATAATTGATGATTAAAAACACCATTTTCCACAAACATTGGTAACGAAATTGAGGCTAAATTACAAACGGCTACTTCATCTTCTGAAGTATATTCCATAATTTCGGTACATAAATTAGAAGAACGAATTGTCCCTAAATTTTGTTGATTTGATTTTCGGTTTGCTGCATCTTTATACAACATATAAGGTGTTCCTGTTTCAATTTGTGATTCCAGGATTTTCTCCCAAAGATCTCTGGCTTTAATGGTTTTTCGTCCTTTTGCTTTTGCTTCATATTCCAAATATAAAGTTTCAAATGCTTCTCCATAAAGGTTGTCTAATCCAGGACATTCATTTGGACACATAAGCGTCCATTTTTCATCATTTTCGACTCTTTTCATAAACAAATCCGAAATCCACATAGCAAAAAACAAATCTCTTGCCCGCATTTCTTCAACTCCCGTATTCTTTTTCAAATCTAGAAAATCGAAAATATCTGCATGCCAAGTTTCTAAATAAATTGCAAAACTTCCTTTTCTTTTGCCGCCACCTTGATCCACATATCTTGCGGTGTCATTAAAAACACGCAACATCGGAACAATTCCGTTTGAGGTGCCGTTTGTGCCTCTAATATACGAACCTGTTGCCCGAACATTATGAATCGCCAAACCAATACCTCCTGCAGATTGGGAAATTTTAGCGGTTTGTTTTAAGGTGTCATAAATCCCATCAATACTATCATCTTTCATGGTTAATAAAAAACAAGACGACATTTGCGGTTTTGGTGTTCCCGCATTAAATAAAGTTGGGGTTGCATGCGTAAAATATTTTTTCGACATCAATTCATAAGTAGCAATAACAGCTTCTAAATCAGATAGATGTATTCCAACTGCCACGCGCATCAACATGTGTTGTGGTCGTTCAACAATTTTTCCATTAATACGTAATAAATACGAACGTTCTAATGTTTTAAATCCAAAATAATCATAATTAAAATCACGCGTATAAATGATATGTGAATCTAAAAAACTTGCATTTTCTTTAATAACTTCATACACCTCATCAGACAATAAAGGCGATTCTTGATTGGTTCTCGGGTTGATGTATTGATACATCGCGGTCATGGTTTCCGAAAACGACTTATTGGTATTTTTATGTAAATTCGAAATAGCGATCCGGGCTGCGAGTTGTGCATAATCTGGATGTGTAACCGTCATTGAAGCAGCTGTTTCTGCGGCTAAATTATCTAATTCTGAAGTACTTACGCCGTCATACAATCCCTCAATAACGCGCATTGCCACTTTCACAGCATCTACTCTTTCATTCAAACCGTAGCATAATTTTTTTATTCTATCGGTAATTTTGTCAAACATTACGGGTTCTTTCTGCCCATTTCTTTTTACTACATACATACATTTACAAGTTTGTGAAAAATGGAAATCCCTTCCCAAATTTCGGATTATTTGATTTATTTTATTTTTTTGGAGCTATTTCCAGCTATCCGCTATATCCCCGATTTCCAATAAGGTACGGGCAAAGCCCTGTTTTTATAGTTCGGGGGATGCCGCTACTATCTGGGCTAGACACGCTGTGATGAACAGTCCTAATTTGTTTTTTTGAGGATTTTTTTGTTTTTTTAAGGCTTACCCAATCGTTTTGTTATAAATTTTATCTAAAAATCGGCATCGAAGCTAATTTTATTTGCATGTTCATCTGTATTCATAACGCCTGCTTTTTGATACTCCCCTACTCTTTTTTCAAAGAAATTGGTTTTCCCTTGCAATGAAATCATGTCCATAAAATCAAATGGGTTGCTAGTGTTATAAACCCGTTCACACCCCAATTCCACTAATAATCTATCGGTTACAAATTCTAGATATTGCGTCATCAAATTGGCATTCATTCCAATTAAACTTACTGGCAATGATTCAGTAATAAATTTTCGTTCAATATCTAATGCGTCGGTTAAAATTTCCTTGATGCGTTCTTTTGGTACTTTATTTATGATATGATGCGTGTGTAAATGAACCGCAAAATCACAATGCATTCCTTCATCTCTTGAAATCAATTCATTCGAAAAGGTCAATCCAGGCATCAAACCACGTTTTTTTAACCAATAAATGGAGCAAAACGAACCCGAAAAGAAAATTCCTTCAACCGCTGCAAAAGCAATTAATCGCTCCGCAAAACTTGGCGATTCAATCCATTTCAAAGCCCATTCCGCCTTTTGTTTTATTGCTGGAAAGGTTTCAATCGCATTAAAAAGAGCGTGTTTCTCGGCTTCATCTTTCACATAAGTATCAATTAGCAACGAATACGTTTCGCTATGAATGTTTTCCATCATTATTTGAAAGCCATAAAAAAACTTGGCTTCCGGATATTGCACTTCACTCACAAAATTTTCAGCCAGATTTTCATTCACAATTCCATCACTTGCAGCGAAAAAAGCTAAAATATGTTTAATAAAATATTTTTCATCATTAGACAACACATTGTTCCAATCATTCAAATCAGCTTGTAAATCAATTTCCTCTGCTGTCCAGATACTAGCTTCTTGCTTTTTATACCATTCCCAAATATCATGGTGCTTAATCGGAAAAATCACGAATCTATTTTTGTTTTCTTGTAAAATGGGTTCTTCAAATACCATAGTGGGTTGATTTTTAGTGCTTAATAATTTTGAAAAAATGCTTATTTTTGTGCTACAAAGTTGAGCAATTAAATTGGAAAAAAAAAGTTAAGTTATTCACAATTTGAAAAAGTTATTCACAATTTAAAACCATTCAAAATAAGGAATCAATTATATAAATTACTGATTATCAATATTTTAATTTATCAAAAAAACACCTAAAAACGGCGTTAGCAAGTGTAAAATTAAGGGTTTACGAAGATTTTCTATTTCGGAATTTAGAAGTTGTTTCAGGAGGAAAAAAAAAGAACGGAACGGAAAAAATTTTTAAAAAAAACGGAATTTATTGTAAAAACAATAAACTCCGTAAAATTAAATACTTTTGATAATGCTTCTATTTAAAACTTGTTCCATTCGGTTGATATACATATTTGAATGTGAAATATCGTGTTAATGAAGTAACGCTAGGATTTGATGGAGCGTCTTTATAATAACTAAGAATTTCCATTTTGGCATATTTACCATTGTGCGTTTTAATCACAAAAACTTTTCCAGCTATTGGTGTAATTAGATGGGTAGTTGAATTGTAATTGTACCATCCTGTGCCACTACCTGTTGGAATAGCATACGAATTTGAAGCATCTTGTTTAAATGTTGATGCAGTTGGAATCGTCGTAACAGCATTTAATGTATTTGAAACAATACTAACTGCGGCAACTCCTGTTCGTGCAGGCTCATCAGTAATTCCAATTGCCGAACCTCCATTAACAATAATTGTAGTACCACGAAAAGCAATATCCCAAGAATTATCAGTAACAATTGCGTTTTGAGCAAAACTGAATTTTGTGAAAGCACCACCATCTGGCTGTCCTTGTCCACCTGATTGTGGCGCATACAAATTTGAAAATGTTTTGGTAGTTAAAGGAACAGTTACTGGTCTATTGTCGTCATCATTATTACACGACACTAAGAAACTTACCACTGAGGCACATAAAACGGATTTAAAAAAAATTGATTTGAACATAATTATAAAATTTATTGATTACTATTTATTAAAATTCGTATTGAATTTTTGCGAAAAATTGTCTTCCAGCTACATTTGGGATGTTATTTGGGTCTTTATAATCCAAAATATTTATCACGCCAAGTTGAGCTGAAATTTGGTATTTAAAATCTGTATTAAAAGTGATATTTGTTAGAAAATAACCTGCTACAAAATCGTCGTATTTGTCTAAAATGTTATTGTTGTTCGAGTCAAAAATGCCATATTTACTTCTATATAAAACTCTTGCGTTTACAGTTGTATTTATAATAGGAATTCGATAATTTATCTTGAAGTTTGCCGTATGTTTTGAACGATTATACAAACCAAAATAATCAGTTGTTTTTAATTTGAACGACGATAACGTAATTGGATCTCTTGCAAATAGTTCGTCATTTTCAATTTTTGCTAAAATGGTTTTGTCTTTAGCGATTAAATATTGATAACCTACTGAAAAAGAGAGATTTTCACTTTCTTTATAGGTTGTATTCATTTCTAAACCATAGGTAAAAATTTTGTCTATATTAAAATAGGAGAAAACATTTTGACCATTTGTTTTTTGAGCAATAGCTCGCGTGTCAATTACATTTTTGATGGTATTATAGAAAAAATTATAATCAAAAGCGAGTTTTTTGTTTTTATAATAACCACCAAAATTGAAATTTACTGAACTTTCGGGTTGTAATGGATTAGAAAAAGTAAAACCATTTGTAAACAACAGTTGCCCTTGACTTTGTAATAACGTCAATTTTTCTTCTGCAACATTATATCCCAAAACAGTGTAACCCACTGCAGAATTAGTAAAATCAAAATACAATTGTCTCAAATCAGGAGCTTTGTAACCATAACCAACAGTTGTTTTTATTGAAAATTTGTCATTCCATTTAAAATTAATTCCAATTTTAGGACTCAACTGCGATTGGTATTGGTGCTGATTATCATATCTAAAACCTACCAAAACATTCCATTTTTCTTTAATAAACCATTCCAATTGTCCAAAGAAATATTCTGAATTTAAAGTTGCCTTTCTATCAAAAAAAGTCCGGTTTAATGTTTCATAGTTCATACCAATTCCTGTTGTTAGTGTATTTTTACCCATTTTATAATGCGAACGAACTTCAGGACGATAATACCATTGATGGAAATTAGAAGCATCAAAAAGTTGTTCATTTTGGTCATTTAAATATTCAAAAGCTTCATAATTCGTTACATATAAATCGTACACTAATTTAAAACGATCAGAAACCGTTTGATTTAGCAAAAAAGAATTGTTCCATTCCTTATTTTTACTTGCTCCTTTATATATAGTAGAAGCAATTTCTGTTTTATAATCTTGAATTTGATTAAAAACTCTGGAATTCAAAGAAAAATTGATTTTATCTGAAAAATTTATAGTCAATTTTGGTTGTATTGTAAAATTATAATAGGGTTCAATCGTTTGCAAAAAATCACTTTCAGTAAGATTGTAACCATCGGTTTTGAAATAATTAGCATAAAATTCTAAGCCCATTTTTTTTGTACCAACTCCAAGATTTAAGGCAATATCATGCGTATTAAAAGTTGCCAATTTATAGCTACTATTTCCATTTAGCTTTTCAGATCTTTTGGGTTTCTTTGTAATGATATTCACAACACCAGCTAAAGCTTCAGAACCATATAAACAAGAAGAAGCACCTTTAATAATTTCAATTCTATCGATATTAGTAACTGAAATTCGACTTAAATCTAAAGTTCCCGCTTTTCTCCCAAACAAGGGTTGTCCATCAATCAGAATCATCACATAAGCAGCATCTAAACCTTGCATTTGAATACCTTCGCCTCCACCAAAATCGGGAACTGTTATTAATCCGGTTTGTTCTTGAATAATTTCATTCAAGCGACTCAATCCAGATTTTTGAATACTTTCCGCTGTTATTATTTGAGTTGGAACAGGTAAAGTTGCAATACTCCTTTCGGTTCTTGTGCCAGTAACAATTACATCCTGAAGTTGAACAATTTTGGTAGAATCCGTCATGACTTGAGCTGTTGAAAATTGGAAAATAAGTAAAAAAAATAAAACATAGCGTTGATTATTGCATTTCATTATTTAGTAATTATAAAACGATCAATTACTTTATTGATTTCACCTTGAGTTGCCTGATTTTTTAATGCTTGCAGGTGCATGTATAAAGGTTTGCCCTCTAATTCAGTTACTAATTTTATGTCTTTATTTTTAGCAAATTCAATAGCCCATTTTTCACGGACTTTGTTCCAAAAAAGGTTGTTTTCTACCCACCATTTTTTGGCTGCTTCACATTTTGAATCATCCACTTTAGTGTAAATATTGTGTCCTTTTTCTTGAGCTAGAAGATAATCCGTTCCCTTTTGATCCCTACAAATTTTGTGGTTATCTTGGTCATGAATCCAACCTTTTTTGATAATTTCGTGAACGTTTGTTCTTTTCGTAACATTGTAATCGCTTCTTTGTGTATATTCTCTCCGTGGAAGTGGTGCATTTGTTGTGTTTTCCCAATACGTTCTGCCATCAACATGTACCCAAGTTGCACTTCCCTCATATCGTGGTTTATCATCAACTTCATATACTTTTTGTGTCCATTGTCCAGCAACATCATTTTTGGAAACAGTCTTAAACTTCCAATCTTCAAAACCATTATAATCATAAAATTTTGTGTTTTCAAATAGCCAATCTTGACGCCAATGTTTAACAATCATTCCATTTCCAACAATCAATAAATGTTGAATCGATTTTTTTCCTGGTTCATCTTCAATTAGTTCCGCCAATTCCAAAGCGGTTTCGTGTTTCCTTTTAGAAGGTTTGTAATTTATGGAATCTTTCGGATAATTAAATGTTTCAGCGAAATTGAATTGAATTTCATAACAACCACACATGGCTTTAATTGCTTTTTGATCTTCCAATTTTTGTGCAAAACTTGAAACGGATAAAAAAAGAGCTCCAAATAGAAAATAGTTTTTCATTTTTTTATTATGTTAAATTAGACTAATTATAAAC
>Ga0247722_10001377_pt1 | contig 13472 bp, 11 predicted proteins | sample MSEWelMarce3H_FC_FD_189094 | JGI IMG/M metagenome (GOLD analysis project Ga0247722, IMG submission 189094) | Subsurface sediment microbial communities from gas well in West Virginia, United States - MSEEL Well Study Marcellus 3H_FC | ecosystem: Environmental > Terrestrial > Deep subsurface >... | reverse complement strand
CAGTTAAGTAACAATAAAGTCGAAACATTAATTGGCTGGGGCGGTATTCACTGGGCTACTGGGGCAGCAGCAGGGGCTAAGGGCATCCAACCTGGTTGCAGTTTGTCAGACCTTTACTTGTGGGCAGAGCAAGCCTTACTTGATCAAAATCTAGTTGAGTTTGAACAGCGACTAGGAAAGTTTTTGCCAGTAATTAGTGAATGGATTAACACCGTAGAAGAGCTAGTAGCTGCCGAGAAGTTTGTTCTGGCTCAGCGTGGCATAATTGAAAGTGATTATTGCAGAGCGCCAACAGTAGTATTAACAGAGAAGATGAAGACACAAGCCTTATACTTAATTGAATTAGCACAATCAACTACAACAGCCTGGAAACGATGACGATATGAAGATAACAAAGATCACCACATTAGTTGTTAATGCCCAGATGCGTAACTGGGTGGTTGTACAAGTGTTCACAGATGTGCCAGGTTTAATTGGTATTGGTGAGGCGACAGTTGAGTATCAAGCACGTGCGGTTGTTGGCGCAGTAGAGGATTTAGCAGTTACCTTAATTGGCCGCGACCCACGTGATATTGAACGTAACTGGCAGATTATGTACCGTCATCCATTTTTCAAAGGCGGCGTAACAATGATGTCAGCCTTAAGTGGAATTGATCAGGCGCTATGGGATATCTCAGCTAAGGATTTAAATGTTCCACTTTGGCGTTTGCTTGGTGGCTTAGCCCGCGACAAAATTCGAATGTATGACCATCTAGGCGGTGGCAGTTCAGATGCGGTTTATAACTCAGATACCGCCTCATCATTTGCGGAGAAAATGAAGAAGAGTGTTAGCGATGGCTTTACTGCAGTAAAGATCTTGGCGGTTCCGCAAAGTGAGGCGCTAGGGGAGTCAGATAAGTTAAAGCATGCCCATGATCTAATGGCATCAGCACGTGAGGCTGCCGGTCCTGATGTGGATATCATGATTGATTTTCATGGTCGAACCAGTGCGCCAATGGCAATTAAATATGCAAAGGTGCTTGAACCATTTAATCCACTATTTTTGGAGGAGGTTGTTTCACCAGATCAGATTGAATCATTAAAGAGTGCACGCAAGGGCATAACTGCGCCAATCGCAGCTGGTGAGAGATGGTTACATCGAATTGAGTTTTTGCCATACTTGCAGGCAGGTTTAATTGATGTAGCTCAACCAGATGTTTGTCACGCCGGTGGTGTTACTGAGATTAGAAAGATCTCAGCACTTTGCGAAAGCTTTGGTGTCTCAATGGCGCCACATAATCCGTTGGGCCCAATTGCCACGATGGTTAATGTGCACCTTGGTTTAACCACACCAAACTTTTTAATCCAAGAGGTCATGCGTTCGGATGTGCCGTGGCGAAATGAGGTATTCCATGGTGTACCAGAGATAAAGGATGGGTATATACACGCTCCGGAAAAAGCTGGTATTGGCGTGGAGATTGATGAAAAAGCAGCTAAGCAACATCCATTCTCAGGTGGTCAACCAGTTCAATGGTTTCACAAAGATGGATCAGTTGCCGACTGGTAAACCAAAGAGAGAGAAAAATAAGGTTAGCAAATTAGCTGGCGTAATTGGATTAACCCGAAACCTTGCAATGGATAAGTGAATCAATTACATCCGCACAAATGCAGTTTCACCCGACTACACCGTGACGCCGCTACTTGAGTCTTGGTTTCAAACACAACCTGCCAAGGGTGGATTTGAGCGTGATTTACCCTTGACAACTTATTCTTCATACGAAAGTATCATTGTATGGAAACGACAAACTCAGAAAAAAGTTCAGTAAAAAAGGGAGCGCTCTCAGAGCTTCGCGTAATTGATGCAACCCAGATGTTGGCTGGTCCGATCGCAGGAACTCGCCTGGGAGATCTTGGTGCTGATGTCATAAAAGTTGAACCACCTGCAAGTGGTGAATTCAATCGAACCCGTGGCTTTGAAGACCAACAGAGCAATGGTGAGATGACTACATTTCTAGCGGTCAATCGAAATAAGCGATCACTAGCAATTGATTTAAAGAGTGCTGGTGGCCTTGAAGTAATTTATGAGTTGGTAAAAAAATCTGATGTTTTCTTACAGAACTTTAGATATGGCACCGCCGATCGTTTAGGTATCGGGTATGAAGATCTTAAAAAAATAAATCCACGAATCATTTACTGCTCTATCTCTGGTTACGGATCATCTGGTCCATACCGTGATCGACCAGGACAAGATTTAATTGTGCAAGGCTATAGCGGTTCAATGTTTAGCGTTGGTGCAGCAGGGGATGACCCAACTCCAAGTGCGTTGTGGGGTGCTGATGTTATGACTGGTTATCAAGCAGTAATTGGCATTTTGGCAGCGGTTGAGTCAAGACATCACACTGGTGTTGGTCAACATGTTGAAGTAGATATGTTGTCAGTTGTAATGGATTGCCAACTTCAAGAAATTGTTACCTATCTAAATGCAGGCCCAATGCCAAGACGCTTAGAGGAGAGATCAGCACATGGATCAATCCCAGCACCTTACGGTGTCTATAAAACCAAGGATGCTTGGCTGACCCTAGCGATGGTGCCGCTACCAATTTTGGGTGAAATTCTAAATGATGATTGGCTAAAGACTTTAAGCCATTACAACGATGGCCATAAGCATCGCAATGAGGTTTACAAGAAAATTAGAAACTCATTCCTGGATAAGACAACGGCTGAGTGGATTGATATCTGTGATAAGGCTGGTGCATGGTGTGGGCCGGTTTATAACTACGAGCAATTAATGAGGGACGAACATATAAAGCAAACTAATTACATTGTTGAGCAACCACAATTTCGTGGTGGATCAGCTAAGACGGTAAGGCCCCCAATCAAGATGAATCAAACACCGCCAAGTATTCGCCGCGGCGCACCTGCACTGGGTGAGCACACCGAGGAGATCTTGGGCAAGTTGTTAGAAATGAAGCCAGAGAAGATATCGCAGTTAATTAATTCCGGAGCAGTAGCCATAACAAAGGAGCAGGCATGAGCGGTAAGTTAAGTGGTTCAGTAGATCTAGAGGTGCATGGAAATGTGGCTCATTTAATTCTTAATCGACCAGAAAAGTTGAATGCGGTTACGGTAAAGATGGATGAAGACATGAACTCTTACATTTACGAGTTGAATAATAATTTAGATATTAGAGCGGTAGTTTTATACGGTAAGGGTGAAAAGGGTTTTTGCGCCGGAAGTGATCTCACCGATCTAGGTGATTACGGCAGTAACTGGGAGTATCGAAATAGATTTGATCGTAATTTAGATTATGCACGCGCAATCTGGTTGATTAAAAAACCAGTTGTAGCAGCACTTCATGGCTGGGTTGTTGGTGGCGGATTAGAGATGGCTTGCGCATCGGATGTTCGAATTGGTTCACCAGATGCAAAATTTCTAGCTGGTGAGATCAGGTGGGGCTGGCATGGCGGTTCTGGCCAAACTCAACTGCTAGCTCACACAGTTGGTCCCGGAAATGCGAATTTATTTTTACTGCATGGTGAGCCTGTTGAAGCAGAGGCAGCGCTGCGGATGGGTTTAATTCAAGAGATTGTTGAAAAAGATAAAGTACTTAATCGCGCCATTGAGATCGCTAAATCAATCGCTGAGAAAGCACCAATTGCAGCGCAGATGACAAAACACATGGTGCGTATGGCACAAAGTATTCCGCTAGAGGTTGGCCTGCTCTATGAGAATGATTCATTCTCTTACTGCATGACAACAGAGGATGCAGCTGAAGGACAGCGCGCATTTGCTGAAAAACGTAAACCACAGTTTAAGGGAAGGTAGAGATGAGCACTGTAAAAGTAGCAACCACCAAAGAAGAACGTTTAGATCTGCTAAAAAAGGTTGGTGACACATTACTTAATCAGTCATATCAATCTTGGAACTTTGGTGATTCAACTGGATTTGAAGCGATCTCAGTGACTGGAAAGTTATTAGATGATCCCAAGTACTTTAACTTTGCACGTGGCTGGTTTGCCGCTTGGGCAAGTAGACCCGAACCATTTCGTAGATTAGATTGCACAGCACCTGGCGTTGCAATTATCGAGGTTGCACAAGCAACCAAGAACAAACAAATTTTTGATTCACTTGAGTTGTTAGCCAAATACTTATCCTCAAGAAGTAAAGACCGAGGCATCTTTGATACTTGGGCATCACTTTGTTTAATTCCACCTTATGGTGGCGAGGAGTTACCACCATTTGAGGCGCAATTACTAGCTTCACCTCCGGGCGGAACATGTATTGATTGTTTGCACTTTGACCCCCCATTTTTCACTGGACTTGGCAAGGCGCTGAACATTTCAACTTATACAGATATTGGAGTAGAGCAGGCCATTGGCTATGTTGATGCACTGCAATTACCAACTGGCATCTTCGATCATTTCTTTTTAAATGGCGTTGAAGGTACTTGGGGTCAAGGTTGGGGTCGTGGCCAAGGCTGGGCCTTACTTGGCTTGTTGGATGTATTGCATCAAATTCCACAATCACACGCTGGCTACAAGAAATTAAAAGAGGCGGCTGAAAAATTAATTTATGGAATGATTAAATTACAGCGCGAAGATGGCCGTTGGTGGTGTGTGGTTGATAGTGAGCGATCTGGTGAAGAGGGATCAACGGCTGGATTTATGGCTGCTGGTTTTGCCAGAGCGATCAAGCTTGGCATTGTTGATAAAGCAATTGTTGAACCAGCGATGATTAAGGCACTTAATGGTGTTATTGCAGATACTGACAAGAGCGGTCAATTACAAAATGTCACAGCTGCTGTGATGGCATCAACTCGTAAATCTCATTACGAGTTCACACCTCGTGGCTTTTCAGTGCCTTGGGGACAAGGACCACTTGCACTTGCTATCTATGAAACCTTTGATCTGGTTTAAATGAAAACAAAGATCTCGCGAAGTCTGCCAACTCAAATTGTTATTGAGTTAGGTAGCAAAATCGTGCATGGAGATATTGCGCCAGGCACGATTTTGACCTCAGATTCACTCGAGCAGAAGTACGCAGTGAGTCGAACTGTGATTCGTGAAGCGTTAAAGGTTTTACATGACAAAGGGTTGACTCGGCCACGCACCAAGACTGGAACTATTGTTTTAGAGCGAACTGAGTGGGATTTACTTGATGAGGATGTACTCAATTGGTTGCAGATTTCTGGACTTAGTGTTGAGCTAATTACCGATCTAGAGGAGCTTAGATCAACCTATGAACCTGGTGTGGCCAGAGTTGCAGCAAAGCGTCGTGGCAGCCGAGATATTGCACAGTTAAAAAGTTCATTAAAGAAGATGACCGATGCCTTTTACGCAGAGGGACCAAATTCAGAGTTGATCGCAAAGGCAGATGTTGAGTTTCATGAGGCGCTACAAATTGCAACCCAAAATGATTTAATAAAAAAAATGGGTAAGTTAATCTTGCCATTACTGAGGATCAGAGATGATCTAGTCAGACATGCAACAGCTGAGGCAGATTTTATTATCCAACACCAAGCTTTATTAGATGCAATTATTGATGAGGATCCTGATTCGGCAGAGTTAGCCATGAAGGCTTTACTAGAAACTGCAGCACAAACCTCTTCTGAAATAAGAAAGAATGATAAATAATATGAATTTACCTACGTTGCCAGATGAATTTCTATTCAATGTTAAAAACAATGTTGCAACCATCACCTTAAATCGTGAGAGTAAGTTAAATACTATGACCCCAGCAATGGGTAAAGCATTACTCGAGTTGGTGCCATATATAAATGCAAATGATGGGATCCGAGTTGTGATTCTAACCGGCACTGGTGAGCGAGCATTCTCTGCCGGAAGTGATGTAAAAGTATTGGATCAATACGGTTCTAATTGGCAGCTGCGAAACCGAATTGATTATGCACGTGGCATTTGGGCAATTAGAAAACCAGTCATCTCAAAGATTCGCGGTTACTGTATTGGTGGCGGTCTTGAAATGGCGTTGATGAGTGATATTCGATACGCAAGTCAGAGTGCTCAATTTGGTGCTGGTGAAATCAAATTAGGTTGGCATGGTGGAGCAGGCAATACCCAGCTGTTACCAAGAGTTATCTCAACTGGAAAAGCACTCGAGATGTTACTTACCGGTGATTTAATCAGTGCCCAACAAGCTCAAAGTTATGGCTTGGTAGATCAATTACTTCCAGCGGAGCAGTTAGACGCAGCAGTTGAAGATCTTGCACAACGAATTGCAGCGAACGCCCCGATTGCAGCCCAACTGGCGAAGCATCTGGTGCGAGTATCGCAATCCACTGCAGTTGATATCGGCCTGCAATATGAGAATGACTCATTTGCCTACTGCTTTACAACCCAGGATAGTCAGGAAGGAAGAAGTGCTTTTGCTGAAAAGCGCAAACCAAATTTCAAAGGCGAGTAAAAAGTATTAGGAAGAAAAAAAGAAGTGCACGGAGATTAAGCTGGGATTACATCGGATTATAAATAATGGTTTAGTTTTAGATAACTGCAATTATTGCAAGTGCTGTTGTTGTGGCAGCGATTCCGAGCCAGTTAATCAATAAGGGTTTTTGTTTTAGTAATTTGATACTTATCAAGGAGGCGAGGGCTGGGGCTAATGTCATAAAGACCCCAACCTTGCTTAAATCTAAGTTAGTGATAGCAAACATAAAGGCTAGATTGCCAAAGATCTCACACAAACCAGATAGCAGTGCGTACTTACGCCAATCTTTAGAAGACTCTTTGGCTATTTTTTTACTCTCTTTTTTAGGTGGGAAAATGAAGGAAACTAATAGCACGCCAATACGTCCACCAAAGAGGACGGGGAGAATCTCATCTTGCTCAACTAAGTTCAAGAAAAATGTGAAGACGGTAAAGCAGCAGCCAGCCAGGGCGGCAAGTGCAAATACATAAAAGCTAGCATTTACCTGGGTAGAGGAGGTGCGCGAGCAGGCAAATAAGCCGGCAACACTTAATAAGGCAGCGATCGGAAAAGCCCAAGAGAGCTTTTCATTTTCAACAATTACTGCAAACAAAATCAGATTAAAAGAGTGCACCAAAGCAACCACTGGTGAGACAAATGAGATTGAACCCACTGCAAAGGCTTGGTAAATTAGCGGCAGACCTAAGCCGCCAATTAAGCCACCTGCGATTCCAATTGCTACCACTCGAAGAGTCAGAGTCTCTAAGTTAAAAAGAATAGCGATAGAGATAACAACCATTGCAATGGATGTAGATGCGCGTAAGGTATTTCGCCAGGAGGATAGTTGGGTTGATCTTCCACCAAGAGTGTTGGTGAAGGCATTTAATAATGCGTGAGAAAAAGAGAACGCTTCACCAATCATTTACGAATGGCTTTGAAAGGATAGAGGTTATATCGCTGTGATAGCACAGCCTTACTTTACGGCAAGGTGAGGTAATAGAAGTGCTGCAGTTACCCTTTAGGATCTCGGTGTAATCAGTTGGAATTGGTGCGGAGTATTAACCTGGTACCTATTTGAATCTCGCCGGGCTTTAGCAGCACTCGGTTTTCAAGGCTTTTGAGTTTTCTACCTTAATTTTCCAAGATCCCACGGATTCTTCTTGAGGAATTTCGAAAGCTGGGTTATCTTAAATGCTACTCTTATGCAGATAGCGTTAAACGCGGGAGTAGCAACATATGCAAGTACCAGAACTTTGGCATATAAGATTTTAAAACTACATTAGAAAGCACTAAAGGAAAAAATGGATTTTTATACTTCATTGGGTGTAACCAAACGCATCAACGCTGCCGCATATTACACAGCTATTGGTGGCTCAATAATGGCGCCACAAGTCTTGGAGGCCATGATCGATGCTTCTAAGTCATTTATCTCAATGCATGAGTTACAACTTAAGGCTGGAAATAAAATCGCTAAACTCACCAAAAATGAGGCCGCTTTTATAACCACAGGCGCTGCAGCAGCGATTGTTTTATCTATTTTAGCTTTTAGAACTAAAGGTGATGTCAGGGAAATTCAACGAATCATAGATGGGACCGCGGCGCCTTCAGAAATAATTGTACAAACTGGGCATCGGATTCCTTATGACGCTGCAATTAGTTTGGCTGGTTCAAAAATTGTCACAGTAGGTAATGCAATTCAAACTTTCGAATACGAATTAGAGTCAGCGATAAATTCTAGTACGACTGCAATTTTCTATGTTGCTGGAGCTCATCTTGCTTCACCCGTTTTATCATTGGATGCAGTTGTGAAGATAGCGCAAAAATACAAAGTTCCGGTTTTTGTAGATGCTGCGGCTCAGCTGCCTCCGCTGTCTAATCTTTGGCACTTTACCAAAGAGTGTGGAGCAGATTTAGTAATCTTTAGTGGCGGTAAAACATTGAAAGGTCCCCAGTCAACTGGGATCATTTTAGGAAAAGCAATGTGGATTGAAGCGATACGAGAAAATAGTTCACCATTTCAACGTTTTGCTAGAGCATTTAAAGTAGGAAAGGAAGAGATAGCGGGTATTACTGCCGCGGTAGAGAGATATGTTAATCATGATCATGAGGGCGAGTTTAAAAATTGGGAGAAAATTATTGATGAATGGGTGGCGGACTTATCCGTTATTTCTGGCATAAAGGTAGACAGGGAAGAGCTTAATGAGGCGGGCCAACCAATTCCTCGCGTGAGAATACAGTTTTCCCAAGAAATTGTGCCCAAGGTGATTGCAGAACTTCAGTCATTAAACCCGATAATTGAAGTCGTCCATAATTCAAGAGATGTTATTTGGTTGAGCGCCGATGGTTTACAAGAAAATGAGAAAGATATTGTGATTACTCAGATAAGAAAGGCTCTTTCACAATTTAAACTTTAAGGCAAATCTTTTCAATAATAAAAGTAAAATCATTTAGTTTGGAAAATCTTATTAAAGAGAGCGAAGTACTGCAGTTACCTTTCCTAGGATCTCGGCATTATCAGCTGGAATTGGTGCGTAATCATCATTGGCAGGAAGTAGCCAGAAGTGACCATCCTTTTTAGACCAGGTTTTAACAGTTGCTTCTCCATCAATCATGGCAGCTACGATCTCACCTTTTTCACAATTCTTTTGGGCACGAATAACAACATAATCACCATCACAGATTGCAGCATCAATCATGGAATCACCTTTTACCTGAAGTAAGAAGAGATCACCTTTACCAACAATTGATTCTGGAAGTGGCAGAACTTCTTCAACCTCTTGCTCGGCAAGAATTGGATTACCGGCTGCGATCCGGCCAACTAGTGGAATTAATCTGGTTTTATCTTGCGGAGCTGCTTCACCATCTTGACCTGGCAAAGTAATTTCAATTGCGCGCCCCCGGGAGGCGTCCCTGCGGATCCAACCCTTCTCTTCCAAAATCTGTAGTTGATAGGTAACTGATGCAGTTGAGGAAAGGCCTGCTTTTTCACCGATCTCACGCATTGAAGGTGGATATCCCTGGTCTTCAACAGCGGTCTTGATGACCTGCAGGATCTTGAGCTGGCGAGGGGTTAAGCCATGTTGATCGGCTGGGCCATCAGGTAGCTCTGAGATCTTCTTGCTTGGGGCAGGTGCTTTCTTGGGTTTAGTAGCCATGGCTAAAGGGTAGGGCAAGGGGAGAAAAAAATCAAACATATGTTCGATTTTAACTGGACAGTGTCAGTGGGATGGTGTTTAATACTCTTTAGAACAGATGTTCGAATCCCCTCGAACAGTGTTCTCACAGAAAGATGTAGGAAGAAAATGAGTACTAAAAGGAAAGTGAAGCTAGCCAGAACATTTCTGGGGGCATCGCTATTAGTATTGATTGGCACTGTTTTTAGCACTGTTTCAAATGCGTCCAATGCAACCGATGTTAAGTATGAATCAAAGTATGTTCAGGTTGTTTTACTGCCTGGAGAAAGTCTTTGGTCAATCGCTGAGGTAGTTGCCCAAGGTGGATCAATCCGTTCAGTTGTGGAGGAGATCCTGGCTGTGAACCACCTGGCCAACGCTGACGTGGCTGCTGGAACGAAGTTAATGGTTCCAACAAGGTAGCTACTACCTAATTCACGCTTGCCTCTTTAAGAATTCTCTCAACACGCCGATTCAGGTGCTTCTAAACCCTAAAGGCTGCCTCTATGGTTCACCCAACATCTAGTGGTCAATCCCGAAAGGGCTTCCATAAGTTGTGGTTTTAGAGTATATTTCGTGATCCTCCCCAGCTAGCCTTTTTGATTGGAGCATACGGTGATCTGTCCCTTCTGTCGGTTTGAGGACTCCCGAGTCATTGACTCACGTCCTGCCGATGAGGGCACCCTGATCCGCCGTCGCCGTGAGTGCACCTCATGTAGCCGCAGATTCACAACCTCTGAGACCAGCGTTTTATTGATTATCAAAAGATCAGGAGCAACAGAGCCCTTCTCTCGCGAGAAGGTAATTTCTGGTGTTCGAAAGGCGTGCCAAGGTCGTCCGGTAAGTGATGATGATTTTGCACTTCTTGCGCAACGAGTTGAAGAAGCATTACGGGCAGATGGTCAAGCAGAGGTTGAAGCTCAAGAGGTTGGAATGGCAATTCTTGCGCCACTCCGAGAACTAGATGAGGTCGCCTACCTAAGATATGCCTCCGTATATCGTAACTTTACCTCCCTCGAAGATTTTGAAGGTGAAATCGCACTTCTCCGTGCCGAACCTTCTAGAAATTCAAATGCTTTAAAAACTGATGTAAACAAAAGATTAGAAACAACTGCTTTAAAAAATTAAGTTACTAGGAAACTAAGGGGAAACGTATGTCGATTGTAAGCAAGCCAGCACAGACTAAGGTCACTGGATTAAATAAGGCTAATGGTCTGAAGATAGAACGTATTTACACAACAGCTGGTGTTCATCCATACGACACCGTTAAGTGGGAGCGCCGTGATGTAGTCCAGACCAACTGGAAATCAGGCGAGGTTATCTTTGAACAAAAAGGTGTTGAGTACCCAGAGTTCTGGTCAGTCAATGCATCAACCATCGTTACAACAAAGTACTTCCGTGGCGCACTAGGTGCAGATAACCGCGAGTGGTCACTAAAGCAGGTTATTGATCGCGTTGTTTTAACATACACAAAAGCTGGAAAAGAAAACGGCTACTTTGCAACAGAGCAAGATGCTGAAATTTTCGAGCACGAGTTAACTCACATGCTGATGCACCAAATCTTTTCTTACAACTCACCAGTGTGGTTTAACGTTGGCACAAATGCACCACAACAAGTTTCTGCGTGTTTTATCTTGTCAGTTGATGACACAATGGATTCAATCCTTAACTGGTACCGCGAAGAGGGCTTTATCTTCAAAGGCGGCTCAGGTGCTGGCTTAAATCTCTCACGTATTCGCTCATCAAAAGAGTTACTAAAAAATGGTGGCACAGCCTCCGGCCCAGTTTCATTTATGCGTGGCGCAGATGCTTCAGCTGGAACTATTAAATCAGGCGGTGCAACACGTCGTGCAGCGAAGATGGTTGTTCTAGATGTAGATCATCCAGATATCGAAGAGTTTATTGAGACAAAAGTTCGTGAAGAGGACAAGATCCGCGCCCTTCGCGATGCCGGCTTTGATATGGATCTTGGTGGAAAAGACATCATCTCGGTTCAATACCAAAATGCTAATAACTCAGTACGTGTATCCGATTCATTTATGCGTGCATATGAAGAGGGTAAATCATTTGGTTTAACTGCTCGCTCAACTGGTGAAGTACTAGAGACAGTGGATGCGAAGCAATTATTCCGCAAGATGGCTGAGGCAGCTTGGGCATGTGCAGACCCTGGAATTCAATACGATGACACGATCAATGAGTGGCACACCAACCCAGAGACTGGCCGCATCAACGCATCAAATCCATGTTCTGAGTACATGTCACTAGATAACTCATCATGTAACTTGGCATCAATTAATCTACTTAAGTTCCTAAAGGCAGATGGTTCATTTGATACCAAGACATTTGTGAAGGTAACTGAGTTAATTATTACCTCAATGGATATCTCAATTTGTTTCGCAGATTTCCCAACTGATCCAATCGGTGAGACAACACGCAATTTCCGTCAATTAGGAATTGGTTATGCAAACCTAGGCGCACTACTTATGGCATCAGGTCTTGCATATGATTCAGATGGCGGACGAGCCCTTGCTGGTGCGATCACATCATTGATGACTGGTACCTCATACCGTCGCTCAGCAGAGTTAGCTGGAATTGTTGGTGCATACAATGGTTATGCACGAAATGCATCAGCGCACACTCGCGTAATGCGCAAACACCAAAATGCAACTGAGTCAGCTAAATCTGTTGCAACTTTGGATAAAGATGTTTGGACAGAGGCTATTAAGCAATGGTCAACTGGTAACACACTTGGTGAGAAGAATGGCTGGCGTAATGCTCAGACCTCAGTTCTTGCACCAACTGGAACAATTGGTTTGATGATGGATTGCGATACAACAGGTATCGAGCCAGATCTAGCACTTGTTAAGTTTAAGAAGATGGTTGGCGGCGGATCGATGCAGATCGTAAACCAGACAATCCCACAAGCACTTCGCAAACTTGGTTACTCAGATGAGACCAATGAAGCAATCGTTGCTTACATCGCAGAAAACGGAAATATCATTGACGCTCCTGGCCTAAAGCCTGAGCACTATGACATCTTTGATTGCGCGATGGGAATTCGTTCCATCTCAGCAATGGGTCACGTGAAGATGATGGCAGCATGTCAACCATTCTTATCAGGTGCTATCTCAAAGACAGTTAACCTGCCAGCGGATGCCACCGTGGCTGAGATCGAAGAGGTCTACTACCAAGGTTGGAAGCTAGGACTTAAGGCACTTGCGGTATACCGCGATAACTGCAAAGTGGGACAACCACTATCTGATTCAAAGGGTAAAACCACAGATGTTGCAGTTGCGCAGGAGACACAAACTGCAACACGTCGTCGCTTACCTAAGTCACGCCCAGCACAAACCACATCATTTTCAGTTGGTGGCGCAGAGGGTTACATGACAACTGGTGCATACGCAGATGGCGCACTTGCTGAAGTTTTCCTAAAGCTTGGCAAGCAAGGTTCAACTCTTGCCGGTGTAATGGATTCATTCTCAATTGCAGTATCAATTGGTTTGCAATACGGCGTACCACTTGAGACCTTCGTAGAGAAGTTCTCAAACCTACGCTTTGAGCCAGCAGGTATGACAGATGATGCTGATATTCGCATGGCACAGTCCATGATGGATTACATCTTCCGTCGCCTAGCACTTGATTACCTACCATTTGAATCACGTAGTGCACTAGGTATCTACTCAGCAGCAGAGCGCGCTCGCGCACTTGAAAGCGGTACATACACAGAGGATGAGAAGCCACAAGCAGTTGCTGCTCCAGTAAAAAAAGTACAAGCAGTAAAGATTGAAAAGGCACCAGTAGATAACACCGCTGGCGTTGGATCATCAATGGAGCTCTTCGAAAAGATGAGTGGATCAAAATCTGATGCACCACTATGTATGACATGTGGTGTGAAGA
>Ga0247722_10001375_pt1 | contig 13477 bp, 26 predicted proteins | sample MSEWelMarce3H_FC_FD_189094 | JGI IMG/M metagenome (GOLD analysis project Ga0247722, IMG submission 189094) | Subsurface sediment microbial communities from gas well in West Virginia, United States - MSEEL Well Study Marcellus 3H_FC | ecosystem: Environmental > Terrestrial > Deep subsurface >... | reverse complement strand
AAAGACTGAAAAACTTGTAGAGTAATGGTATAATGTATCTGTAAGCAACCATAGCTCAGCGGATAGAGCAACTGCCTTCTAAGCAGTTGGCCGCAGGTTCGAGTCCTGCTGGTTGTATTTTAAAACCCATCTTAACCGATGGGTTTTTTATTTGCAATTACTCAGATTAATGGTAAAATAAAGCATGACTAGAAAACTCGACTACACCATTTCAGAGACAATTTCTGCTCGCTCCAAAAACCGCATTCTTGTTCCAAAGAAGTACATCAAGTACATTGGATTGAATGTTGGCTTTGTTGCTCACGTTACCAATTTGAATGGTGCTTTCATCGTATCTGCTTGCCCCACTCCTGAATCAAAGAAGTTCATGGTTGACAAGGATGGCGCAGTTCGTTTCTATGGTAATAACAGCAAATACAAAATTATGATTGCTGATAATGTGGTGGTATTAAATGAGTATGTTTCTTAATTCTTTTGAGTTTACCACAGAAGATATCACGACCATTCTCAGAGCGCATGATACAGATATTTCCATTCAAGAGTTGGTGGAAATATCTGATGCTCTTGATTATGATTCTATCGCTCGTACTGCTTTAATGTTTGACGACACTGAATTACAGACACAAGCAGCATTATCACACGCAGAAGATTTGATGATTATGGATGGACTTTGGATTACAGAACCAAAAAGATTCCAAATGCCATGACAGAAATTAACTTGAGGAAAACTTTAGCCCGATTTGTTTATTTTATCGAACAAACAAACTCTGGCAAAAGCAAAGAATCAATACTCAAAGAATTGGAACTCACAGAAACCGAGTTCCAATTCTTGCTTTCTATGGCATTGCAAATATCCGCTTTAAATGATAATGAAGCAAAGATCATTACACCTGTCGAAGAACACCATTATGCGATAGGTGGTTGTTTGTTATGTAAAAATCGAAAAATCTTAATGAGCTTATGACAAATGCGTTGAAAGTGGTATAATTTCTTTAACTTGTTTTTAACTCCTCCAATTAAAACAAGTAGATAAGAGCAGACAGGATTTCCCCTTTTCTTGTCTGCTTCTTTTTATTTTGATATAATAGATGCATGAACGTAGTTATCGAAGCAATTCCAAGCGAAGACACACATCTCTTTTCCTATCTCGCATTTGAATTTGATAAAGAATTACTTGGAGATATTCACGAGAACCTTACCTCCATCAAAAAAGATGCACAATTAATTTTCAAGATGGACGATGGTTTTTTGAAATGCACTGAAGGTGGTTTTGAATCTATCCGAAGGCGAGTGTCAATTCCAGAAGTAGAAAAGAACAAATACTACATCAAATTAAATACATTCCAAAAATCACCATGTACATTTGATTTGATTGACTGCAAATTGAATATCGACAATGGCTTCTTCTTCTTCAGTGGTATGACAATTAAGAACAAGAAGAAACTGGAATATCAATCAGTTAATTTCGACCGCCTTGTATTAGAGAAGTTGATTAAGGAGGGGTAAAACCCTCCTCTTTTTATAATCGAGTTTCAATTTCTAAAAAATCAAAGATTTTTTAGGATTTTAATTTTAATAATATTTTTGCTTTTATTTGATACTATGATACAATACCCTATGGCTCGAGGTATACATACAACCAATGGAACTCAAAAGAACATTGATTCAAAGGTGCAGGAATCCGAAATTGTTCTTGCTGTGAATGCTGCTTTTGACATTATAAAACTCGAGTTTCCATATTGCCGCTTTTCCTATATGCACAAAAAAGGTGGTTGGACTGCATACAATAGCGTAGAATATATCAATCATTTTCATCTAAAAAACAATTTAGATATCATAGACCCAAAAACACTGGATTCAATTGATAGTGCAGATGGTGTAAGTCCTGATGGTGGTATTTGTTTTATCGAGAGCAAGGATGGATTTAAACATATTATCCTTGTATCTGAAGCAAAACATCAAGGCAGGCACGATGGATATACACCTATTTCTGATTCTGGCTGGGCTAAAGAATGCCAGAAGAATAAGAAATTAGACCCAAACACACCAATTGAAGATAGACCAAAGCAAGCAAATGGAAATGCAATAGAGAGAGCATTCAAGAACTCTAATACATTTCAAGGGCTTACATCTATCTATGGTTATTTCCCCTATGTAGTTTTTTGTGATGGATTTGATTTTCGCACAAAGCAAGACTATTCATTATTCTCGCATCAAAAATATGCCACCAAATACAATATAGATTCCACAATTAGAATGAGATTAGTTTCTGGTAATTATTTTATGCCATTGAACAATTCTTATGTGTCTGGTGCTAAGAGAGGTTTTTCCACTGTTTATCCTGCTTCAATTTATGCACGAATGGAAAAGTGGACTCATCAGGAAATGGTTGATGTATTTGCAGATGTGATGCGTAAATCTATAATTCACTTGCAATCAATAGGTGAGTTAGGATAAGATAGATTATGCAGACAAAAGTTTGGATTTATTTCTCAAAAACTGGTACTGGATATGAAGCAAAAGGCGAAGATATAATTTCAGCTTTTGATGCTTTTGTGCAAATGACTGGAACATATCTAATAGAGTTAAGTTTTTCACCATTACTTAATGATATGAACTTTTTTATTTACGAATGGGATAACTCTCAACGTAAACGAAAAACAATTTATGAATCCTACAAGAAAGAAATTATTCTTCTTGGTTTGATGAAAAACGTTGACTTGCCTGAATCCATAAAGAATTACATTCATAAACTTTACTTGGATGAAGAATTGGAACTGGAAGCAAGTGCAAACTCCTGAAAAGTAAGATAAAATAAGCCATGCAAAAACCTAAGTATTGGATTTATAATTCACAAACGAATTCAGGAAGAGAAGTTTTCTATAACACAGATTTCTTCAAGCCTATGGATACGGAGATTTTTGTTGATGGTATTTTTCCTTCTATTGATGGAGAGACATATTTCATCAAACGTGAAAGTGGTTTGGATGGTGATTGGGTGTTTTTTGTTTATGAATGGAAATTAAACCAAGAAAAACGAAACTCCCTTTTGCAACCAAAGAAAATCTTAATTGATTTCGCTAAAAATGTTGAACTACCATCTAAAATCAAAAATCAAATCCTGTCTGAATGTGGGGAATTATTAAATGCAAACTCCTGAACAAAAACTTAAATTACTAAACAAAACAATTGAAACAATCTGGCATGGTGTTTCTGATACTAAAGAAGGCAATTATCCAAAGATAATTAGTCTCTACAAAGAAGTGCTAAAGTTAAATCCAAAAGACAGAGATGCATGGGAAAATATGGTTTGGCTCATGTGGTCTTTGTCTATTAATAAAAAAGATACTGCTTGGATGTTGGAAGCAGAAAAGTTTGTCAAAATGTATCTTTCAATTATGCCTAATGGATATCGCTCCTATGAGTTTGTAGGACAATTCTATCGTGTAATGTTGAAAGATAAAAAGTTGGCAGCCAGATATCTTGAATCAGCAATACGATGGAAAGATGCTCCTGTAACAACACATAATTCTCTCATTGCTATTTTCAATGAGTTGGGAGATAAGAGAAAAGCCATTGATTATTGCAAACTAACACTTGCAAGGTTCCCCAATGACCCTTATGCAAAATCCAAACTAGAAACAATGACCAAGCTTTAGGCTTGGTCATTGTCCATTTTAAAGATAAATAAAATTGCTAAACTCATGCAAATTAAAAATCCTAATATGCTAAAGAATTGCACCATAAGATCCTCCAAATATTATTGAAAATAAAATCCTAAAAAATCAAAGATTTTTTAGAAATATAATTGCAATAATAAAAACTTGATATAATAGAACTATGAGTGACTTTGAAAAAGCCTTGTTCGGCAAATGCTACTTCCCATCTGAAAAAGTACTAAGACCAAATGCTAGTGCAATGAGAGGAATTAGATTAGGATATCCAGATGGTACTAGAGCTATTTTCTGGTTTACCGATAAAAAATACTTCATTAGGGTTGAAGTATTAGGAACTATCTTTAATGTAAAATGCCCAAAAGACTTAGCTATGGGCATAATTGAAGACTTTTACGACAAATACGGTTCATTGACAGACTATGAAGATATTTGAACCTTTTTCTTTCTTTCTGGTTTGATGCAAGTCTCAATGAATAAACTACCACTTACAGGCAATTCCGCAGATAAATCAATCATTACCTCTTGCTTACAAATCTTACAATTTGCTGAATATTTATCATCACCCAAAACATTGAAATTAGCGAGTGAATGATTGTTTAAATGTGCTGTTTTCTTTACCTCAGCCATTAAAGGTAATGCGTCAAAGATTCCCATATAGAGAGTATATCATTTAAAAATATTCTTTTCAATTGTTGCATATATGTTATTATTTTGATATATTGATGTGGGAGATATGAGATGAAGAAAGTTGTCTGGGTTTCTGATTCCCTTGAACATTGGAATCATAGTCATCATTACGAGCCACTCATTGAAGACTTAACTGGTTTTAATTTGGCTGAAAACTTGTGTTCCGAGACTGTCAAATATATGGCAAAGCGACTAAAAGATACGCCATACCAAAGAAGATTCCGCTCCAAGTATTCTATCTTTGAAAATGAATATGTAGCCCTTGTGGAAAAGTTTAATACACAAGCAGACAACAATGGAAAGATTGAGGTGAAGTGATGAAGCGTAAGAAATACAATGAAGAGTTGAATCTTGCATCTGGTACTGAAATGATGCGAGCCAGTCAGATGCGTCCAACCAGTTTCAAGGACAAATCAAAGTACTCCAGAAAAGCAAAGCACAAGAATCGCCAGGAAAATAATTCTGGTGATTCTTCCTTGTAATCATCTCAAAGTGTGGTATATTAGTAGTGAACACTTATGTTCATAATTATCCTTAACCTTTAGCCCCTATCTGTTTCTGCAGGTAGGGGATTTTTTTATTATGCATTCTCAATATCTAAAAAATCTACGATTTTTTAAGGTTTTATTTTCAATAATATTTTTGGTATTTAGCTGTTTTCTTCTGTTTTGGGCTTGCATTCAATATTCAGTGTGATATATTACTAGTGTTCCTAAGGAACATATCTTGTTTGAGGAGTAAGAAATGGAAGAATCTATTTTCCAACCAGACTACATGAAGATTCTCAAGGCTTTACGAAGCATTGGACATCTTCCACATGACGCAATCCGTGATATCGTTGACAATGGCTTTGATGCCAATGCTACTGAAGTCTCTGTCTATTTCAATGAAAAGGCACAGTCTGCTAAAGCCAAAGAACGTAAAGAACTCTCCTCCGTCTACATTGTAGACAATGGTGATGGAATGTCTACTTACGAACTGACAAAGTCACTTGTACCAGCAGACACAGGTCGTGACCGAGACATCCAGAATGACCTTGGCAAGTTTGGTATTGGTCTTCTGGCATCTGGCTTGTCCTTTGCCAACAAGATTGAGATAATCACCAAAGGCATCAAGGGATACCTGTACACCTACATCTCATACTCTGAGAAGTTGCAGACCCGCACCCCAGTCAATGAGGTTCGTAAGTGTACTCCTGAAGAGATTGCCCTGATTGAACCATATCTTAAGGGAAGCCCATCTGGTACGATGGTAATCATCAGTGAAATCGACCGCCTGCCAGCAACGTCCAAGACTGTATTTGACTTGAGACTGAACACAACCTTTGCAATATCTCGTGGTTATTTCCACTTGGCGGGTAAAGCAGTTGCAAAGATTGATGGCAAGCCTGTTCGATACTACGACCCACTTGAACGTAACCAAGCAATGAAGGTTTCAAGAGAGTACAAGATTCCAATCCACAAGGATGCATACGGGAACACATTGACGAATGAATTCGTTACTGTTGTCCTGTCTATGATTCGACCAAGACGCTCTGATTTGGTGAACCGTGAGTTTCCTAAACTCCAAAACCCATCTCAGAAATCTCAAGGTTTTTCCATTGTCCGAAATGGTCGTGAACTTTGCTGGGGTCAAACATTCGATATGTGGGAGCCATCTCAACCATCGAACCAATTCCGTGGTGAGATTCGTTACTCTGGTAAGTACCTTGACGAGTACTTGTTCGATGTTTCGGTCACCAAAGACCGTGTACAGATTCTTGACAAGCCAGTGCGTGACAAAATCAATCAATTGCGGACTGACTTCTTCAGGGATGTTGTTTTGCCGATGTATGAAGACCAACGCATTTACAATAAAAGTGTACGTGATGTGAATGCAACGACAGTCACATCCACCAAGACTTCTGCAAAGCCAAAGCCAAAGCCTGTGGTGAATCTGAATCCGATTGTCTCAAGAATCTTGGCAATCAACACTTCGGACACCACGCCGAACCAAGCATTGCAGATTCTGATGGAATTGAAGGACGAAGCCAAAAAGTTTGAGTCCAACACTGGTCAGACAGCAACCATCTGATGATATAATCAGGGAGGAGCAACCCTCCTCCCTGATTAGGAGAAACAATGAACATCAACGACTTGACACCGACAGAACTTGAAAACTGCGCCATTATTGCTTGCCGTGAGTCCTTTGAACTCGGTCGCACGGTGACTATTCAAGATATCATCTTACGTGAAACAACACTTGCCAAGCTTGGTTTTTCAAATGTAATCGAGTTGAAGAACAAGTTTGGATATGTGAAGACAAACATGGGATGCACTTTCTTCATCGAGTATTCAGACGGTAAGGTTTCCAAAATCAAACTGGTTAAAGAGTTTGATGCAAGTAATGCGGACGAGAACATGACATCCATTGAATCGAAGGTTGGAAAGTTCCTTGATACTGCTAACGAAGGTGATGTATACAAGAACAATGATGTCGAGTTCATCATTGTAAGAATCCAAGAGCCTAACCCAACTGATGAGCAAGCGACTGCATAACTTGGGCGGGGTGAAAGCCCCGCCCTTTTTTATTATTGGATTTCAAAGCCTAAAAAATCGAAGATTTTTTAGAAATTAATTCTAAATAATAAATCAGGGAGCTGCGCTTCCTGATACAAGAAAAGGAGGGCTTTCGCCCTCCTTTTAGTCGATGTCTGCAATCAGCTTGCAGACTGGATATTCACAATATCCTGATGGAACTTTTTCACCAGTCTGTTCGAAGAGACCAGAGGTTGCAATATCGTTCCAGAGTGTAGCACCAATATTGAAGATGTTGGCGCAGAACTCATTCTCTGCCATTGGAAAAATGTTGGTGGTGATGTAGGTGACAGGGCATCCATCCTCGTCAATAAGAGAAAGACCGAGGTTGCCGTTGGTCTGATACTTGTGCTTCTTTACAGAGCAGAGACCGTAGTTTGTGGTTTGAATCTTCATCATAACTCCTTACATGAACAGTATATCAAATAATAGCATTGATGCAAGCAATTATTAAAAATATATTTATTTGACACATTACAAAACTTGGCTTATACTGTGGTGTAAGGAAATAAAACACTATGGCAACTCGTTCACGTATTGGTTTGATGCTTAAAGATGGAACAATCAAGCATTCCTATTGTCACTTTGATGGATACCCTAACGGTGTAGGTCATACACTTGTAGAGAATTATTCTGACATTGAAAAAGTCGAGGAGCTGTTAAGTTTTGGTGATATGTCATTTCTTTCACCAAAAATTACACCCGAAGGTGAGCACAGCTTTGGCAGTCCAGAAAAAGATGTAACTGTTTTCTATGGCAGAGACCGTGGAGAGACTGGTGTTGATTCAGTAACTACGTCAATGGATGAATACCTTTCAGTCAAGTACTCTTCCTGTATTGATTATCAATATCTCTTCTCTGGTGGTCAATGGTGGGTTTATGATAACAATGATAAGTCTGGATGGGAACTTGTCAAGAGATATCTTTCAGAATACACCTTGACAGAAGAAGAATTATCCAGTACTATAGAGATGTAACTTCCATCCGTTACTATCCTTAAAACTGATAAACTAATCCCTCTCATTAATTTGAGAGGGACTTTTTTATTATGTGTTCTCAATTTCTAAAAAATCTTAGATTTTTTACAATTTTAATTTTGATAATAAAAACATCCCTTGACTTTCGTCAAGGGATGTGATAGAGGTTACCTGATTTCAAACAAGCAACATGGGGAGTTCAAAACTGGACTCACTGCATACGGGTCATACATCTTGTCAAGCATGGTGCTGTATATAAAGGTTTTTCCAGAGTGATTGCCGTTTTCAGGATTCAAGTCCCAAATTTCCTTGCCAATTCCACTGTTCATTGCATCAAAGTAATTGTACTCTGGTACAAAACTATCGTATACAAAGAAGTAGAAATTAGTCGGGCTTGACTTGTAACGGGTAACAATGTAAGGTTTACCATCAAACCAAGTACCTTGACCAACGTACTCAATAGCAGAAGACCTATTGCTAACATCTTGAATGCGGACTCTCAATACCATCCGCTGTGTAGTAGTGTTTTCCATACAAAGAATATATCATATAAAAGCATAGTCTTGCAAGTTTTATTTATGTAATATATGATAACTAAATAGTCCTTGCATCTACCTCAGAGATGGCGTAATATATTGGTGTAGGGATGGAGTCTAGAACCTCCCTCAACCAGTAAGAGTCCTAAACGGCTAGAATCTATTGCGAGATTCAAATAAGGGTAGCAACCTTGGAGTAGTTAAATCTACAATCTCTTACTGTCCTTGGCAGGGACTGACGCAAACAGTTATGTCAAGGCATATAATTTGTGGTTAGGTATTATGCTCTGATTCAAAGACAAGGATACCATCGGAGGCAGAGACCATCGAAAGAACTGCCCTTGTGAAACCGTACTGGTTGAAATCCAGCTAACCACAAATCCACAATTAACCCCTGAGATTTTTCTTGGGGGTTTTTATTATCCAATTTCAATTTATAAAAAATCTTCGATTTTTTACGATTTTATTTCCAATAATATTTTTGCACATTTGCTTTTATTTGATATAATATACACAAGGAGATAGCGTAATGGGACTTGATAACATCTGGAAGAAGAACAAAGACGAAAACGGTTTTGTTGAGGGTGAGTTTAAGATTTGTGGTGGAGTTTTTTCTGGACACGGAAATGATTCATTCCGTGGCAAAGTTTATGACCGCTTTGTAGAGGATGTCACTGGTGTTTCCTTGTATGGCGACCCTGAAACATTTGAGACTCCAAACGAAACTGTCAAGCAGATGGCAGATGATTTGGAAGCAACAGAATGGCGTGATTCTTACATCGAAAATTATGACATCGAAGAGCAAGAATTTAAAGACTTGGTCAGAATGTTTAGACTTCACGCAGATGCTGGTCACTACCTGTTGGCTTGGTTTTAAGGAGATAAAGCAATGAGAGAATGGTTAACCCTTGGTCCAGTACCATATGAAGAAGATTGTGTTCAGGTCAACTCAAACGAAGACTACCTGCCTGCAATGAACGCAGAAGTAAGAAAGTTTGTCCAATTACTGGAGAATCGATTTCTGAACATTCCAGACAATTCTTACTTTGGAGTCAAGTCTGAGAACCATGACTTTGGACCTTACAAGGAAGCCGCTGTTTATTGGGACACCAATGACGAAGAATCTGAACAGTTTGCATTCTTTGTTGAAAGCAATCTTCCAGCTCAATGGGATGACACCGAGCAGATTGACTGGAAAGCACCAAAGAAAGTGTTGACCGAGGCTTAAAAGAGAGGGCGAAAGCCCTCTCTTTTTTATTATCAAAAATAAAATTGTGAAAAATCTACGATTTTTTAGAAATTGCAAATGAATAATAAATTACAAACGATTTAGGGATCATGGGATATGTGTCAAAAAAATATATTCTAATACTATTGTTTTGACTTGATTTCTTGATATAATATTGATGTAAGGAAAACACTACTATGGAAACAAACACTAACATCGTCAACGTAATTTCAAAAGACTTCTCTTTTGTGAAAGACACATTAGAGAGTTCTAATGTGAACAACATTGAAAATTCTTTGAACTCTATAATTGTTACTTTGAAGAAATATTCGACATCAATTGGAGATATGAAAGCAAACTTAACTAACGGTGATACAAACACAATATTTATCCCGTATCTCAAACCTAGTCAGTTTTTCAATGAACTTAAGGATTTATCTGAAGGCATCATTGTTATTTCAGGCATTGACACTGAGACAGCTGATTTTACACAGTTAAAGAACAATGCTTGGATAATGTATGAGAAGATTGTTGTTGGTGAGCGTCACGGAGAGATGGTTAAGAACCATACTGATATTTATGTTGATATGTTCAAAGTGGCATTTCCAAGAAATTCTTCATGTAAGCGGAATCAGGAACGTATAACTACCCGCCCTGAAGAACGCTACGAAAAGTTTGTTGAACTCTTGAATCAAGGGCTAACAATGAAGGAAATTGCTGTAGCACTTGGGCTATCAGTTCCTGCCACTTACTTGATTCGTGCTCAGAACAAGGATAGGTTACTTGCGGATAGCAATGTTAACAAAAAAGCCCCTGCGATGAGATTTAATTGCAAGAGAATATAGACATCACCGACAGGGTAAAGGGAGGGCGAAAGTCCTCCTTTTTATTATCAAAAATATAATTGTAAAAAATCTAAGATTTTTTATAAATTGAAAATTAATAATAAATTAAAACAGGCAAGAGTAATTCTTGCCTGTTTTGTTTAGGAGTAGGTTATGGTAAGTAAGACTTACATGAGCAATATACCACATATAACTTTGTTTGGCAATACCAGTTTTCAGTGATATACTTTATGTAATTCCAAGAGGAGGACGGAGATGTTTTGGGTAAAGAATCCGACACAACCAGCATACTGGTTTGATAAACCACTTAGTTATAGTCAACACGCTAGGAAACGATGTGAACAGAGAAGCATTCCAGAGCAAGACTTTTTGCCGCTATTATCCAAGCTTGTCGATTGTACCAGAGATATGAAGGGCAATCCAGTAAGATTGGTATTCAAAGTTGATAATGGTACAAAGCCCTATCATTTAGTTATGAGTGGTGCAGGTGAGGTTCTGACTGTTTACCTTGTAACCAGCATTCACCAAAAATCAGAAGAGCATAAGAATCAAAAGCGTTCTATCAATAATGAGTATGCTAAGTTCTTTGGTTCAAGAGACCACAAGTTTATTCCAGAAAAAGATAGATTGCATTATTGGTAAAGTTGCAAAGTATCAGTAAATGTGTTATATTAATGTTGTAAGGAGTAGGATATGAAAACTACAAGAAACTCGGATAGGCTCAAGGATATTTTGGTATCCACCCGTCATCAGATTGTTGCTCTCAAGGACATTCAGATTGACCTGTTGCGTCATGATGGCAAGGTTGCTAATCAAGTTGCAACCCAGATATCTGCACTGGAAGAAGTGTACAAGCATCAACTTACACTGGTTACCTTGGCAGAAGCAATCGAACCAAAGAAGCCAGGTTGGTTCTCAAGTCAAATCAAGAGCAAGGAAGACCGACTGTCCGCTATCATGGACTAAGGCTCAAGCCTCCCGAAAGGGAGGCTTTTTTATTATCCAATTACAATTTCTAAAAAATCTTCGATTTTTTACAATTTTATTTCCAATAATATTTTTAAAATATACTTGCAATCGTTGTCTGGTTTGATATACTTATGTCGTAAGGAACAAAGAGATGGAAATCAAAGATTACGACAAAGATAGAGCCACAGTTCTCAACGCCCTTTACTGTAGCGTCCGTTCTGCTATTGAAGTAGAGAACGTGCATAATAATACCAGAATAGAGTGGATTGAAAATGATTTCAAGGTTGCAAAACAGAAACTTGAAGCCATTGAAGCAGAGATGAGAGTTTTGCTTGGAGACCCGTTTGCAGAGGATGTAAAGTAATGGACAGCATTGTAATGTCAACCCTAGTGACTTTGGGTTTGTTGTCAATCGTTTTCGGTATCTTGTCTGTAGGAAAGGTAAAGTAATGGAACAAACAGTACACTTTGTGAATGCATCGGACTTCTTTGATGCGATAGAGTTGGGTGATGCAGAGTCTGCAGAGTTTCTTGAACAGTTTACATATGGTGATGCTCTTACAGACATCACTTTAGTTGCAAGAACCACTTTCCTGCAACGTCTCACAAAGTTCATTGGAGAGTGCGAAGACATCTATGAGAAAGATGTTGTCATGCAATCCTTAAAAGAGTACAACTTTGGACTCTTGAGTGCAGTCAAACACATAAACATCGAAGCATAAAGGGAGGGCGAAAGCCCTCCCTTTCTTTTTAGATCTAAAGCTTTTTATTATGGAGATTTAATTTCTAAAAAATCTTCGATTTTTTACAATTTTATTTCTGATAATATTTTTGACATTGTGTTATTATTTGATATAATAAGACATCAAACTTAGAGATAACTCGGAGATAGTGAAATGACAGAAGAGATTATTCAAAGAGCATTACAGGTTTTTCTTTACACTGGTGGAATTGTAGCATTCTGGCAGATTACAAAGCATATGCCAAAAGTGTTTCATAATTTGCTTGAATACACTACACTATTATCATTTGCTGTTGCTTGTGTAATGCCAATTGCTTGTTTGATTGAATACATTTTGGTTGGCAACATTCACAATACAATGGCGCTTGTAGGTTGTGTCTGTGGTGTTAGTTTCTTGTCTGTAGTTTGGATGACATTGGTAGGACTTTCACGAAGTATGCAAGGAAAGGAACAGTTTAAATATGTTGTTCTCTAAGAATGGTTTCAAGAGCGTTGACACTGCTGAATCGTTTGTAAAAGAAGCGATGGAATTCGGCAACAAAGATGTCGTTCTAAGCGTAGTGCATGATAATGGGGTTATTGACATTGTCTTTAGCCCTACAATGGATGCAATTGAGGCTCAGGTTTATCACTTCCTTAACGATGGTACAGAACTTAAATACTCTATGCCAATCAAAAGTCTCACAAGCAACAACATATCAACACTGTACTTGACTAGCCAGATTTACGCATATCTGTCTGAAGCATTCAAGGTTGCTGATATGTTCAGAAGCACAACCAGACAAAGCACAGACTACGCCTCATAAGGCAATCCCTACCAGCTTTGCTGGTAGGGATTTTTATTATCAGTATTTAATTCCTAAAAAATCAAAGATTTTTTACAATTTTATTTCCAATAATATTTTTTAAATATACTTGTAATCGCCCTTTGTTTTGATATAATAATTCTGTAAGGAAGAAAGATATGGAAATCAAAGATTATAGTATCAAAGAGCCAGTGGCTCAAGAAGTAAAAATGGGATTCTTTGCACAGCACGGGAAGTTCTCGGCAGGTAGTGGAAAGAAGCACAGTGTAGCCGAGCTTCAGGGCACTTACATTTGTGCCTTCATTGAATGCGAAGCGGTACAGGTTAAATCCTTTGATGACCCTAACGTTCTTGTACCGACCTTCAAATGGATTTTTGAAAGCACCGAGGTTAGAGACAATGATGGTCAACCGTTCCGTTTAATTACTTACACC
>Ga0247722_10001374_pt1 | contig 13482 bp, 14 predicted proteins | sample MSEWelMarce3H_FC_FD_189094 | JGI IMG/M metagenome (GOLD analysis project Ga0247722, IMG submission 189094) | Subsurface sediment microbial communities from gas well in West Virginia, United States - MSEEL Well Study Marcellus 3H_FC | ecosystem: Environmental > Terrestrial > Deep subsurface >... | reverse complement strand
GACTTAGCAACAATACAATATCCTAACGTGCAGGCATCCAAAGTGGAGCAAAATAGTTGCGTTCCGGTAACAGTTCAGGTGATGGACACTGACGGGACACGTAAATATGAGACACAATTTGTAACGGTGGCTGATGTGGAAAAGATTTCGCCCAATCTGTATATGACGGATGTGGATGGGAACCCGGTGAAACCAGTTATAGATGTCGATGTACCGGAAGAAGGGTTTTCCAATATTAACACTGTTTATGAGAAAATGGACGCGGGACAGAAGGTGTTTGTTGGATCTCTGGGGGTGCTGGGACTTTACTTTTTGTTCAAACTCATGTATAAGCCCTTGGGCAACAGATAAGCCCTTGGGCAACAGATAAGCCAATTGGCTTATCAAAACAAAAACAATGGTTTTATGTGAATCAGAATAATATTCATATAAAATGCTTACACACGTCAGTGTACCCTTATACCTTGAATCTCAAATATAGCTGGTGTGCGACGAGACCGCCAAATGACTGCGCCATAATGTAGGGGAACAATTCGGTTGACGGCAGACTTCCGGATGCCGCCATCGCAATACTGACGGCGGGATTGAAGTGTCCACCTGACGATTTGCTTGCTAAAAGTATTGCGAGGGCGAGGGCGGCGCCGATTGCGAGGGGGTTTCCGGTTGCTAAAATAACATAAACGAAAAAGATGGTGCCTACGAATTCTACAAAATAATTATACATCGTACGTAATTATATTGTATATGGTGATTTTTTACCGGGAACAAGGTATTGAAGATGCCGACCGAAGGTATTGAAGATGCCGACCGAAGGTATTGAAGATGCCGACCGAATAAGGCATTGAAGATGCCGACCGAATAAGGCATTGAAGATGCCGACCGAATAAGGCATTGAAGATGCCGACCGAATAAGGCATTGAAGATGCCGACCGAACCTAATTCATTTACCTTACGCGCATCAATGCATCATAGGACGAATTCTGATATCCGCCTTGCGACAAGTCATTATAGTTGCGGTTATTGGCCTGTTGTCGTCTAAACTTGGAATACTCCGAACTGTCGGCAACAAATTTCACATTGCATGAGGACGCAGGCACTCCAGTTGTGTCTGTGTTTGCCCACATACGACCAATCAAGCGTCCGTATCCGGGCTTGGATGCGTTGGTGGGATTGGGACCACCCGACGAGTAGTTCTTTCGACTCAAGAAATCGCCCGAGTTATTAACAGCTCTAAATGGCGTGATTATGCGCGCGTTTCCACTGTATGTGCCGGTCGCATAAGGAGTGTTCCAGGCGTCTCTCAATACACTTCGCGCGTTGACGAGTTCAGTTGTTTTATAATTTGTAATGGTTTGCTTGGAAGAGAATCCGCGGAATGGACCTCCTAAATTACTACTATCAGTTTGTCCAGGCATTTAGAAATATATATTTACATACGAAAAAAACAGTGATAGCGGTGTAAAAATATACAATAAATATATAATGTCTAATTCGGATACAAGCAGTTCATCCGACAAAACAGTAAAAAGTTTGTCACCAAACACACATGAATTATTTGTGAAAAATATAGACCCTGCGTCCGTGGATCCGCGCGATTTAAAAATTTCGTATGATCCACGTGTGTTCAGAAACTGGGCAATTTTGGCTCGTCCAATGCGCGGTTCCTGTTTGATCACAAGAACCACGAACCTCTAACACGTGATAATTTGAAAGTTATTTCACCTAAACTTTTGAAAATCGTAGAGGAGATTGAGAGACAGGATGCGCAAGATATGCAGAAATATGGGAAGAAATTCAAGCATTTTGTGTTTTCCAATGTGAAGTCGGGCACGGGCGGCGCCAAAATCATTGCGACGGCGCTCAAGGATGTGCTGGGTATGAAATTGGGATATAGTGCCGGCCGTAAAGGCGTCGAAGACGCCGACCGGAAAGGTGTCAAAGACAGCACAGCCTTAGACGTAGCCTTAGATGAAAGCGTGTCACCCGATTTGAAAGCTGATAGCAAGGGAATAAACAGTGCACGTGAAGAAGACGAAACGTTTGAAGATATTTTTGAAGATGCGATTGAAGATATGGCTGAGGGAAAAGGCGAAGGCAGACCAAGAGCAAAATCGTATCGGTCGAGTGGAGGATCAGTTATGCACCAATCAGCTATGCTGCACCAATCAGCTATGTTTGGCGGTGCATCCGACGTATGGAAAAAAGTCCGCCTACATGATGAGGATGAACTTCTCACCACAAAATACAACAATTTCTTCCTACTAAGTTCGGTTGGGGTGTATCAACAACCGCTTAGTGTGGCGATGCGAAAAGAGATACTGCGTATATTCAATAGCAGGAAGGTTGAAGGAGAAGGGGAAGGAGGTAACTCATATGGAGAAAAGGCCCGCATCATGGTAATGGACGGCGGATTCAAAGAGGGAATTGACTTGTTCGATATCAAGTATATTCATATTTTCGAACCACAGGCGACCCTCGCCGATCAAAAACAGGTTATTGGTAGAGGCACGCGCTTGTGCGGCCAAAAAGGCCTTGTGTTTCACCCCCGCAATGGATGGAACCTCTATGTGAATATTTATGATAGTATCATACCGGAGGAGGCACAGATGGAAGCGCGAACCGTTTTTGACCTCTATATGTCGTCACTCGGACTTGATATACGACTAATCAATTTGACGGTTGATATGGAGCGTGTTTGTATTGAGGGATCGGTGGATTACAATTTAAATAAAGATATTCACTCTTTTAAAATAGACAAATCTAGAGGTTCACCTGCGTCACAATCTGCATCTGCCTCAGCATCGGATAAATCCAAATCTGCGTCCGACAATACTGCATCTACAAATATAGACGCAATCGAACATAACCGTATGAGCAAATATATTGACGACAACTTCTCGCAATATAAATGGACGGGAGTTAAGATGGAGAATATGTGTATAAGCGCAGCGACCGCAAGCGCAAGCGCAGCGACCACAAGCGCAAGCGCAGCAGTACCTTTAAGTAAACAAACACTCGTGAAATACACCCCCACCCAGGATTTCATCCGCCATTATTTTACACCCGCCAATCCGTGCAAGGGCATGCTCCTCTATAACTCTGTCGGCACCGGCAAAACATGCAGCGCCATCGCTACGGCAACCTCGTCTTTTGAAAAGGCAGGCTACACGATTTTGTGGGTGACCCGAACCACATTGAAGAATGATATATGGAAAAATATGTTTGAACAAGTTTGTAGTATTTCGATTCGCGAGAAAATAGAGGCGGGTATAAAAATCCCCGATATTCAGAAGGAACGAATGCGCCTTTTGTCCAAGGCGTGGTCAATCCGCCCCATGTCCTATAAACAATTCTCCAATTTGGTCAGCGCCAAGAACGCCATGTATGCCGCGCTAGTCAAACGCAACGGTGCGGCGGATCCTCTAAAAAAAACACTCATTATTATTGACGAAGCCCACAAACTCTACGGGGACAGTGGACTCTCTACTTTGGAGCAGCCCGATATGGGTCGATTCTACGAGGGCGTGATGAAGTCGTATGAGGTGTCTGGTGAGGACTCGTGTCGTCTTCTGCTTATGACGGCGACGCCCATCACCAAATCCCCCATGGAAATTGTGAAATTGATGAATTTGTGTAAAGACCGCAGCCAAAGAATAGAGGACGATTTTGAGACGTTTGCCGCCGCGTATTTGGACCGAACTGGGCATTTCACGGGCGTAGGACGCACACGTTTCTTGAACGACATTGCGGGGTATATTAGTTATTTGAATCGTGAGAAAGACGCGCGTTCGTTCGCACAACACATTGTGAAATTTGTGAAAGTGAATATGTTGGAAGCACCGCTATTCCGCGAATATGACGCGCGTATAATGAGACAGATTTTACAGTCAAACTTAGAGGCGCACAAGAAAGAGATTGAAGGGTTGAAAAAATCAGATACAATTTCTAATATTAATTCCAAAACAGTTGCGATTATGGACAAGGTTTGTGGTAAATATGGACCGCCTCTACATTCGGCGTGTAAAAAAGTGGTTTCAAAAACAAAGAAAAGAATATTGCAATATGTGAAGGCACGCAAAGGTGAGCTTAAAACCAAGACAAAGGCGATGCGGGAAAATTTGAAGAAGGCTACCCAGGACCGTAAGGAAATCATAGAGAGAATCAAAGAGAACGTTAATAGATATAAACCAATGCAGATTGAGGGTGGAGCCAAGGTTGCTTTGCGACCGACTGAAAAAGCTTTACCAAAGGTTTTGTCAACATATGAAGCACCAGAATCGCTTCGCTCCGATGAAGACAGCTATGATAATGTCCAGGAAATCAAGGCACTCGACAGCGACTACCAAAAATACATCCAGTCATCATTCTACAATATGAAATCTAAGTGTCTATTACAGCCCAAATTCAAAACGTTCGATTCGTTTCATACGGTCGTTGATTTGCGCCAAGAGGTTAAGGACGCAGAAGCGCTAGTCGGTGAAAGACAAAAGGCATTCAAGACAATGACCAAGAATTTCAAGAAAAGCATAGAGGTTATGAAAAAAGAGATTCAAGATAAACCTCTATTACAGGCGCGTATTGCCGAAGTAAAAAAAAACATTAAAGATGAGAAGGAGGATTTGGTGATTTTTTTAGAGACCAAACGAGACGAAATCAAGGAACTCGGCAAAAACATCAAAGATGAAAAACGACTGCTTTTTAAACTATTCAAACAATCGGTTAAGAATGCCGAAAAGGAGCGACAACAATATGAGGCAGACGCCAAGGCGATTGCGCAGCAAGATGCGTTGTTGAGTATGGAGATCGCAGATTTGGCGGCGTTCATTGAAGACGACGAAGCGAAAGATGTGGTTTCTGATGCGATTGAAGAGATGAAACACGATTTGGAAGAGATGGAGGAAGAATATGAAGAAGCCGTTGAAGCAAAAGAGACAAAGGCGCGAGAAAAAATGGTTGCGAAAGAGGATAAAGAGAGAGCGGCGCGCGAAGCGAAAGAGCGTAAGTTACAGGAAGCAGCCGAAGCAAAGGCCCGTAAAGAGAGAGCGGCAACCGAAGCAAAAATGGATAAAGAGAGAGCAGCAGCCGAAGCAAAAAGGGATAAGGAGAGAGCAGCAGCCGAAGCAAAAAGGGATAAGGAGAGAGCAGCAGCCGAAGCAAAAAGGGATAAGGAGAGAGCCGCTGTCGAAGCAAAGGAACAAAAGGCGCGCGAATTAGCAATGGTTAAAGCAATGAAAGCACAAGAAAAAGAAGACGCAAAGACCAGAAAGCGTATCGAAAAAGAGTCTCGTCGTAAAACCGCTAAAAAATAATATTTACAAATATTTTCGTAATAAATATTATTTTCGTAAAAAACAAATAAATCGACGGACACTCTTTACATCATCTTGCCCATACTAATAAAGACCTTTTGTAATTCGACGCACGCCTCCTTCATATCACCGCGTATCATGTGTTTATCCACCGGTGCCTCATACGCAAGTCTGATTGTGCTATAATCATTGTGCGGATGCGTCTTCTTGAATCCGCAAAACGACAGCGTCTTCTTACCATTGTAGAAATGCTCATACAAATAGTATTCGATCGGCTTTCCGACCGTGTAGTCCTCGTGCTCCAGAATCACGTCATAACAGTTGTCCATCGTCGTATCACTGAGCTCGATGCGAATCACGTCCGACTCGATTGCGTCTATCACCACTTGTAACCGGAGCTCCATCATCCGGCACGCAATCTTGTAAATATCAATATTATTGTAAACACCCACGCTGCGTACCACGAAATCGAAACTGTCCTTCTCGAAATGACGCTGGGCATCGAGCAGCATGAAATTCTTCTTGCTGAATTCCATCTCCTTTTCCGTGGCGCCCTCGGCGGCCATTTTGCGCTCAATTGCGTCCCAAGCCTTGCTACCGGCGGCGGGGTCGGGCGTATATGCGTATGCGCATTTGGACACCACATTGAACATGCTGTTTGTGTGTGCGGATGCGACTGAGAACTCGCAAGACAACTTGATTTGTTCGGCTGGGATGTCGCCGACCGCGGGTCTTAAGCGGATAAAATCGATGAAATACCCGGTCTTCTTGTCGGGCGGGAAAATCTTGACGGTCTCTTCTTTGGTCAAGAAATTGCCGTTTTCCTTATTCTTGATGCGGAAATCCTCGGTGGTCACGAAGATGATGTGATCTTCGGCGTTTGTCACGTCAAGTTCCATAATGTATTTTCCGGGCAAAATAGCGTGGTCGGTGCTGTGAATGGGAATGCAGCTGAGACGCTGCTTAATGATTTCGTTGTGGAGACGACTTGTGTTTATGGCGATTTTACACTGATTGTCCTGGTAAGTTTCAGTGCGGAAAACCACGGTTGGGATGTCGTTCAATATGATTCGACGAACCGCATTTGCTAAACTCACATCTACACCCGAGAGGGTGAATTTGAGGATCTCTTCGTCTTCGATTACTTTGATTTGGGGGTTCATTTTGTTAGTAGTATATAATAAGGTTGGTTGTTTTTATATACTAATATATTTTATTTATTGAGCGCTTCAATTTTATAAGCGACCAAAGGTCGTGACCGATAAGCGACCGAAGGTCGCGACAAAAGGCGTTAAGCCGCCTTGACGACAACATGCGTTAAGCCTTGTCGACCGTTAAGGCGTAGCCGCCTTATAGTCGGCTTATTTCTGTCTTTTCTGTCTTTTTTGGGTTTTCGTTTTTTTCGTTTTTCGTTTGGTTAAACGTGTTTTTCTACCACCATTTGACCATTTCATTATTTTTGTTTTAGTCTTTTTATAAAATTCTAATTCTTCGTCCAAAACTACTTGACTTATATCGTGGGTTGTATCTGTTTTGTAAAGAATAAATAAATTTTGAATGGCTCTCTGCAATATGATCGCTTCATTACATTGACTGATATTACTATTAATTCTCCCACACATCGACAAAAAATCACCACTTGCTGCTGTGCGGTACATGTTATCCAATTGTTTTTTTGCTATTTCATCATTTATGTTGTTTATGCATTCTGTTTTACAAGATTCATTGAGACCCCAAAATGTTTGAATTTTTAATTGAATTTCTTCTAAAAAATTATTTTTTATACGTTGATATTCATCATTCGCATCGTTATTACTATTTTTGGTAAATATGGGTTCCGAAATAACTTCCTCACGAGTAGAAATCTTTTCTTCTTGAGGTTCCGATTTAAATAAATTAGAAATTCTGGACATAGAAAATATTTTGTTCGGCGTTTTGAGTTTTTCTGGTGTTGGTGGTTTTGGTTTTTCTGGTGTTAGTGGTTTTGTTTTTTCTGGTGTTAGTGGTTTTTCTAGTTTGGATTTTAAAAAACTGAATACTGAGCTCATTATATACATATATCTGGATATTTTACACATTCGACAAATTGCTTAAATATCTTGACGCCTTGACGTCTTCAAAGTTCAACCCACTTATATTTCGGGACATCTTGCAGTGCATCTTTCCACAATTTGGATTTCTTGGCGTCATCCATTTTTTTCACATAATCCTTCTTTTTAAATGGCCGCCCACAGCTCGATCCAAAAATCCCCTCAAATTTGAGTTCTCGCGCCATTTTGCTATCCACCACTTTTCCGTCTGATGCCCCCGAAAGATCAAAACCCTCCTTCTCTTCGCATTCTCTATGTTTACATATCCCCCGGATTCCCATTCTATACTGATTTTTCCCTGAATCATAGTGGTCAGCAATGATTTTTTTCGCAGTCGTCGTGTTTATTTTCCCATAATATTTCTCCATCAGCAAATATTCCAATCTTGAATTCCGGGATCCCGACGATTTCATAATATCATTCAACCCCGAATCGTCGGTTTCCAATAATCGTATTTCGGGTGAAATTGCGCTGTTCATTCCGTAGTAGACCCCGTCATTCGTGGTAGCAACGCTTGTCGCATTCTTCGTCAATTCAAACCGCATAATGGTGCCGTTATTTGTGTCGCCGAGAAGCCACGAGCACGGATAATCCCCCGCATTTTGCTTCTCCATTATGGAGACGTAATCGTCCAGCGTTTGACCCGTTTCCATTGCCTTGCGGATACGGAAAAAATACGGTACACCATGTTCAAAATCGGCGTCATAATTGGCGGCGGAAATTGTGGTTTCACACCCTATTATACCGGCACTAGTTAGAAACCAGTCGGCGGAACTACAAACGAGACCGGGGGAGGTCTGCATTACAAAGGGCGTTTTGCCGTCGGGTCGTATACGCATCACAATATTACAAACAAAACCAGACGCCAAGTCACTGTGGGTGTTGTGGGCCATTACGATATTATTAGCGCTGGTCGCTTTATCAGTCGCTACAGCTTTATCAGTCGCTATAAAAGCACTACATCTTCCAGCCGAAACCGTTTTCACATTTCGATACTTGCTATAGTAGCACATGGACAGGTACGCGTTCCATGCAACCAGAAAATCAAACGTTATTTCTGGGTTTGCGCATCCGTCGCATATACCTCTCAATTCTTCTTTAATAAACCCCCATTCTACCAAATTTATTGCACGCTTTAAAACCATCTTGCACGTTTTCACATATTCAGGTAGCGTGGTTTTCAAAACATCATCGACAAGAAACTTGAGAACCTTTATAACTTGTGGGAAATGCCCGCGCAAAAGACGACCGTGTGCAAACCCAATTTCATAAGGGGTTCCGTACGCCTCAACGCCGATCCACCCCTCACGCCGATACAGGATTTTTCCATTAATAGATTGGCGTTTTTTTTGAGTGGAAGCTAGAGGACGTATGTGTTTTTTTGTCTTGTTCATTATATGATAATTGAAGTATATCATATAAGGATTTTTTTGCTAAATGCAGATTTACATAATGAAAATCATACCAATAACCACAAACATCATCAAGAACGGGAGGAGCATCAAGAACCATGAGAGTCCGGGTACACCCGCCTTGCAAATCAAACTGAGAATCCATGTCCATAGTAAAACATACATCAATTTAATCATAAAAATAACAAATACACTGGAAACCGAGCATGTATAGCTGCCTACGCAATAATCAGTTGCACTACCGTAGTTTTGAATCGCCATTACGATTAGTAAAATAATTGAAATAATAAAATAAACATAGGCAGGGGTGCACAAGTTTTTAAATAGTCCGTTCATTATATAATTAAACACGAGATTTTTGTCTTACACTAAATAGGGGTTTGAGTCGCCGAATTTTAATGTGATCGGTTGATTCGTCGGATTTGCGTCAATGTTTGTAATCGGTTTATATTCAAATGGTGTGAGTCCAGGCTGAGCACCACCTTGCATGGTGTTTTGCATAGGGTCTAAATATTTGCGCGAATATCGACGTCTTGATTTCTTTCCTCCCGCAATTGGACCTCGATCCATCGTCATGTTTCGTTGGACGTCGGTATTTAATTCATTCATTGGGTAAAATTTGCTAATACCAACTTGAAATGTTGGCGTGTCTAGATTGCCTCCATTTTGTCGGGTTCGCTTCTTCGCACACCCTCTCATAATTCTTTTGACTAGTCTCTTCTTCTGTGTTTTTTTGGGAGATCGCTTTTTCGGCATGGGATTTATATAATAACGGCATAAAAAACAATTTGCGGATATTGGTTGGATAGTTTATTCAATATCCACGTGGGTCAGTAAACGCATTCGGCAGCAGGGGTCAAACAGTCCTAAAGCATCCATCACGTCGCCCTCCTCCGTCTTCTCGACGTTCTCTTTTGTTAAATAGACGGTTTTATTGATGGAAAGGCCGTCCTTTCCGGCGCTCTTTTGTTGCTTCGCTTTTCGCACCTGCTCTAAGTAAAATCGGTATTTGTTGGCGAGCACGTTGCCGCAAGTCACGCATTTGATAGGGATGATCATTTTGTTAGGGTTTATATAATAATAGTTTATTTTTGTATTTTGTTTTATAAAATATTATTTAATCAATTTTATAAGGCGACTTTGGTTGGGTGCACCTTTGGTGGTCGCCGACCGATAAGACCACCAAAGGTGGTCGACAGATAAGGTCTTTTCTCAAACAGTGCCTCGTTTTGCGAGTGCATCCGCCACATTGTTGTTTGTCGCATGCAGCGTCCGCTCCCCCGTATGCGCCTTCACAAAAATCAAACTAACACTATGTTTGTTTTTCTGGTAAAGTGAAATCAACGGATCTAGCAAATCTATATTTCGCACAGATGTACCATTTGTCTTTTTCCAGCCATTGCGTTTCCAGACATCGCCATAACTGACCAAACACCGAATTGCATAATCACTATCTGTATATATGCGGCACCTCATATTGAAAAAATAGAGGGAGTGGATCCACAGTGCCTTATGGATTGCGACCAATTCACATCGCTGGCTCGTCGGTGGGTATATAAGTGCATGTCTATCATACGCCTCCGATACATTCCTATGTTCGTGGTTTGGGAAATACAGACCAATGCCGCCCTTTGCGTATATTCTTCCATTGTCTACACACGACCCATCCGTATATATATCAAGAAATGTAGGGATGATATGACTTTGTCTGTGTATATGTATTAATCGTCTTTGTAAAATCATTGCCTACATGGTATAGCGCCAAAATTTTATATTATTCACAAATGTATTATTATGGTTACATACAATTTCCATAACACTTACCTTGGTAGTAATACACGTCCTTATTTACGACGCGGAAATCGCTGTAATTCGCCGGGTTCGTGGGACCGCGGTCGGAGCCGGCCACACATTTTTGACCACCTAGAAGAACGCAACACGAGGTGGACGCACACGCGGCAACGTCCAGGGCATTGCATTTTTCTTCGAGCTTGTTTGTGTCGCCCTTGTGCTGGGCGCAGAAACCGCCTAGAATGCTGCTTGTGTTGAAAACGGGGGTCACCGTGGATTGCCGCGTGGTGCGGCTCATATACACACTGTCCTCGTAATTGGGGACATAGTTGGAGGCGCCATATTTGTAGGAGCCGGGCACGTAATATATGACGGGGGCGACATTTGAGCCACTCACGTCGGAATAAACTAGATTGCCGTTGGTGTCGTAAAAATAGTATTTCCCTAAATTATTGTCTCCGGGCGTGTCGTGATAGGCGTCGCCAGACAAATCATTTGGATTGTAGTTGCGCTCTTGAGTCATGTTTCCTGTGAAAACGCCCGCGTTTGTGGTTCCGTCAATGCCTTTTTCATATTGTGAATACTGGCTTGCTTGGGTTGATGGTATAATCGACATTTGGTTTGGCGCGGCCACATATCCGTACGGCACTGGTTTGATATCGTAGTCGATATCGGTGGTGCTGCCTTCTAAAAACTGATTACGTCCGTTTGGATCCTTTTTTGGAACGGCATATGAGCCTTGTGGTATTCGAATCATTCCGTAAATTATTTTTCCAATGGAATCGCGCATGACGGTTCCATTGGCGGCCGTTTTCACAACTTTCACATTGTTTGGCGGAATCAGCCCATTCGACGGAAGATCTATCACGTCAAACCCGTCTACACTACCTGCACCAAATACATAGAAAACCATAACCACAAAAAATAAAAACACCGTCAAGAATACTATATGTGGGTTTTGTATCAACATTATCGTGTCTAATTATACTACGATGATATATTTTTCCATTTGTGTAAAATTGAACACCGCTTTTGACTGTGATCAAAATCATAAAATTATAAAACCTCTATTTATGTGAATTTGAAAATGGACTACGAACAAATCATCGCCAACTTACAACAAGTGTTATTCAACCAGAGCCGCATGCTCATCGAATGTCAGACGCGTATCCGAGATCTGGAGTTAATCGTCGGCGTAAATGCCGACATCCCGGACGAGGTGGTTTATGGATATTTGGATAACGTGGAAGGTGGGCGTGTTGTTCATAGCGATTTGGTGGGCAACAAAGCCATCGATAACATTTGCGTTCATAGCAACCAAGCGAACAAAATTATACTATTTACTGGACAGCTAAATCATTTGAAAAACCTGAAAACCATTGAGATCCAGTTCGACAGGGGATACTCTTACCGCGCAAAACCGACCCTTTATTTAGCGAAAAATGTGGCGGGCGAATTTCAGACCGAGAACCGCGCGTCGGCGGCCGAATTCCGCAAATTTTGTTTTGAACGCGGGATTGCAGTGTCGTTTTACGACAAGAACCGCGGGTTCTACCCGGATTGGGATGTGGTCTTTGCATAAGGCCACCGAAGGTGGCCGGCCATAAGACTTGTTGCCGACTATAAGGCGACGCAGTCGCCGACTATAAGACGCAGTCGCTCATTTAAAAGACAACTCGTTTGTTTTTTACATCACCCAAATTTATATCGTAAAAATATTAGTAATGTATATAATGGTCCAGAATACCAAACATAGACGTAACAAAAGAAACAAATCTGTTAAAAAACAGAAAGTTAGAGGTGGAGGGGGAAAATCTGATCGATCTAGGCATGAATCACGTGTAAGTTATACATCTGGGACAAGTTCAAAATTTGCCCCAATGCCGGATAATGTCCCGACATCCGAAATAGAAAAAAAAATATATCAAATGAAAACTGCCGAATACAATACTAGAAACACAGCAATCGACAAAGCATTGGAAATGCTAGTTTTGATAAAAGACAATTTTACAGAATTAAACAATAAAGGATCATGGTTTAATTTTACATTTCAACCAGAAGAAAACAGTTTCTTTACGCCCAAAATGAGTGAAAAATACGGTAAATACACAATTTCCATAACCAATAGACGATATATTCTTGAATAATTCCACCGCCAAACAATACGTATCCGTGTATTGTTTAGCCAATTGTTTTTTATGACTACAAATTATATCAGCAAATGGTTTATTACAAGAAAGATTCCGTCACCATTCGCGATTTTATAGATCAAAACACCTCAAAAATACAAACCCCCCGAATCGCGTTTTCCAGCAATGTGAGCCCATTCATTGATAAGCTCAAAAAACTGGTCGACGACGCCATCCGCAAATCTGCGAAACCATTTTTCACGTTGGTTTCACCTGGCGTAATCAGCACAGATTTCGAAAAAAGCAAAAACTATTCTTATATCTGCAAAGAGGTTCGCGACACATTTACGCCAATCAACAAATATAACAAAACAATCCAAATCAAGATCGGCGAACGCAAATTCACAATACGCTTTGTTTTGCCCGCGACCACTTCCGACCCGCGTGTATATTCCAATGCGTGCGACATTTACGCCCGCCGTATCTATGTATGGCTCTATATCGCCAACGAGTTTGCGCGTAACGAGTGCTCCAAAGAAATCGATATATTCCTCTATTTATCTGATGCGAAAAAGGTTTTGCCCGATGTCTGCGGCGACACCATCGACCGTCATCACGTCAATACTGCATTCACCACATCGTGTGCACCCACCACCGAAATCAATATTTTTCGCAGCGAGGAATGGTTGAAAGTGTTGATTCACGAGTCGTTCCACTGTTTTGGGTTTGATTTTTCGGAGCATTCGTCTAT
>Ga0247722_10001373_pt1 | contig 13483 bp, 9 predicted proteins | sample MSEWelMarce3H_FC_FD_189094 | JGI IMG/M metagenome (GOLD analysis project Ga0247722, IMG submission 189094) | Subsurface sediment microbial communities from gas well in West Virginia, United States - MSEEL Well Study Marcellus 3H_FC | ecosystem: Environmental > Terrestrial > Deep subsurface >... | reverse complement strand
AAATTGAAACAAGAGATGGAAATGTCTTCATCATTCCCAATGCAAAACTGACGCAAGAATACGTTGAAAACTGGAGCCATGGCAACGAATTAACACGATCACTCATTCTATTAACCGTTGCTTATGGAACAGATACGGAATTAGTGTCCACTTTACTTCGACAAGCAGCATTAAGTCATCCTAAAGTGAAAAAAAATCAACCGATACAAGTGCGTCTTCGAAACTTTGGTGACAATGGACTCGAAATGGAATTGTTATTTTGGACCGATAATAGTTGGGACATCAGCAACTACAAATCAGACATTCGAATGGAAATCAATCGTTTATTTAAACAATACGCAATTGTAATACCTTACCCACAACGTCATATTATCATCGATGAAAGCCACAAACAAACCAATGAGCTTTAAACTTTTATTTTTCGTTATCTGTGTCTCGATTTCCTATTTGACGGTCAACGCACAATCGTACGATGTTGATTTACTTCGTAAAATCAACCACAGTTATACAGAACCAACAGGAAATGTAATGTGGGTAATTTCAGAAAGTATCACTCCAGTTGCAATTGCTACACCATTGAGTGTTTTTGCCATTGCTTGGATAAAAAAAGATCGTAAAATAGCACTCAAAGGATTAGAAATTGCGAGCGCAGAAATCATTTCTTCACTAATAACCACCCCTCTAAAATTAGGTCTAAAAAGAGAACGTCCTTTTGTAACGCATAGCGACATAAATAAATATTCTACTGGAGGCTCTTACTCATTTCCATCAGGTCATACAAGCATGGCCTTTGCAACAGCTACTTCACTTTCATTAGTTTGCCCTAAATGGTATGTCATCGTTCCTAGTTTTACCTATGCTTCATTGATGGGGTATTCAAGAATGTACCTTGGTGTTCATTATCCAAGTGATGTACTGATTGGAGCAATTATCGGTTCGGGGTCTGCCTATCTTAGTCATTATTTGTATGAAAAATTCACTAAGGATAAAACAATCTCCCCTACAGTAAACCTTTACTAAAAGACAATTTGAATTAAGACAGTTTATCTGCTAAGATGCGCATTTCGATGGTCGGAGAAATTTTTTCGTATACAATGTTGTACACTGCTTCGATTATAGGCATTTCTACTTGAAACTTTTTATTGATTTCCATCAAACATTTCACTGCATAATATCCTTCAGCAACCATTTCCATTTCTAATTGGGCACTTTTTACAGAATACCCTTTCCCAATCATGAATCCAAAAGTTCGGTTCCGAGAGAATTTTGAATAGGCAGTCACCAATAAATCTCCTAAATACGCTGAAGACTTAACATCTCTGTGAATCGGACTTACAACATCTATAAAGTTTTCAATTTCTTGAATTGCATTGGAAATTAACACCGATTGAAAATTATCTCCATAACCTAAACCAGAGCAAATACCAGAAGCAACTGCATATACATTTTTGAGTACCGCAGAAAATTCAGTCCCAAATAAATCGTCCGAAATCGTTGTTTTGATGTATCTGCATGCAAGTGATCGGGCCATTATTGTTGCAATGCTATCATCTTGACACGCAATTGTTAAATAGGATAAACGTTCTAACGCAACTTCTTCCGCATGACAAGGTCCGCAGATGATTCCTATTTTATGGTAAGGTACTCCAAACGTTTTGTGGATAAAACGAGCAGGAATTGCATTGTATTCAGGGATGATTCCTTTTACAGCTGAAAAAACAACTTTTCCTTCGAACATATCCTTCGTTACATTTTCGAATAACTTAGTTAAAAATGCAGAAGGTGTGGCAATGATAATGTAATTGGCTGCCTCTAAAATTTGATTTAAATCGTTCGAAATGTGTAATTTGTCGGTATTAAATTCAACAGATTGCAAATATTTAGGATTGTGCTTGAAATTTTTGATATGGTTCACATGTTCTTCTGAACGCACCCACCAGTGTACTGTATCTAAATTGTTACATAGAATTTTCACGATGGCAGTTGCCCAACTACCTCCGCCAATAACAGCTATTTTTTTATCTTTCACCATATATGAGATTACAAAAGTAAACTTAATTTAAAATTATACGGCAAAAACAACAACTTTAATCAGTTTTTTGCACTTTTGTAGTATAGCGCTTTTTCAACATTAACACTCTAAATTTATGATTAATAACTTGAAAATTAAAAACTTAGAAGAATATCATTCCGCTTATCACCAAAGTATTACTGACCCGTCAGAATTTTGGGGAACCATTGCATCTGAGTTTTATTGGCGAAAAAAATGGAGTAAAGTACTAGATTGGGAATTCGCTACTCCACGTGTGGAATGGTTTGTTGGTGCAACCTTAAACATTACCGAAAACATTTTTGAAAGAAATTTTCCAGATAAAAAAGATTCCGTTGCATTACTTTGGGAGCCAAACTCTGACTCCGATCAACCATTGAGTATTACTTATTTTGAATTGTACGAAAGAGTGAACCAATGTGCAAATGCATTAAAATCATTGGGGGTTAAAAAGGGAGATCGCGTATGTATTTATCTTCCAATGGTTCCTGAATTAGCCATCAGCGTTTTGGCTTGTGCACGCATTGGAGCGATTCATTCTGTAGTTTTTGCTGGCTTTTCAGCAAGTTCACTTTCAGATCGCCTCAACGATGCAGAAGCATCATTGGTCATCACTTCCGATGGATTAAATCGCGGAGCTAAAACTATGGCTCTAAAGGATGTTGTAGATGAAGCATTGTTAACTGCGCCTTCTGTTGAAAAAACATTGGTAGTAAATGTATTGAATACACCGATTGAAATGGTAGCAGGACGAGATGTAAGATGGGATGAACTTGTACCTCTCCAGTCAAAAGAATGTACTGCTACTCCAATGTTGAGCGAAGATCCTTTATTTATTCTTTATACTTCTGGATCTACTGGTAAACCTAAAGGTGTAGTGCATACCTGTGGTGGATACATGGTTTACACTGCATACACTTTTTTAAATGTTTATCAATTCGAACCAGGTGATATCCATTGGTGTACAGCTGATATCGGTTGGATTACTGGACATTCTTACATTTTATACGGACCGTTACTTTGTGGAGCGACAACTTTGCTATTTGAAGGGATTCCAACTTTTCCACATCCAGGCAGATTTTGGGAGATTATAGAAAAATATAAAGTATCTCAATTCTTAACTGCTCCAACCGCAATTCGCTCGTTAATGGCTTTTGGAGAAGAGCCTATTGAAAAATATGATTTAAGCTCGTTAAAGATATTGGGAACAGTAGGTGAGCCTATCAATGAAGAAGCATGGCACTGGTACCATAAACATGTAGGCAAAGAAAAATGTCCTGTAGTAGACAATTGGTGGCAAACAGAAACAGGAGGAATCATGATTTCGGGTATTGGTTCTATTTCTCCTCAAAAACCAACCTATGCAGGTTATCCTTTACCTGGAATACAACCCGTATTACTGACCGAAAAAGGAGAAGAGATCACTGCGAATGAAGTCGAAGGATATCTTTGTATCAAACATCCTTGGCCTTCCATCATACGAACTACGTTTAGAAACCATGCAAGATGTAAAGAAGCTTATTTTTCAATGTATGAAAACTACTATTTTACAGGAGATGGTGCTAAAAGAGACGAAAATGGTATGTACAGAATCATTGGAAGAATTGACGATGTTATTAACGTTTCGGGTCACCGATTTGGAACTGCTGAAATCGAGAATGCCATTAATGAAGATCCTTTTGTAATTGAATCAGCCGTTGTAGGTTATCCACATCCGGTAAAAGGGCAATCGATTTATGCATTTGTAGTTTTGGAACACGACTCAAGGGATACTACTTCGATCAATCAATCCATCGTTGCAACTGTAACTTCACTGATTGGTAAAATTGCGCTTCCTGAAAAAATTCAAGTTGTAAGTGGATTACCAAAAACACGTTCTGGAAAGATCATGCGAAGAATCTTACGGAAAATCGCAGAAAATGAATTAGAAAACTTAGGTGATACTTCTACGTTGTTAGATCCTACAGTGGTGAGTGAAATAATTGCGAATCGGTTGTAGTTCCTTTTCAAAAAAAACTGTTGCAAAAGCTTTTGCAACAGTTTTAAATAAGATTAATGTTCCGTAAGTGGCTTACTTCTTTCTAAAGAATATCCTGATAGGAATACCCATAAAATTATAATTCTCACGAATTTTGTTTTCCAAGAATCTTTTGTAACTATCTGGAATATATTGTGGTAAATTACAGAAAAATGCAAATGCCGGTGCATGCGTAGGTAATTGTGTTACAAACTTAATGTTCACATATTTACCTTTTACAGATGGTGGTGGTGTTGCCTCAATGATCGGTAACAATAAATCATTTAACTCAGAAGTAGGAATACGAGTAATTCTATTTTTATAAACCTCCATTGCTGTTTCTAACGCTTTGTGAACCCTCTGTTTGGTAATCGTAGAGGTGAACACAATTGGAACATCATTGTAAGGAGCTAATTGTTCGCGTAGTTTATCTTCGTATAACTTCATCGTCATTGTGTCTTTTTCGACCAAATCCCATTTATTCACAAGCACAACTACCCCTTTATGATTTTTTTCAATCATGTAATAGATATTCAAATCTTGTTTTTGAATACCTTCAGTTGCATCGATCATTAATACGGAAACATCAGAATTCTCAATAGTACGCACTGAACGTAGAGTGGAATAAAACTCAATGTCTTCAGTAACTTTTGCTCTTTTTCGAATTCCTGCTGTATCCACTAAAATAAAGTCAAATCCAAATGCCTTGTAACGCGTATTGATGGCATCTCTTGTTGTTCCTGAGATATCTGTTACAATGTTTCGGTCTTCTCCAGTAATCGCATTTACAAAGGAGGATTTACCAACGTTTGGTTTACCAACAATCGCAATTTTAGGAATATTCGACTCGTCTTCCAAAACTACATTTTTATCAAATGCATTGGCGATGTCATCCAATAACTCTCCTGTTCCTCCCCCATTTGTAGCAGAAACATCGTATACATCTCCTAAACCAAAAGACCAAAATTCTGAAGACAATCCATAACGCTGTGTGTTGTCCACCTTATTCGCAACAATAAAAACCTTCTTTTTACATTTACGGAGCATTTGCGCTACTGTTTCGTCTAAATCAACAATTCCTGTAGTCACATCCACCATAAAAATGATCACGTTTGCTTCATCAATGGCCAATTTAACTTGTTTGCGAATTTCTTCTTCAAAAATATCGTCAGAACCATGTACATACCCACCAGTGTCAATCACTGAAAAAGGAACACCATTCCATTCACCACGACCATAATGACGATCACGTGTCACCCCACTCACCTCTTTTACAATGGCTTGATTGGATTCTGTTAATCGATTAAATAAAGTTGACTTCCCTACATTTGGTCGACCAACAATTGCTATAATATTACTCATTCTTAATATCCGTATTTTTTTAATTTATGTTCAGAAGCTCTCCAATCTTTGTCCACCTTAACAAAAGTTTCCAAAAAGACTTTTTTTCCTACAAAAGCTTCTATGTCTATTCTTGCCTCACGTCCGATTAATTTCAACATCGAACCTCCTTTTCCAATAATAATACCTTTTTGAGAATCACGTTCAACAATTATGATTGCTCTAATTCGAATTAAATTTTCTTCAACGATGTACTCTTCCACTTCCACCTGGCATGAATAAGGTACTTCTTTCTCACATCTTAAGAAGATTTTTTCACGCACCATTTCTGCAACGAAGAAACGCATTGGACGGTCAGACATGTCTTCTTTGTCGAAATAAGGTGGATTTTCAGGCAATAATTCTAGGATACGTTGCCATACCCAATCTTTTCCAAAACCATGAAGCGCTGACACAGCAATCACTTCAGCATTTGGTAATTTTTCTTTCCAGTACTGAATACGTGCTTCCACTTGTTGTTGTGAGCCTAAATCAACTTTGTTCACTAAACAAATTACTGGTATGTTTAATTTTTTTACACGTTCTAACGTAGCAACGTGATTCATTTCACTTTCGTAAATATCTGTAATGAATAATAAAATATCTGCGTCTTTAAATGATGATTCTACATAACTCATCATTGCTTCGTGCAATTTATACGCTGCATTTACTACTCCAGGGGTATCAGAATAGACAACTTGATAGTCATCTCCATTCACAATTCCATGAATTCTGTGACGTGTCGTCTGTGCTTTAGAAGTTACAATCGATAATTTTTCACCCACCATCTGGTTCATTAGCGTAGACTTACCAACGTTTGGGCTACCGACAATGTTAACAAATCCTGCTCTGTGCGACATTATTTTTAATTTTTTGTTAAATTTATTTGGAATACAAAGAAAGTAATTATATCTTTGCAGTGCAATTAAAATTTAATGTTTAATTGAATAGAGTGCGGGGTGGAGCAGTTGGTAGCTCGTCGGGCTCATAACCCGAAGGTCGTCCGTTCGAGTCGGGCCCCCGCTACCAAGGTAAAGGAATCTAGAAATAGGTTCCTTTTTTGTTTTTAAGATGTTTGTAACTTACGTTTTATATTCGGAAAAATTCAATCAGTTGTATATTGGTTATACTTCAGATTTAATGAATCGTTTTCATTCTCACAACTCTTTTGCCACTAAAGGACACACAATTAAATACAGACCATGGATTGTTGCTTATGTAGAATTTCATGAAACAAAAAATCAAGCTTTAACAAGAGAAAAACAACTCAAATCTTCAAGAGGTAGAAATTTCTGCAGGGAACAGATTCTCGGGCTCATATCCGTCAGGTGACGGACGTCCGTTCGAGTCGGGCCCCCGCTACCAAGGTAAAGGAATCTAGAAATAGATTCCTTTTTTTGTTTTATTGAATTAAAAATTTACAATTATTTACTTCCCATAATATAAAAAAAATGAAGTTGTGGGAAGTAAATAATAATTTTTAATTTGGCTAAAAAGGTATTTTAGACCTGCTATAAGCATCTAGAAATAGTGCCCTTTTTTGTTTTTTAGGGTGTTTGAAACTTACGTTTTATATTCGGAAAATAGATTAATAATCTTGAATTAAATCAAACTTTTTTCGCTTTGTTTCTCGTTTTTTAAATTTATCCGAAAAGGGAAAAGAATATTTATTACTGATAAATCGTGTATTAGATAGCATTTACTTATGCCTAAACCAACAATCCTCGCGATCGTTTTCATAACCTTTAAAAATGGTATTGACAGGTGCGCCATGCATCAATTGATCATTAAATTGCGTTCTTACTAAATAATTAAAAGCACCCATATCTCCTGTATAAGCTGTTTTATTATCGATGTTCGCATATTGGTGAATGGCGCATAACTTTTCAATAAATTGAAATAATAACGGAGCATTCCCTCCAATGATTCCACAGTTTAATAGTGTATGATCCGCAAACTTAGTTTCGTAATCAGCAAAACCGGATATTTTTTCACGTAAATGGCTAGAGTGAGCTTGCATCCAAGAATCGTTTAGTTTTTTTGGCTCGTCCCCACAAAAAATAGTGGTAGGATTTTCTAAAAAATTTGAATCGATAAATGGATTTTTTACCACGGTAACATCCGACACATCGGTGATGAAAATATGTTTGAACAGATGTAGGTATTGCTCTAAAAACGCTTTGTACACGAAATAGCGATAGACATTAGGATTAAATCTTGGGTTGTACGCTATTTTTACAAATGAAATAGAATCATTGGTGTAGGTATCACATGTTTCTTGACTGAAGTTATTGTGAAAAATTATACCCTGGAGATTTCTTTGAGAGATAGATTCTGCCCACTCTTGAACCAATTGATACTTATCATCTTCAAGTGTTGTATTCCGATTGACATCATATACGCTCGTGATGTGACAAGCTAAGATAACATTATTGCTGTTTTTAGAAAAACGTGTTGTATCAATTACCATTTTTTAAGCTTGGGTCAAATTTGCTTTTTTTATGGTCGCACAAATACTATTCGGGATATTTCGATGGTAAATATAAGTTCTTAGATTTACTTTTTTCACCCGAAATTGTTTAGATGCCTTTTCGTAAAAATCTGCATCCGCAGCAAAGCCACTGATGAAATTAATGCTGTTAAATACCTTTCTTCTTCCAAACAATGTTCCAAAAAGAATGGTTTCATCGAGGTGGATGAGTTTTGTTAGGTCATTTTTATCAGGCACAAAATAATCATCGATAGTATCCGTAATTGTTTCGGTGGTAGAACAGATGAGATCCACATGTTTCACTTCTTGCAAACAAGCACTTAAATGATTTGATTTGTATACATCGTCTCCGTCTAGAATTGTGATGTATTTACCGATACTGTTCAATACCCCACGATTAATGGATTCAGATTGTCCGCGATTACTATGTCGGATATATACAATTTTGGCTTCGTGTTTCTCAATGTAGTCCAATAGCTCTTTCCGATCGTTATCATTACTTCCATCGTCAATAATTATTAACTCAAAATCCTGGAAATCTTGACTTAAGACGGAATCTATCGCTCTTTTAATTAAAAAGAAAGTGGTATTGTAGACAGCCATTAATACCGAAATTTTTACTTCTTTTAGCATGTTGTTTGATACTTCAGTGAATACTCAAACTAGATTGATAGTAAAACGGTTTAATGTTTTTATTCTTTCTAATTTCATTAGTCAGTGTTAAAATACACAATTTTAATGTTTGAAAAGTCAAATCAATGTTAAAATTATGCTAATTACCGAACTATTACTTTTTTACTTCAATAACTATTTAATTGTGTGTGAATTAGAGTTGTTTTAAGTCTTTTTGTATTCTTCCTTCAAAAAAAAACGCCCCAAATTACTTTGGAGCGTTTTTCAATTACTATTTAAAACTTATTCCAATACAATTTTCTTTGAATCAATTGATGTTCCTTTTCCATCAATGATGTGAAGTACGTACACTCATTTTGCTCCTAATGCTTTTAAATTGATCTCTGTTTTAGTAGCACTAACCAATTCATTGTAAACGTTTTTACCTAATACGTCAATGATTTTATAACGGTAGCCGTTCAATGCTTGTACATCCGAAGCATCGATGATTAACCAAATAATGTCATCTACAAATAGATAAAAATGATACTATTCTCCATTTGAAATGGACAATAATTGAACCCGTTAAGATTTTCAACCCGACTATTACTCACAAAAAAAACCGCCCGAAGGCGGTTTAAAATTCATTCAGGTTAAGTATTTTATTCCAACACGATCTGTCTCGTTTCGATACTTGTATTATTCGCATCTACAACGTGTAAAATATACACTCCTGCTTTTCCAAAGGTTTTTAAAGGAATCTCTGTTTTAGTAGCAGTAACCAATTCATTGTAAACGGTTTTACCTGATATATCAATCATCTTATAACGATAACCGTTCAATGCTTGTACATCCGAAGCATCGATGATTAATACATCTGAAGTTGGGTTTGGATAAACAGATACACTTGTAAACTTTTTTGCTTTAATTCCGGTAGTTAACTGAAATTTAATTTTTAAAATCCCAACCGTATCGTTGATTGTATTAGTGACTGTAATTGTATCGTAACTTGTACATTTTGTTCCGATGGAATCCACTACAATAGTTTGTAATTTAGCTGAACCACTACATCCTTGTGTTGATGTGTAATTGTAATAAATTATCTTTTTTCCCAAGCCAATATTGGAAGGGTTAAAACTTGTTCCTGTTACTCCTTCTCCTTTGAATGCTCCACCTGCTGGAGTTGCACTTAATTTTATGGAACTATTGTTTTGTAACGTAAATTGTGCAATCGGTGTGATACTAACTGTAGGGTTTGGATACACGTTGACATCGTAAGAAGTATACACTGAACAACCAAATGAATTGAATACGTTCACATAGTAAGTACCTGTTTTAGTTACTGTAATGGATGGTGTTAATATTCCTGAATTCCATTTATATGTTGTACCACCACTTGCTAATAAATTTACAGCACCCCCTTCACAAAAAGCTGTTGGACCATCTGGTGTAATTTTTGCTATTGGGTTTGGGTTCACTGTAATGGAGTAATCATTGCTTGAAGAGGTACAATTGTTATTAGTTATCTCTACACGATAAACGCCAGATTTATTGATAGTTATACTTTTTGAAGTAACTCCATTGCTCCATTTAAACGAACCATTACCCAAAGCTGTTAATGTTACACTCCCGCCCTCACAAAAAGTTGTAGGACCTGAAACCGAAACGTCTGAAGAAGGATATTGAGTTACTGTGACAGGAACAGAATTACTTGTAGCACTACATGCACCGTCTTTCACTTTCACTGTGTAAAATCCATTAGTAGAAGCTTGGTAAACACTTTGTGTTGCCCCCGTAATTAATTGACTGTTATTGAACCATTCATAGGAATAATTCGCTCCTTCAGTGGCTTTTAAGTTGACGAAACCTCCTTGGCAAAATGTTGTGTTTCCTTGTGGGGTGATGGTTGCGCTTGGGTTGGTGCATAGTGGTGTGCTTGTATATAAAGCGGTAATTTCTTGTTGTGTTAACGAACGATTGTAAATAGCTATGTCGTCTATATATCCTTGAAAGAATCTATTGATTATATTTAAGGCGTTATCTGCTCCAAAATATAAATCATTATTTGTTTTACACAACAATCCTTTTACTTGATTTTCATAAACTAATAACCCATTTATATAAATTTTTTGTCCAAAATTCTGATCGTGAATAAAGGTGAAATTTATCCACTTATTCAATTCATTAAAATAAGAATTGGCAGAATTTATAACTTGATTACTTAAAGAAGTAGCAGCAACCAATGCACTTTTATTATTAATTAAACTTAATTGAACATTATAATTATCACCGTTACTATTACATGCTATTTTACCATACCACTTTGTAATTATTGCCTTCGCTCCTTTCTCTACGTTTGAAGCAAAACTATTAGTATTAAACCAACCAGAAATTGAAATATTACCAGGATTTAAGCTATTTGAATTTTGAATTTTAATAAAGTTACCCACACCATCAAAACTATAAGCACTATTTGAATTCCCATTTCTATCAGTTGTCAAAGTAGCTCCGTTAACAACACCGTTATTCCCATTACCACTCTCATCATTCGCATTTCCATTGAAAGGCCACCATCCCACGAGACCATCTTTTGGTACATGCGAGGGAATGTTTTGTGCAAACACATTTGATGCAAATACTATCGCAAAAATCAACTTTAAATAATTTTTTTTCATACAAATAAGTTTTAAAAGCTATGGCTCCAAACATAGCACAACATAAATAAAAAAGCGTGGAACAATTGCATTACTTGTAACTGAGGGGGTCGAATCCCTATCCACAAAGCAAAGCAACGCCCACGCAGTAGCATGAGCGTATAACTTATACTTCCCTGTGGATTTGAATTTTCGACCTTTCAGCTACAGGATTTATAAAGCAAACGCTATTTTTTAAATTTTAAATTTCTCTCGTTTGAGAATAGTACAAATATATAAATAAATTCTATTGCATTACCTCATTCTCCACCCAAATAGAATGGTTGAACGCTAAACCTAATTGCTGCATAGATTTGGTATTGACAACTAATTTAGAAATCGTGGAAATAGCGTTAAATGTTGGAGGCGTCAAACCAAAGCGTTCGCACATGGCTGTGTAATATTCTTTTCGCGTTGGATGGTCAGAAGCGCAACCATTGTAAATTTCACCCCATTTATTTTGAGCAATAATGGCATCAATCAATTGAATGCAATCGTTTAAATGAATCAAATTAACAGGAGCACTCGGATTGGGCACATCTGTTTTTCCTGCTAAAAAACGTGCAGGATTTCGATTCGGCCCTATGAGACCTGCAAATCGTACAATGGTTAAGCGTTCTTTTAGTATAGTATCTAAACGTTCCTCCGTTAACGCAAAAAGGTTTTCATTTAAGAAAAGTGAACGTGAAAATTCGTCTTCGTTGGTTGTTAATGCATCATCCGGATAAATGCCTGTGGTACTTACAAATATAACTTTAGTAGCACTTGGAATGGCTGTTGCAATGGAGCAACACACCTCCGAATACCGATTGTTTTCTCTTAACTTCCCTGGAGGGATGTTAATAATTACCAACTCACAAGCTTTAAAAAAACTAGACGGAATTGATACGTCTGTTGAGGCATCCCAACAAATCACCTCCCACCCCTTTGCTGAAAGTTGTTGTTGCTTTTCCAATGAGCGAGTGGTACCACTAATTTCAAACCCTTTCGAAGCTAAAAAATTGGCAAGGGGAATTCCCAACCAACCTAATCCAACCAATGCACATTTCATTTTTTAGTAGGCAACAATTGTTTGTAATGCTCGTACAATTTCATTTGAGAGCGTACTGGCTGTTGATCGTCTAATTCTTTGTATTTATTGGCCAACTTTTTAGTAATAATACGTGATTTCGTAGTGTCCGACCATTGTGTGTCAAAAATTACCTGGATTTCTTTCTGTAACCTCGGTTCTAAAATTGGCGTTCCTACTTCAATTCGTTTGTCTAAGTTTCGTTCCATTAAATCTGCAGAAGTAATGTAATACAAAGGAGCACCATTGTTCTCGAAAATAAAAAATCGTGCGTGCTCGAGAAAACGGTCCACGATACTTACCACCTCAATGTTCTCACTTACCCCCTTCACACCTGGAACCAAAGAACATACTCCACGAACAATCATATGAATCTTCACCCCTGCACAACTGGCTTGATAGAACTTTTCAATCATTTTACTGTCAACCAAGTTGTTGATTTTTAGTGAGATTTTTGCGGGTAGTCCTTTTTTAGCGTTTTTGATTTCCTCTTGAATTAATTCCGATAATTTTCTACGATTGTTAAACGGTGAAACCAATAAATTTCGATAAACCCCACGTTCAATGTTGTTTTCCATCAATTTAAACACCTTCCGAACCTCATTACAAATGATGGGATTCGACGTAAATAAACCTAAATCAGAATATATTTTAGCAGAACGTTCGTTGAAATTTCCGGTACCTAAAAAACTAACAATCTGCTCTTTTCCTTTGACTACACGGGTAATTTTTAATAATTTAGAATGCACTTTTAACCCATTGATGCCAAAGATAACTTTTGCTCCTTGTTCCTTCATGCGTTCTGACCAATACAAATTATTCTCTTCGTCAAAACGTGCTTGCAATTCAAAAATAACCACCACTTGTTTACCATTGCTTACAGCACTTAATAACGCATTCATAATCTGTGAATTATGTGCTACACGGTAGACATTTATTTTTATTGATTTTACCGTAGGATCTATGGCCGCTTCTCGAATGGTATCCACCACATAATCAAACTTTTGGTAAGGAAAATGGAGCAACACATCCTTTTGTGCATAGGTTTCGAGGTAACTTTTTGTATCGATTAAATCAGGATGCTCTAAAGGAATCAACTTTTGATTCACCAAATGAGCTTTACCGAAATCAGGAAAACTGCTAAAATCTTTAAAATTATGGTACCTACCAC
>Ga0247722_10001372_pt1 | contig 13489 bp, 15 predicted proteins | sample MSEWelMarce3H_FC_FD_189094 | JGI IMG/M metagenome (GOLD analysis project Ga0247722, IMG submission 189094) | Subsurface sediment microbial communities from gas well in West Virginia, United States - MSEEL Well Study Marcellus 3H_FC | ecosystem: Environmental > Terrestrial > Deep subsurface >... | reverse complement strand
TGTATTGTATTTATTTCATAAACATAGAATTCATCCAGATTACAGCATTGATTTACTTCACAAATTTATGAATCACATTTTTAAAAGAAGAAGGGGATTTTTAGTTGCCCAACATGAATCTTTACGTCCGTTGCAAGTACTCTATTATAACAATCGTTTAAGTGATCCAGGACAATACGAAGAAATTGACTCTGTTCAATCCATGACAGACATGATAACAGGAGTTCCTCCTGGCATTACTGTATTTGAACTTGGAATTGCCATACGTTATCATGCATCCGATGTTCCAATTGTAGATCATTTTTTTGTAGTGGTTGTGGATAATGTGGGAGGTACTTTAAAAATGTGGACAATTTCATCCTGGAGAGGAGCATATGCTAGCATTTCGCAATTTGCTCATGAATTTACACTGGAGGATATACCTTATTTGTTGGAGGACATTCTTGGACAAGAAACCATACCTGTCGGTACATTTTTAATAGATACATCTAAAGACAGACCTATTCTTAATTTAACGGAAGCTCAACTTGACGTTGCCCAAAAACATCCTATATGGGAACACTTTTTAAATCCTGAATATGGACTCCGTATGTTGGCAGATAAACAAGAATTTTATAACAAAATAAACATTCAAGGGAAAGAATTTTACGCAAATCCAGGTGCAGGGTCATTCCTTGAACTTTGCGAGTATAAATCTCAAAATGATGGTGTACCTATGTTGTGTAGGTTTACTCAAGCAACTGCCATTATGGATACTATTTTTGATGAATTTAAGACTTTATATGTTCGTGATAAACATATGGAACCTAAACACGGAATATTTGATAAGCTTTTTACAAGAGCTACTAAAAAATTACGATTAGCACAATCCGTTATACGAAACCCATCTACTACACATACATCACGCAAAAAACATGTGATTTCTAATACTGGTTCTCGTATTAAATATAGAATGTACTAGTATGGAGGAACTCTATGATGTCATGCCTCTAGATGACCCTGAATATGTTAAATTATTCAAAGAAGTAGATACTATTTTTCAAGGAGGTCGCGAATTACGAGGTATTCAAAAATTGTCCTCTTGTAAATGGTCTGCTTTTTATTATTACCTATTATGGTTATTCCGTAAATACAAGATTAATCCGAGTCAGAGCAAAGAGTTTCTTCGTTCTTTCATGAAACACATATTTAATCCTCGGATTGGATTTTTAGTAGAAAAGGATGTCCGTTTAGCACCGCTACAAGAGATGTACATGTTCAACCAGCTTACATCGGAAGACCAGTATACACCCATTCACACCATGGCTGACTTGTATGATCTTTTCCATAGAGAGGCAAGAAATCCCAAAATATTTGAAATGGGAATCGTACGTACAAATGATAGAGGGATAAGTATTCCTCATTATTTTGTCTTGGTGGTCATAGATGTAGAAGGAACCCCCGACATGTATACTATTTCGTCTTGGGGAGGATTTTCCCGTATTTCTCAATATCCTAAAAGAGTGGACATGAAGAAACTACAAAAATTCTTGGACGACATCAACACTACCAAGAGTTCGCCGGTAGATTTAACCACCATTACCGTACATCCAAATGGGGACATGCCTCCTATATGTGATATACCAGAAGAAGAAGTGGATAAACTAAAAGAATCTTTTTTATGGAAACACTTTTTGGATCCATCATTTGGAGTCCAAACATTATGTGAAAAAGAAGATGTTCCTGTCAAGGTAAAAGTTCGGGGGAGTACGTTTTATGCGACTCCTTCTTTGGCGTCCGTTCTAGATTATTGTGAACTGAAACATCCGCAAGAGGGGACGACTACCTTGTTTGCGTTCAATCATGTTACATCTGCCTTGGATAATGTGTTTCATGATTATGTTCGGGCAGAGTATCCTTTACAACAGAGTCGTACTCGTATCACACGGTCTAAGAAAAAGAAATACTTGTCTGCGTTTCATATGGGTACCCCATCCACTACGCATAAAGTCCGTAAATGGAATTCAACTCGGTTCATTCATGCCTAAAACTCCAAATAGGAATCCAACATGAGTCCAGCTACTTCATCTCCAGCTTCATCGGCCAGGTGTAAATAACGCGACCCCTCAAAAATGTCCACGTCTCCGCCTTTTCCTTGAACCAACAGTATACCGAGTTCACGCATAGAGGCAATGTGGTCATACCGGCTTGCCAATTGAAAAGAGTATCTCGCCATGGAATACATACCTCGTTGCGTATACATCTTTCCGCAGTAAAATAAGAAGGTTGACATCTTATTTTCCATGGTCTAAAATAGAAACACATTTTTCAATCTACAAATGAAACTAAAATGTATCGTTTCCCTGCCGTGATGGGCTTCCCTTCATGGTAATGGGTAAGTCGGCCTGGATGCATCGTCGCATATCCAATTCGTTGATGAGGTAAATAACACTGTTGACGAATAAAGTAGCATCCCCCACCTTCAAATTCATCGTTCAAGCAAATATTAATGGTATACGTAGAGGAGTCGTGATGGGGTCTCAGGTCTCGTTGACCGTCCATGGAATATTTGACAACAAACGTAATGTTGGACTTTTTGGTATGGTACGAATGATACATGGTGTTGGCAACAGGAGCAATATACGTATGTAGAATGTGTTCCCAAACAGCATCCATTTGAAGTTGATGTAAATGAATGTCGCGTGTCGGTACATTTTCATACGCATGTATACGTGAATCCAATTCATCGGAACGACCGCTAGACCACAATTGCGACGTTTCGCACAAGGCAATCAATTCAGAACAAAATTTGGAGGTAAACAAAGGAAAACAGTATACATCGGAACATGGTTCTTCGCACAGGTTCTTGAGACGGTCACGATATCTTATATATGCTGGATGAAGGTAGTCGCGTTCCCACGTGGGCGATTGAACATGAAAGAGGGCGGGGCCATCCGAGATGTACCCGTAGGTTTCTAGATTGCTCACGTACATGAAATGATGGGAGTCTCTTACGTTTTTAGCAAAGGCCATGTCCGTATCCATGTCCTTAGACGTGTACACATGAGGGAATGCTTCTAAAAACGCCCGTTTTATTAGATAAATGCCGGTAAGGTACGGAACGTTCCACACGGATTTCTTCGTATAATTAACAATGTCCATGTAATCTGCCGACCGTTGGTAGTATCCCTGAGACGAGATATCTCCCCAAAAATTAGTCCAGGCTGAATGTCCCTTTTTTACCATAGGACCTACAATGGTTTTGTTCATGGACAATAGAGATTTCAAGGTACCAGGATGAGTGATATAATGAGGAGGTTCCACGACCAACAAGTACTCAGCTTGAGTCTTTAAAAAATCATGAACGACCTCGGTCAAGGGAAGTGATTTCCATATACATTGCTCAGTTGGATAGTCCAGGGTAGGGCGGTAGTGCGAATTCACGTAGACAAGGGGGTGAGAGGATTGGGTTGTAATACAATACTTGTAGGTAGGCGACCACCCACACGTATAATTTTCAATAGAGTTCAACCGAAGTTTTACACAAGAGGGTCCGTTCCCATGAAGTATACAGGGTTGGGTTCCATAGGTTTTATTTTGAATTCGTCCATTGCCCAACGTTTCTATGGAGGCTTGGTTCAACGTTTGGAACAGTATACTTTCCATGTCCAACAGAAGATGGTCATGTTTTAAAAACTGATGGGTATAATACAATTGGTCGTCGGATTCAGGTGGAACCTCTTGTAAAATGGCTAATATCTGTCTTGCTTTTCCCATGAATCCACCTGAATTCAAATAATGAGGAGTAGGATATTGTGAGGCCAACGAGGCATCCGGCCAACATGTGGGTTCTGACGAAAATACAATAATGTCGTGATTTTGATTGGTCAATTGATTGTATTTATGAAACACTTCTTTGGGATGTGTTAACCAAATGACATCATAACTGTCCGTAAATACAATTAAACGTTCCAACTCGGTAGCTGACCACGAAGAGAGTTCGCGATACAGTAGATTTATTTTTTGTCCTCCTCCGGGTCCTAACGACATGTTTCCTCCTGTCCATTCCGTGCGGTCTCCTAACATGAGATAGGGATGACCGTATGTCCGACATGATTTTTCAAACCGACCGCGTGCGTCATTGGGCGATGTTCCTACGGAAATGACCAGGTAATCCTCATAAAGGGCATGCATATAAGGTTCAGTATGATACGTGGTGCTTTTGAACAAGTCTCCTCCTACGGGATGTATACACAGGGGATGTACAGAATAGACTTGAAGTGAAATGGGAGTGAAAAAGGGAATGTATTCTCGGTAGGGATACTCCGGGTCATAGATTAACGGAAGGTATTCATCGACGGGAATGATGTGTTCCATATAATTTCCAGCCAGGAGCTTCTTTGCTCCCTCATACGTGAGTAAGTAGGCATGCGTTCCATAGCTGTATCGAGCCTGAATGAAACGAGCAAGGGTTTCCGACGAGGTTCGTAAGGGGGTTCGTCCAAGGTACAACAAGTCGTACGGGGGAGCATCATTCAGTCGTTCGGACAAGGTGGACAACGTGGAGGGAGGGACATCTACATCATCTTCTAGAATAAGAGCTTGGGGCAAGTGTTCCTCTACGATACGTTTCCACAAAAACCAATGACTTAGTGCACACCCGACTTCCCCCCGGGTAAGGGTTTTACGGGTAAATGGATCCGTCCATTGCGGTAAAATGGAAAACGTATACTGTCCCAAATCATCGTTTTGACCGTCGACAGCACGAACAAATTCATACGATACTTTTTCTCGTTGAAGTTGTTCTTCTAGGCGTTGACGTTTCTCTTGTTCTTGTTCTAAATGAACAATGAAAATAGGAATCATAAGGTATGTAGGATAAACGTATTTAACTAATTTCTCTTCCGGTTCTTGGGAAGCTCTATCCCTTATGTTCCAGCAGATATTTTTGTTGTAAGATGAATTGATATTGTCGTTGAAACCACTTTAATGAATAAAACGAGGTAATCTTACCCTTTAACTCCGCATGAATTTTTTCTGGTGTGTGCTTGCTATATTCATAAAAGGTTGTCTTTTTACGGAGTGCCGAAAGTGTCTTTTTCAAGTCCGCCAACGAAGAATCTGCTACATAATCCGTGCCATTGATAAACATGGCGGTAGTATATACGTTTTTAGCGGAATTCCAACCGTACATGAAAAGGCGAACCTTTCCGCCCCCTTGGACAGGTTCTACCAGAAAAAACGCGTTGAAATCAGGCAGTTTGTTTTTACTTTTACTTTTGTTTTTTCGCGTAGAGTTTCCCAACAGACGAGATAACATTCGTGTCAGCATATGGTAAACACTTTATTTAAATTTATGTGTACATGGTATGCCGTATACGATGAGAAAACTTCCTAGAAGTAATCGGTGGCGAGTTTACAATGCCGATACAAAAAAAGTATACGCGTACAGAAGTACGTACGCAAATGCTCGTAAACAATTGAGATTGCTACGTTCCTTGAAAGAGTAAATTAAAGTATAGGGATACAGTATGAGGACGAAACGAGAGGCATGTAAAGCAGGGGAAACACGGGATAGAACCACCAAACGATGTCGTGCTAAGATGAAACCGGGAAGGAAACCGGGGAAAACCGCAAAACGATTGAACAGGGACAAAACATCCCAGGATTTACTTCGTGCTTGTAAAACTATAGGAGAAAAGGGAGTCCTGGATTTAAAGTCGTATCTGTTTCAAGGAGCCAACATCAATGATAAAGATGCATCAGGTAAAACGCCTCTCATGTGGTTGGCAGAACAAGGAAACGTGGACATGATGGAATTGTTCTTGTTGAACGGTTCCAACATCAAAGCCTTGACAAACAAAAAAGAGTCGGCTCTTCATTTTGCAACAGAAGACGCAATTCCCCTCTTACTTCAGTATAAAATTCCTATCAATCAGGTGTCTACGGAAGGCAAGACCGCATTGTACAACGCTGTACTTCAACGGTCTGTTCCCATGACAGAATTGTTATTACAACATGGTGCTGAATTTCAACCGTTTGATGATAAGCATATCAATGAAGTTCAATATGCCATTGACCTCCGTGTCCTAGAAAAAAATAAAAAAATATTGCCTCTTGTACTGGCTTACGTGTCTACCGAAGACCTTTTACACGCAGTTTCCTATGCACAAGAGAGAGCAGTTTCTAAAGTGACTCCCTTGCAAAAGCAAGATTATACGTTTCTTGCCAATACCATGGTAGATATGTATGAACAACGCAAGAAGCGCTAACGTTGTCGTAAAAGAATCAATTGCTGATTTAAAATGTCAAGGATTTCATTTCCACTAAAGGTACGGTCTTTGAATTTTACACAAAACGCATTTCCATTGGCCAAACAATGTTGAAATTGTTCTACGTCGGGTTTATGTTCCACGCCCCCTTCTGGATAATCTATTTCATGAATGGTGGTTGTAAAAAAACGACACATGTCCTCGTCTTGAATCAAGTCTTGAATGTTGTACTTGTAGGATTTGCCCTGATGTTGTAAGACTTGTTTTTTATCCACGGTATTGAAGGGATGACATACGACCAAAATGACTTGCCGAGGGTCTAATTGTACCATGGGAATCGTATAGTGTCTCAAAAAATGTTTCTCTTCTCCCATACACGATTCTTCATTGTACGAGGTAAGATTCAGTAATTCTTTTTTGAAAGCAAAGGTTCCGGCGGTAGCATGGTTCGGACCATAAGGACCGAATTCAATGACTTCTTTCAAATGAGGATAGTATACATGAATGATACTTGACCCTGCCATCAAGTAAGGGCTGGCTGTTAATCGCTCTACAGCATGGGAGATACGTGTAGGTGGATAATAGTCGTCGTCGTCCATATAGACGAGGATGTCTCCTGTACAATTTGCGTGAAGTAGATTTCGTTTGTATCCCAGGGTAACCTTTTTAGGAAGACGTATGTATTTGACATGAGGAAGAGAAGCGACCAAATCTCCAATGGGATCAGTTCCATCGTCTACAATGACCCATTCCAACGAACCTGTATACGTTTGATGTTGTACACATTGAATCAAGGTTGGAATAAAAGGTCTCCGATTATACGTAGGCGTACAAATGGATACTTTCATGAAGTAGTATACTATTAATTCGGTTTGAGTAATTCCGCAATGGCTTCTCTGGACAAAATGACAATGGAAGCAATACAAAATCCCAGGAATACGTATACACTTAAATGTTGAAAAGCACCATAGAGAACGATGAAAAGAATAATGGCAGACAAACTGGTTGTATACTCTCCCATGACTTTAAAAATTTCTTCTGTTTTGAAAAAAGGGCGAATGAACAGACTCCATAAAATGATGAACGAATTGATGGAGGCACCCACACTCCAAATCATGACATTTAACATTAAAAAGACAAACGATTGACCCAAGTGAAACATCATGTGAAACAGCCATGGAATGACCTTGAAGAAGAACGTAATTAACAGATTTTCATAGTCCCATACTTCATTTTTTCGGTCGCACAATTCATAAAAGTAGACGGGAGGAATCGCATAATGGAACGAGTTTTTGAATCCATCACATTTTTGAAAGGAAGCGTAAATGATGAGAGCTATGGACAAGGGGTAAATACAGATAGGAATGAATAACATGAGTAAAATGGAAAGTCCGTAGAAAATCAACCAATCAGGAACGACCGAAAGAAAGGTGGCCAATTTATTCAGCATGATCGAACTATTGGAAATGGACGATTGAAAGACAATGCTGACCCAGGCCATCCATTTACTGATGTTGGAATCTGTTGGTTCTACTGTGACATTACATACATAGTCATCCACCTTTTGAGACGTTCGCATCAACAAAAAGTTCCCTCCTAAAAAGGTCACCCCCAATAAGGCAAGCAAATACGTGATTATAAATGCCAAATATCCAGGAACATCCCCTAGCATTTTATCTATAGATGTCTTAGCCTTCATATAACTTCGTTATAAAAAATTAAACAGTATACATTCAGTTAAAGTAGATGTCCAAAGATGAAAAATTCATTGCGTTAGCAGGAGAATGGGCAATGAAATCTGACCTTTTTAGTCGTCATGGTTGTGTTTTGGTCGTTCATGGAAAACCCGTCTCGTATGGATTCAATCAATTGCGAAATTATTCCAGAGATGGTATGATTCAGGGGTATTCCTGTCATGCTGAGATGGATGCTCTACGAAATGCGGTAAAACGAAAAGTGTTTTATAAACGACTCCCTAGAAGCACCATGTACATTACCCGACTCAACCGCAATGGACATTACTTTGATTCTCGTCCTTGTATTCTTTGTTCTTCCCAAATGCTCAAGTTTGGTATACACCGGGTTGTGTATACGCATGAAACGGGAGTAGATTCCATACGTTTACAAGAGTATACGTCCACGTATACGACCAAGGGTTCTTCCTACAAGAATACTCTAGGATAAGATTTACCATTTTGTCTTTTTCACATTGATGGGGACAGCTGTTTTTTTGAGAGCCTTTGGGTCATATGGAGTATCATCATCCGCGTCCGGCATATTTTTGGACAATTCCCAGAATTCTTTGGAACCCAGTTTGAACGTTGGATGGGATTCGGCCTTGTACCAAAAGATTTGGTCGGTCAACTTGTTGCTTTTGGAATTGTTGTTGATGACCAGACATTCGTAATTTTCTGTACACTGATCCATGACTTGCGAAAAGGCCTCAAAAGTAGGGAACATCCCCGCATAATTATCGTAAATGCGTTTTCTATTGTTGATGTAGGGCTCTCGCAAAATGAAGACATAATCAATGTTGGTTCTCAAGTTGGGAGGAATACCTAGCGGGTACTGCATCGTAATGATGAGCATGATTTTCCAATGGCGTCCATTCATGAACAACAACCGCATGAGTTTATCCTTTGTCCAGCTGTTATCATACAAGCAGTCGTCCAGTATACAGAACGCACGCGGGTCAATGTTGCTCTTTTTGTACATTTGTATTTCTTGGTGAACCTGTTTCATGCACTGTCGCTGTCGCTTCAAGATGTTTTCAATGATACCCGAGCTGTATTCTTCATGGATGAACAGTTTGGGAACATGTTCACTGTAGAACGAATTGCCGGCTTCTGTTCCTGAAATGACAGTTCCAATGGGAATGTCTTGCTGATAGAACAATAAATCTTTGACCAAATAACTTTTCCCTGTATCACGCCGACCAATCAAAACAATGACGGGACCTTTGTTTTCATTGGGACGAAAACTAATATCCTTCATGTTGAATTTTCTCAATTCTAGTGTCATAAGTCTATCGTATACAAAAAATGAAAGTCCTAAACTTAAAATTGATATGACATAAAATAATCTACATGTGTACATTATGGAATTTTGCGAGGTATGCGATAACATGCTCTATCTGGAGCCGACGCCGGAAGGACTCCAACACAAGTGTAAAAAGTGCGGTAGCCAAAAATCCATTGACGGGTCGGTCGTTTCGTCGGTAGTCTTTGTCAAGCCGGAGCAGGCCATCCCCATCAACAAGTATACTAAATTTGACCCGACACTTCCGCGAGCACCGACCGTCCCTTGTCCAACCAAAGGGTGTCCGAACGCAACGCTTCCCTCCGAGGTCATTTACTATCGCTACAACCATGCCGAGTTGAAATACATTTACCTGTGCCCGAAATGCGACGTCTTGTGGAAACCGACTAAAAATTGATATTAAAAATTATTCTCTACTAAAAGAATAGAATGAGTGACGAAGAGACATCGGATGTGGAGGTGGATTTTGAGAGCACTGGCTCCAACGACAGCGACGTCCCCGACGAGGAGCCGATTGAAGAGTTTGTTCGCGACGATGAAGACGAAGAGATTGAAGAGCCGCCGACTCGGCTAGACATTTCATCTACCATTCTCCAAATTCATCCACAAGAAAAACGCGTCGGCTACGACGAGGTTCTCTCTAAATGTACGATTCAACGAAACGAAAAACATCAAATTGTAGACCCTCTTCATACAACACTTCCGTTTCTTACCAAATACGAGTATTCCCGAGTAGTTGGGATGCGAGCCGACCAGGTAGAGAATGGCGCGGCTCCTTTTGTCGTGCTAGAGGATTCTGTACATGACCCCTATATCATCGCAAAAGAAGAAGTTCGGCAAAAGAAGATTCCCTTTATCATTGTGCGACCTCTTCCCAACGGGAACATTGAATACTGGAAATTGTCGGATTTGGACATTCTCGTTTAACTACACTTTTGAACTACCAATTGTTTTGTAAATAGAAATTTTTTCACGGTACGATTGCGTCGTTTCAAATTACAGGCAAGACAACTTATCAAGACATTACCTTGGTTATGACCCATGGTATTGTCTATCCTGTCCAGCGTCCATTGTTGAGGGTCTCTTGCGGTATACTCTTGCTTCAGTGCACATTGACAATAATAACACATGAATTTACAATCTGTCAAAAGTTGAGACACGTACTCTGCTGTCACAAAATGATACTCGCTATAAATGTCCCATTTTTCATCTTGAGCCTTGTATCCGCGTAGTTTTTTGTGAAGTATCATTTATTATAGTGTACTATAATAGGATGCGTGAACGATTAATAAATGATCCAAGTTATAGTCCGTCTGATTTTTTACGTCCTCGACCAAGTAAAACCCGAGACGCCCGACATAACCAATCTATGACTCGCGCGCAAGTACAACGATTATATCAACATTCACTACAACGTAACTACGAGGAAAAAAAAGAAGCTACATTAAAAAAAAAATATATAGGCAAGTTTACGAATCTTTTAATTCAATTGAGTGGCATTTCTACAAGATTAACTCACCTTACCAAGTCTAGTGATAAAGTTGGTATTCGCAAACAATATTATATAGATAGGGTAAACTTGTGTCAAACAACGCTAAAACATCGTATCAACGACATGAAAAGATTCTTCGCTAGTTCGGAGGAGGCTATATCGTTGTACGACACCCAATATGAAGAAAATCTTGACCTTGTAGATGAAGTCAATCATTTCTTGAGAAATCCTGAAAAAATATCCAATGTTGTTTTAGGGAAGACTCGTAAACGTCGTAGACGCAAGAATCGCACTGTACGCAATTGAATATGGGGTATGACCCCCAAATTCAATTTCTAATAGCGACGAGAATCGTAATACAAACGATAGGTTGAATTCAGTGTTCGGACAAGATAATACGTTTCATAGGTCTCCAGGGACACTACTTCGCTCGTCTCCCAACGACGTCCCCGAAACATGCCGGTGCAGAAAAGATATCCGTCTGTTTCGTAAATTTTCCACTGGTATAAGGTGGACATCTTATACTCTCCTATAAGGAAGTTGGTTTAAGTTGTTTTTAAACAGAAGAAGGACCAAGGTCAAATTGTCTGGACGAGGAACACATTTCAATGGTAGAATTGTTCCAGGGTCCTACCGCCGCAATAGGAATGGTCGGCTCGGATCGAAGCTGAAGGTTTGCGTTTTTCATACAGTTCCCCTGGGTGTTCATGCCAATGATCGACCCCGCCTGAAGAAGGTTTACATTTTGTAGCGACCCACTTCCTGAAGGATTTAATGCGGCCCACTGAGAGTTGGCATCACTCGGAAGCATCAAGGGATTGGTAGCAGGCTCCGATGCTTTCATGTTGTAGGTATTGGTCACAATACCATTGGCAGGAGCTGCCGTCCCACTCTCCGAATATGGCTGAGGAAGTGTATCCGATACATATTCGCTTGTACTGGCCGATCCGGGAACATAGGTACTGCGATTTTTATTTTTAGAAGTGTTGTAAAAAAGTCCTAATAAAGCGAGAACTGCTATGCCAACAATAATAGCATCAAAGTTTTTGGACTTCATATATATAGAATACATAATAATTTATTCACATTTTTAATTTTCGCCTTAATTCTTCTAATTCCATTTGAGCACGTTTGATTTCTTCTTCCTTGTCCAGTATTTTTTGGGGAGCAAGAGTTTCGGGTTGAATCAAACACTTGGTCGACAACGAAAGAGACATTAATTGTTTGACTTGAACCACCATTTGAAAAGATTGCTGATTAAACCGAATCCCTACAAATTGTAAAATACCAATCAACGTTGTAGTTTCCTTAATGGAAGATTCCTCAATCGGTAATTTGGCATCATTGAAGAGGATAGGGTCGGTTGATAAGGAGGAAGAAGGTAAAAAGGCTCTCATGGTATGAACATCTCCCTTGGTTTTAATCATAGAGACAAAAGATTGCTGAATGTCATCCATGCCTAAAGTATCTTCCATGAACCACAAGTTACGCTTTTCATAGAGGAGTTGTTGAACACGTTCCTCTAACCCTAGAATCCATGTAAAGAACTCTTCTTGCTGAGAGTGGAATACAAAATCAATACACTTTTTATTAGACGACAGGAAGATGCCTTGTTTGGAATGACATTTGGGAGTCTGTAGCAATAATTCTTCTCCATTACTCAAAAGATTGGACAAAAAATAATTATCGTAGATGGGTTTTGGGTTCATCAGTTGAACACTTTCAAAGGAAAATGTAGGGGATGCATGGTAAATCATACTTCCCGTCTCTATTTTTTATGCGATTTTTATTCGCATAAAAACACATATTGTATTGTATGCTATCCCAGTGTATTGAATTGATGAATCGTGAAGAGTTTAAAAAAACCGTCAAGGCCATGGTGGAGGTGTGCGTCTCCTCCATGTCGCCCTACTTTGTATATCTGTATATCTTTTTACTCTGTCATTTTTCCATTTTATTCTTGATTTTATACTATACGGTTAAAAAAAATGTGCCCTTATCGTATGCCAGTTAAGTCCAAGAAAAAATCGTGTAATGACATTACTTTATCCAAGCTCGGTCTAACTACCATTTTCAAATTGGCACCCTGTGGATTATTTCAAGGTCTTCCCAAGGCTCGTGGTACACGTAAGTACAAGGTGTTTTATTTAACAAAAAGAAGCTCTTCTTGAAAGGAGGATTCTTCTTGGTTAGGGACAAGTAATAGTGTGCTCATGGAATCCGTGTTCCATGGAGTATACTTGGATACATCACTAAACTGTTTCCACTGAACCGAGGAAAGTGTCCACTGAAGCGACAAAAAAATGAGAAATCCTACCAATAACAATAAAGGAACCATATCCTATAGATTTATTTTTTCTTCTTCTTTTTCAGCGTCGGTGTTTTAGGAGGTTTGTCTACTGATACGGAACTAATTGCAGTAATAAAGGTGCGTAGGGTGGCGTAAATGACGATACCGGGAATGATGGTGGTCAACAAAGTGGCCACCGCACTTGCGTACATGGGAATGCCTGCGGCAGCTCCTATTCCCGTAGCAATGAGAGCAAACGCAATGGCCGCCACAATGAGCATGGCCGTCGTCCAAATCAAAATCAAATTACTTAAAATTTTCATGAGGTTGATAGTTCCAGAAATAATGATATTGTACATGTTCATGACCACATACAAGGCAGTTGTCATGACGGCATTGGATTTTGCGAGGGAGTCG
>Ga0247722_10001371_pt1 | contig 13491 bp, 10 predicted proteins | sample MSEWelMarce3H_FC_FD_189094 | JGI IMG/M metagenome (GOLD analysis project Ga0247722, IMG submission 189094) | Subsurface sediment microbial communities from gas well in West Virginia, United States - MSEEL Well Study Marcellus 3H_FC | ecosystem: Environmental > Terrestrial > Deep subsurface >... | reverse complement strand
ACAATTTATATCATAAAAAAAACGTTTTAAAAATCATTTTAAAGTTAATGTTCAATTTTTAGATTAAAATTTAGTCGAGAAAATAATTTTGCCAAAACGGCGGGCCTAATTTTCGTTTTTTTTCTAAAAATAGAATTTGTAGATTTACAACATATTAAAACATTTCAAATGAAACGAATCAAAATTATTATCCCCTTTTTATTTTTAAGCCTTGTTGCTTTTGGACAAACAATTACTTTAAAAACAAGTTCGGTCAGTATAGTTGAAAAAACCGTTAAAAAAGGATGGGGCGAATGGTCAGAATTTGTACCAGCAGAATTGCTCATTACTATAGATGCCAAAAAAGACAGAATTGTTGTAAATTCGCCTCAAATTCAGGTGTTTACTATTACATCTTATGGTGATAAAATTGAAACTGAAAACGATAAAATAGTTCCATTTGACTGTGTTGACAACAACGGTTCGAAGTGCAAAATTTTGGCAATTACCCGAAAAAAAGAAGGTAACCGAATGCAGTTTTACATCAACTATTCGGAAGTTAAATTTGTTTACAACATCTATAATTAAGTATAATTATGGATGCTACATATCCAAAAAAGGAAAAATTAAAAAGTCAAAAAACAATTGGGCTTCTGTTTTCAGAAGGGCAATCAGTGGCTAAATATCCGTTACGATTGGTGTTTTCGGAAACAAAAAATCAAGAAGAAAAATTGCTTTTTGGCGTTTCTGTTTCCAAAAAACATTTTAAAAATGCGGTGGACCGAAATTATTTCAAACGGGTTCTGCGTGAATGTTACCGATTGAACAAGTCTATTTTACATAATCAATTTAACAAAACGTATGCTGTTTTGTTTTTTTATCAAACAAAGGAGCGTTTGTCCTATCAAGAAATAAATGAAAAAACGATTCAATTATTTGAAAAATGGGTAAAAAAAATACAAGAATATGAACAAGAAAATCAAAATAATACACAATAAAAAAGATGCTTTCAAAAATTAAAAAAAGATATTTTATACCCTTTATAGCAGCAGGGTTTTTATATGTTGGCGCAAGTTTTAAAGATGATTTCTTTGAAATTGCGAAACAAATAGAAATTTTTACAAGCGTATTTAAAACGGTGAATCAAAATTACGTGGACGAAATTAACCCTTCTGAACTGATGGATAAAGCCATCAAAAGCATGTTGGCAGATTTGGATCCCTATACCAATTTCTTTAACGAACAAGACGCTATTAAATTTAAAATAAATAATACCGGAGAATATACTGGCATAGGTGCAATGATGACCAGAAAAGAGGATAAGTTACTCATTAAAGAGCCCTACAAAGGCTATCCTGCCGATAAAGCAGGTTTAAAAGCTGGCGATGCCATTATTCAAATTGGCGATGTGATGTTGTCCGATTACAAAGAAGATGCTTCTCAGTTATTAAAAGGCGTAAAAAACACCAAGGTAGATGTCAAATACATCCGACAAGGAAAAACATTATCTGCCCAAATAATTTTGGATGAAGTGGATATCAATGCGGTTCCTTTTTTTAGTAAAATTGATGATAAAACGGGATATATTGTACTCTCAACATTCAATTCAAAAACAACAAAAGAAACAAAAGAAGCTATTGAAAAACTAAAAAATCAAGGTGCCGAAAAGTTGATTTTAGATTTGAGAGGCAATCCTGGAGGGCTGCTCCACGAGGCGGTAAATATTTGCAATTTGTTTGTGCCACGCGATGAAATTATTGTAACCACTAAATCAAAAAACGCAAAAGCAAGCAGCACTTACAAAACCACAAAAGACCCATTTGACTTAAACATTCCACTGGTGATTATTGTTGATGGCAAAAGTGCATCGGCATCCGAAATTGTTGCAGGCGCATTACAAGATTTGGACAGAGCTGTGGTAGTTGGAAGCAGAAGTTTTGGCAAAGGACTGGTGCAACGCCCTTTTGATATGACTTATGGAACACAAGTAAAAGTAACGGTTTCAAGATATTACACACCATCAGGCAGATGTATTCAGTCATTAGATTATTGGAATAAAGACAAAAACGGCAAAGCCGTGCGAACGGATGCAGCCAATTATAATGCATTTAAAACAAAAAAGGGACGAACCGTATATGATGGCGGCGGTATTCAGCCCGATGTTGAATTGGAAGAAACCAAAAAAAGCACTATAGCCGAAGCTTTGTTAAAAAATGATGCACTATTTGATTTTGCCACCCAATATTATTATAAAAACCCAAACATGGGCGAAACAATTCCGGTGATTTCAGAAGCCGATTTTTTAGATTTTAAGGCTTTTTTGAAAAAAGAAAAAATTAGTTTTGATACAGAAACAACCCTTGCATTAAAAACAACTCTTGAAAAAGCAAAAAAAGAAAAATTAGATGAAGCCATTAAAAACGAATACAATTTACTTGCAAATGCTTTGCAAAAAAGTGAAGAAATTTTGGTTGACAAAAACCAGAAAGAACTAAAAAAACTTTTGCAAGAAGAACTCATAAAACGTTACCAATACAAAGAAGGGCTTTACAACTATTATACAAAAAATAATTTTGAAATTATGAAAGCAAAATCAATTTTAGATGACAGTGCAACGTACAACAAAATACTAAAAAACTAATGAAAAGGTGGCTTACACTATTTTGTTTGATAACAATTGGGTTGACACAAGCTCAGGAAGAAGTTGTACAATCAGTTTACTTTGAATTTGATAAATTTTCAATTGACGAAAAACAAGGTGAGGCATTGTTACAGTTTATTAAAACCTCCGACTCTACCCGTATTGAATCCATTCAAATTTACGGTTATACAGACGATGTTGGCAAGGACGACTACAACTTTGTTTTGTCCACCAACAGAGCTAATACTGTGCAATCATTGTTAATTAATAACGGTATAAAAAACAAAATTATAGTTACCATTGAAGGAAAAGGACGTATATTAATTGAAGACGATATTGTTGAAAATCTTCCCGAAAAAAGATCAAAAAACAGGCGCGTAGATGTTGTATTAAATTTAAAACCGTTACCGAAAATTGAGTTGCCTGGTTTTTATGATGGGATAAAGAAAAACCACGTTGTTGGCGATCATATTTATCTTAACGCCATATTATTTGACAAAGGAAGTAGTAAGCTCACTATGAAATCCAAAACAGAATTAGACAAAGTAGCCTTATTATTGGTGCGCTACAAAACGCTACATTTTGAAATTCAGGGGCACGTATGTTGTACACCGCCTTATCAAAAAGATGCCATTGACAAAGACACAAAAAAAAGACAATTATCTCTTAACAGAGCTGAATCGGTTTATAAATATTTAGCCTTTCGGCGAGTGGCAAAAAACCGAATGACGTTTAAAGGTTACGGAAATACGGTTCCGCTTGGGAAAGAACCTGAGTACGACAGAAGGGTAGAATTGGTTATTACAAAAATATAATCGTCAAATAGCGATTATACAACATATTTATTGGGTTTTTAAAATTTAAAAAAAAATAAAATACATAATGAAAAAAATACTTTTTTTGCTTTTGCTAATTAATTTGGGTTTTAGTCAATCTAAAAAAGATACCCTAACCGTATATTTCGAATCGAACGAATTTAAAATTAGCCCCGAAAACGAAGTTGTATTAAACACTTTTTTTTTAAATAAAGAAATAGAAATCACAACCGTTTCAATAGAGGGTTTTTGTGACGATATTGGAAAAGAAAATGCCAACGATAAGCTCGCAACTAACAGAGCCAAAATAGTAGCTGATTATTTAGATAACAACTTTGCAATACTAGCAACAACAGTAACAGGAAAAGGCGAAGTAGCACTTAACGACGTTACAAACCCTGAAAAATATAGAAAAACAAACAGAAAAGCAACATTAGTAGTTGAGTATCAAAATAAAATTAAAAAAAGTAGTGTAAAATCTAGTCCATCAGTTTATAAAACTTTTGACGATTTTTTGAAAACTGGAGATAAAATTATTATTCAAAATTTGATTTTTAATGGCAGCTCTACTGTTTTTGAAGATCCCGAAGAGGCAGAGGCATCGCTTCAAAAAGTGGTAAATTACCTTAAATCAAATCCAAATATGGAAATAGAAATACAAGGTCATGTTTGTTGTATAAGTAAATCGTTTAAGGATGCGCGCGATGCAAAATCGGGCAAAAACAACCTATCAGAAACACGTGCAAAAAGAGTATTTGATTATTTTATTGACAACGGAATTGTCCCTGAACGATTAACCTACAAAGGATACGGAAGAATGTTTCCTATTGTAAATGGTGAAGAAATGAAAAATAAACGTGTAGAAATTTTAGTAAAAAAAATATAACTCCCTCTACTCTATTTTCATTTCTACATGCGGTATGTCGTCTTCTAAATATACCTCGCTAGTTGCTACAAAACCATGACTTTCATAAAATTTTTGTAAATATAACTGAGCAGAAATAGTAATTTGTTCTTTATCAAATAGATTTTTTATTTGTTCAATAGATTTTTGAATTAATTGATGTCCTAATTTTTGGGCTCTTGCCTCAGGATGAACAATTACGCGTCCAATTGATGTGTTTTCAAAATAAATTCCAGCATCAAATAATCGGGCGTAAGCCACTAATTTCCCATCTATTTCTCCCATAAGATGTAATGCTTTTTGATCTTTGTTATCTATGTCTTGATATACGCAGTTTTGCTCCACTACAAAGACCAAAGAGCGCAGTTCAAGTATTGAATACAATTCTGACAAAGATAAGTCCGCAAACGGCGTTATTTTCCACTTGATTTTATTTTCCATTTTTTGGGATTAAAAATTGTATTGATTTAATAATAGATTCCAATTCAAACATTACATCACGCTTTTTCTTAGAAGGAGCATAACAAAATCCTTCAACAACAAGTATTCGGTTGTTTTTTTGGTCAATAATGGCATAGTTAATAAAAGGCCCTGCCATTGACTCGTGTAATAATTCCCAATTTCCTTTGGTTTCAAAGGTAGGTTTGCCGTAAATTTTGGTTTCGGTTAGGTAGGGCGAAAAGGCTTTTTCAGTAATCATCCGTGTTTTTGGAACAGCTCCATGTATGTAAATGGCGCCTATTGAATCCCGAATTTTAACTATTTGGTTGACTACATTTTTACTGGTGTCTATAGCATTTAAAGGCAATTGATAAAAAATCAAACTAACATTTCCGCTGGTTATTTCTTTTTTAAACCAAACAAATTTTTTGCCATACATCACCATTTTGTACTTGACTGGTATTGGTATTTTGATATTAAATTTATCAATAAGCTTTTGTGAAAAGTTCACTGAGTCTTGAATCATTTGGTTTTGATACACCTCTAATTCCGATTTTTTAATGGTTTGGATAATTAGTGAATCGTTGGACTGAATGGAATCAAGTAATTCCCGAACGGTTTTGCCTGATATATGAACCACTACTTGCGGATTTGCAAATTCGTTAGCTGTAATTTTGAATTGACTTTTGGCTTCTTTTTTTATTACAATAATATTTCTACTATTGCTCATAAAACCTTCAAGTAATTTTACTGGATATTGATTTAGAGTAAAATTAGGTTCCTCCTGCGGAAGACCTAATACGGGTGATGCAAATTTGTTTCGGATGCTATCACCTACTTCACCATTCCAAATTTCGTCGTCAATGATTACCGATACGGTGTTTATTTTTCCTGAAACATCGGTGGTGCGTTTTGTTTTTTTTTCGGTGCAAGACACAAAAAAAGACAGAACAATTAGATATAAAAAAAGGGCTCTTTTCATAAGTTGAAATAAAGCCCAAATTTATATAAGATTTTTGTTATTATCCGTTAATTTTTAATTTCATTCCAGGTTTAAGTTCATCTTCTTTAATTCCGTTCCATTTTTTTAGGTCAGAAACCGATACTCCGGGAAATTTTTTGGCAATTTTATATAATGAATCGCCTTGTTTAACTTGGTATATTTTTTCTTTTACTTTTTTAGCATTTGTTGCAATTGCGGTGTTTTCTTTTTCAGATGCAACAACATCAGTAGAAGATGTTTTTCCAACAATTAAAGTTGTACCTGCCTGAACTGCATTACCTTCAATATGGTTTAATGCCCTTAAATCATCAATAGAGATTTTATATTTTCGTGCAATTGCTCCTAAAAATTCACCCTTTGCCACTACATGCTCAATGTTTTTAACTTCGGCAATTGGTTCACTAGCACTAGAGGACACGATTAATTGGGTGCCAACTTTTAAATTATCATCTGCGAGTTTGTTCCATTTTCTTATGTCATCTGGTTGAACATTATATGCTTTTGCAATTGAATACAAGGCATCTTTTTTGACTACCGTATGTAACTTAATTCCAGTTGGTTCTATTACGGTGTCAACCGATTTTTTTACTTCTGCTTTTGGTTTTTTTGTAACAACTGCTGCAACTGTTTGTTGTGGTGGAGTTGAAGCAGTACTAGTTTTTGTTGCTACAGCTTCTACTTGTTTTGGGTTAACAACTGCTGGAGTTTTCACTTCCTTTTTGATTGTAGTTGTTACTTTTTCATTTTTAATTATTTTTAATTTATCACCTGGATTAATCGTTGACCCTTTTAATTTATTCCATTTTTTAATATCAGAAACCGCAACATCATATTTTTCAGCAATTTCTCCTAAATTATCACCTGACTTAACTTTGTGCGTTTTGGTAACGTCTTTAAGTACAGTTACTTTTTCCAAAATATATTGAGGTTTAACTTTAACCGTTGGCGCCACCTCAGCAACCGCATCATTTGAAGTAACAGGTTTGGACAGTGTGTCTTTGGTTGCAAAACTTGATTCGGAAATTTTAATTTTTAAGTTTCTCCCTGATTTTAAGTAGGATGATTTAAGTCCGTTCCATTTTTTTATATCATCTTCAGAAACTTCATATTTTGCTGCTATATCAGCAATATTATCTCCTTTTTGCACTTTATGAAATTTGACATCACCAGGTGCAATTTTTTCAACTATAGGATTTTGGTTTGGTTTTTCGCGTTTACTTTCTTCATAAGCAACATAGGCGTACACTTTGTCTTCGTTTGAAGTAAAAACGGCAATTTTGTCCTTTGGTAATCGTAAAAAATTCTGATCTCCAGTAACAAATGGCACTTCGCCTCTTTTGTAAGAAGGATTATAAAATTTTAATTCGTCGGTTGAAATATCCAAAAGATCCGAAATTTGTTTGAAAGTCATGTGTTTTTTAACCATAATTGTATCTGTTGCAAAATGATTTGCAATAGCTTTGTTAGGCACTATTCCGTGCTCCTTATGGTATTCAAAAATATACATTGTTGCTAAAAATGCGGGTAAATACCCTTGAGTTTCTTTGGGTAAATTTTTGCGAATATTCCAATAATTTTGTTGTCCCCCCGATCGTCTTATTGCTTTGGCAACGTTCCCTGGCCCTGAGTTATATGATGCTAACACTAAATCCCAATCGCCAAAAATTTTATACATATTAAGCATGTATTGAGATGCGGCTTGACTAGCTTTTAGCGGGTCGCTTCTTTCGTCTTCGTAGGATGAAATGTTTAAGCCGTATTGTTTTCCTGTTTGGTACATAAACTGCCACAGCCCAGTAGCGCCTACTCTTGATACGGCTAATGGATTCAATGCTGACTCAACAACGGCTAAATATTTTATTTCAAGTGGAATGTTATTTTTGGCTAATTCTTCTTCAAAAATTGGAAAATAAAATTGGGAGATTCCCATTAATCGTTCAAATCCTTTTTTTCTGTTTTTCAAAAATGATTTGATAACATTTTCCAAACCAATGTTGTACTCAATGTTAAATGGTGATTTTTCGTCTAATAGTTTTAATCGCTCTTTAAGTAATTCAGTAGGTAATTCATATTCAACCTTTACGTCTGGGTCAATTGTTTTAATGTCTAAAAGCAAATCATTGTAAACATCTAAAGCGGCTAATTCTTGTGTCCATCTGTTGTCAATGCAAGATGCCATTTCGTCGTTAATAAATGTTGATTTTATTGAGTCCAAAAATGATATTTTAATAGTTTTTTTAACTACCGAATCCTGATTTACATTGGTCAATGTGTTTTTAGATGGGTTGTTTTGACTTGCATCTTGTCCAAAAATGGATAATGAAGTCAGTAATAAAAGTGCTATTATTTTTTTTGATTTAATCATATTGTACTTGATTTTTTAACCTATTGAAGAAACGGTAAGAAACAAACTTACTGATTTTTAATCTATTAAAATGTTTAATTTTTGTTAAAATACTAGAACTAGTCCAATATTGCTTGTATTCCTGGCAAAATTTTACCTTCCAACATTTCCAACATTGCCCCACCTCCTGTTGATACGTAGCTCATTTTATCTTCAAAACCAAATTGTTTTACTGCAGCTACCGAGTCGCCACCACCAACCAACGAAAAGGCTCCGTTAGCAGTTGCTTCAGCAATAAACTCTCCCAATTGAATGGTTCCGTTGGCAAAAGTTGGTAATTCAAAAACGCCTAGTGGACCGTTCCAAAGAATGGTTTTTGATGCTAAAATAACTTCTTTAAAATTTTCTAACGATTTTGGTCCGGCATCAAGTCCTTGCCAACCGTCAGGAATTTGTTTTACATCCACAACTTGTATGTTTGCATCGTTTGCAAAATTATCTGCTGCAATAACATCAACTGGAATGTGTATTTGAACCCCTTTTTCTTTAGCTAATCGTAAAATTTCTAAAGCCAATTCTTGTTTGTCATCTTCGCAAATGGAGTTTCCAATTTTCCCGCCAAGGGCTTTCACAAAAGTAAAGGTCATTCCGCCGCCAATTATCATATGATCTACTTTGTCCAATATGTTTTCAATAACTGTAATTTTTGAAGAAACTTTTGAACCTCCTAAAACTGCGGTTACTGGCTTTACAGAATTATTTAAAACACGATTTAAACTGTCAATTTCTTTACCCAAAAGCAAACCAAAACATTTTGAATTTGGAAAAAACTGTGCAATAATTGTGGTTGATGCGTGCGCACGGTGTGCGGTTCCAAAAGCATCGTTTACATAAATATCTCCCAAAGATGCTAATTCTTTTGCAAAAGCAACGTCTCCGGCTTCTTCTTCTGCATAAAAACGTAAATTTTCAAGTAATAAAACTTGACCTGGTTGAAGATTTTGAGCTGCTTGCTGGGCAACTTCGCCTCTGCAATCGGCAGCAAATAATACGGGTACACCCAATACTTGTTGAGCTGTAGCTATAATATGTTGTAATGAAAATTGAGCTTCTTTACCTTTTGGTCGTCCTAGGTGCGACATCAAAATTACGCTTCCGCCATCGGCAAGAATTTTGTCAATGGTTGGTTTAGCAGCTTCAATTCTGTTGGCATCGGTTACAGCAAAATTTTGATCTAAAGGCACGTTAAAATCTACCCTTACAATTGCTTTTTTGTTTTGGAAATTGAAGTCGTTTAAAGTTTTCATTATTCGATTTTTGTTAATTAATTAATTTACAAAGTTACAAAATTATTTTTTTGAGTGGTTTTAAAAATGATTTTATTACGTAAATCGTAAGAAGTAAATCACAAAAAATACACTATTTATAGATGTGCTGGGTTAAAATATTGGTTTTTAAAGAGATTTAAAAAAAAAATATATCTTTGTGGCTATTTTTTTATTAAAAACAAACGAAACAATCTTCCGTGAAGGGCGATTTTTTTTGATTGTTAAGTATATACCAATACATTTTATCGATGAACAAAAAAATAATTTTACTTTTTTTTATATTACTTGTTGGATTTCGTTTGACTGGGCAAACAGACACTTTAAAGATTACTGCCAACCAAAACAAATGGACTGATATTAAGCCAACTATTGGGTTGCTTAATCAAGTAGAGCAAATATCTGGGTCTCGATTTACAAGCACCCAGGAGTCGCCATTTACACTATTTACTATTACTCAAGATGATTTAAAAAAACATGGTATTACCTCGCTTATTGAGGCATTAAGTTTGTTACCCGGTATTCAAGCGCACGAAATTGGTTCGGGATTGGACGGTTCAATATTCCAATTTAGAGGGTTGAACGGAAATAATTATGCCAAAATTTTGATTAATGATGTTAATATAAAGCCTTTTATTGTTGGGGGTATGCCATTGGGCGAACAATTGCCCATTGCTTTTGTAGATAGAATAGAAGTTTTATATGGCCCATCTGCAACACTTTACGGAGCCGATGCAAGCGCAGGAGTAATCAATATTATTACTAAAAATGCTACCCGACCACTTTCAGTTTTTGGTAACATTAGGTACGGAAGCCAAGATTATCAAAACATAAATTTAAAATTTGACATTAACAAAAGCACCTCCAAACGCACACTTTCTTTTGGGTTATACGCTAATTTTTCGTCCAAACAAGACCGAAATATTTACTATAGCAACAATCCAGAATTGATAAAATATGAAAAGGACATTGCCTTGCAATATGTTGAAAATTTTGAAATCAATAACAACCAAATCATTTTTGCTAATTTACCTCACCAAAGCCAATCAGTTGGTGGAAGAGCTCAATTTGGTCAGTTTGCCATAAATTTTGATATGATGACTAGGCAGGACCACAGTGCGCTTGGTTTTTCACCTTACAGTATTTCGTACAGCAATTCTCAAAATTTTATTGGCGAAAAAATAACATCGGTAAACGCCCTATACACAAACAAAGAAAATGATAAATTCAAGTTCAAGGCAATTGGTAGTTATTTAGGATATCGCACTCATCAAGATGCAAATATTCAATATGTTTTACCTAAAATTGGGCTTTATGCGTCATTGCTTAGTAGAAGTAATATACCAATAGCAGATGGTATTCGAGATTTAGAAACAACTACTTTTGGAGGTAATCAAGTTGTGGAGGCTTCGTCAAACGAGGCAGGAATTGAGGTATTATCGCAATATATTTTTTCAAAACATTTTAGTTTGAGCGCAGGAGTAAATGCTCGGTATGGGAAAGGCACTCCTTTGATACTTTTTAAACAAATAGATTTTGAGTTACAGGATGAGGAAACACCTTATTTTTATGATTACAGCGGGTTTTTAGAAAGTCAAATTTCGTATAAAAAATTCTCCGCTATACTTGGCGTTCAGCTATTGAATAGAGAAGATTTTTTAAAAACATCCAGTAACAACAGTGTTTTTAATCCTCGATTTGGAATTGTATATACACAAAGCGCGTCTAAAAATTTTAGAGCAAATTTTTCAACCGCATATAGAATTCCTTCCCCTTTTTATGGTTACAATTCTAATTTTATGTTTTCAAATACACCACTAGAAATATTAAATACTCCAACAACTTTTCGCCCTGAAAAAACATATAATGTAGAAATTGGCTACCGCTGGAGCGGAAAAAATGCTAAATTAGATGTAAATTTGTTTCATACCAAAACAAAAAACAGCATCAATTATTCTGAAAATTTTTACACAGTAAATGATAATTTAGTATTAAACTTAGGCTGGAATAACGACGAGTTTTCTGAAAAAACCATCAACGGATTGCAGTTTTCTTATTTATTAAAAACAGATATTAACCAAAATATAAAAATACAAAATAAACTATGTTTAAATTATATGTTTGGAAATGAATCGTTTACAGTTTCTCAACTAAATTTTGAAAACTTATCTACTAATTTGAAAAAAATTGAGATTCCGTTTTTAAATTACCAACCCGAATTTATGGTAAAATTTCAAAATGAACTAAATTTTAAAAATTGGTCATTACTAATTAATCACCAATGGATGGGCAAAAGAGCTACTTATATTTCGGCTTCAGAGACTTATTTAGACACTAATTTAACACATTTACCGTCATTTTATTTGGCCGATTTGAGGGTAAATTACCAAACCTCAAAAAACAGTATTTTTTCATTTTCAATGAATAATGTGCTTAACACAAAATACGCCGGTATAAGAGCCAGCCAAATGAATGATGCCTTAGTTTATAACCCGCAACCGTTGCGAAATTGGTTTGTTCGAGTAACTTATTTTTTAGATTAGATGATGAGTTCAACACCACTTTTTTTTCAGAAAAAAATACCCTTTTTCTCCAATTTAAAATGGGGGTTTTTGGGCATGCTTTTACTTTTGACAACAACTGATGTTTCAGCTCAAGACAACAAACAATACCTAGAAAACATCTATCAAGAGGCACTAAAAACAAAGAAAAAAGATCCAATTGATCAAATTTCACTTTGGCTTCGTGTTTACAACGAAATTGACAAAAACCATCCTTATTTTTTGACAGTAAATAAAAATTTGGCTCAGTTGTTTTATGGCGAAAAACTATACGATGAAAGCATTGTGTATTTTAAAAATTTTAAGTCCTCTATTGTAATAAAAAACAACGACGACATTGCTGATTATACTAAATATGCTTCGGCTTTATCCAAAACAGGTCAGTTTGAAAAATCTGGTGAAATCACAAATGGTATTATAAAACATCATGAAAACAACAAGCAGTGGATTGGCGTTTTAAATCAATTACACATTTTAGTTGCAACTTACAATGAAAACAAGCAATACCAAAAGGCATTACAGCATAATGAAGAAATTTTAAACCTATTAAAAGAAAAGAATTATCCAGCTGAAGAAATTATAAAAATTTACAACAATATTGGCTATAATTACGAAAAACTGAACCAATATCAAAAGGCGATCGACTATTATTTACTTGCCTTAAAATCAATCAACAAAACCAATCAGCCTGATTTGTATTGCACATTGCTAATGAATACGGGTATTGTATATTATCATTTAAACAATTACAACGAACAAATCAAATACTTTGAATTAGCCAAAGCCCAAGCCGACTGCAACAAAGGACAAGTATATTTAATGCTTTCCAATGTTTTTAAAAACAAACAAGATTTTTACAAAGCTTTACTCTATGCTGAAATGGCTGAAAAATTTTATGTGAATTCCAACAACAAAGAGCTTTTGGCAGATAGCTATTTTATATTGGCAGATGTGCACAACAAACTTTTGAACCATCAAGTTTCTATTGATTTTTATCAAAAATACCTTCAATTAAAAGAAGAACTTGACTCGGAATTAAGAAGAAAAAAAGATCAATTTGATGCTTTAAAGCAAACCATTGAAAAAACAGAAAAAGAACTCAAATTACTTTACATAGAACAACGAAACAACCAATTAACCATTTCGGGATTAAAACTTGAAAAAGAAAAGGACGCTTTGTACTTTCAAAATTTAAAATTAGATACTGAAAATAAAGAAAAACAATTGGTTTTGCTTAAAAAAGAAAAACAAGTAAAAGAAACCGAGTTAAAAAATCAATTGCTGAAAGATCAACAAATAAAACAAGCCTTATTAATTGAAAAACAAAAGCTTGAAGTTGAGGCATCTGCCAAAGAAAAAAAACTACAACTCCTTGAATTAGAAAAAAAAGATGCCTTGTTGTTTAAAGATAAAAAAGAAAAAGAATTATTAATAAAAGACCAGGAAATAACCAAGTTAGAAATTTCTAAAGCCAAAAG
>Ga0247722_10001370_pt1 | contig 13500 bp, 16 predicted proteins | sample MSEWelMarce3H_FC_FD_189094 | JGI IMG/M metagenome (GOLD analysis project Ga0247722, IMG submission 189094) | Subsurface sediment microbial communities from gas well in West Virginia, United States - MSEEL Well Study Marcellus 3H_FC | ecosystem: Environmental > Terrestrial > Deep subsurface >... | reverse complement strand
ACAAATTTAAGAATGTGGAAATATATGCAAGTTTGGACGGCACTCATGAAATTGGAGAATACATCCGAGACGGATTAAATTACAAAAAATTTGAAGATAATTTCTTCACAATAAGAGATAACTGTCCTGATGCAAAAGTGAGTATTAACATCTGTGTTAACATATTCAACATATTCCATTTATTTAAGATGTTACCGTATGTCTACGAACAAAAAATATTAGACCCAAATAATTTCACAATTAACATATTAACAACACCATACTATCAGAACATTACAGTTTTACCAACAGACTTAAAAAATAAATGGGTGGATGAATTTAACCTATTTAAAGGGAACTATTCGGGTGATGATTACAACAACATTATTCACCAAATGGAGATAGTAATGAATCACCTCCAATCAAAAGATGAATCAGAACACCTTAATCAATTTTATGACGTGGTAAAAAAATATGACATAATAAGGAACCGAGACTTTTTTAAGTTGTACAATAATCTAATTCCAATAATATAATGGATTTTATACAGACATATTACCCGTATGAAATCATTACGGACACTAAAGATAAATTGAAAACCATATTAAAGTTTTCATTACTATCTTCCTACTTGGGTAAACAACATTATCCAAAAACAATATTGTATACCAATAGTGATATGGTTGACATTTTTAAAAAGTATATACCATTTTACAACATTATCAACACTGAAGTTTTAGATAAGAATCAACACAATTTTAAACAAAATCCAGAATACTATGCGGTACCAAAACTATACACTTACAGTAATAGTAACTTACCATTTATCCATGTAGATTTAGATACGTTTATTTTCGATAAACCAAACAAGATACAAGATGAAAATGATGAGGCACATAATGGAGTTTTTGTTGGTCATTTTGATTTTTATTTCAGTAAGGAATTACATTTAAGTGAGTTGAAGGGATATGAAGAATATTATAAACCCATTTTAGACAATGTTAAATTAAATAACATTTGGTCAAATGATATCTTGGAAAAGATATCACTTAATAGAACCATCAATGCCAATATTTTTGGTGGGTTCAATCACCAAATAATTTTACATACCTACAAAAAAATTGTTGATAACTTTGAAAAGAACTTCGACTTTTACCAAACACAGAAATACGTTAGTCTCTTCTTAGAACAAATGATGTTCTACCCTGTATCGAAGACAATAAATGACAATTATGTCATTAACCAACTATCAGATGGGGGTATATACTTTAACCACAATATTGTGAATGATAACTTGGTGATGGTTAACCATAATAGAAAAATAGATAATGTGGTTTTTAACAGACATGACAATGAATCGATAAAAAACTATCTAATTGATAATGAATTTGGCGGGGTGTTCCACTATGGTAACTATAAAGACACTGAACTTTACAAAGAAGCGATTTTTGAATACATCGAAAGACATGAAATATTAGGTCCATTATATAAAAAAATTGAAAATGAATTCTAACATTAATAAAGATACATTTTGTGCACTATCACATCGGGGACTACATATCGATAGTAAAATGAACGTTAAACCCTGCTGCGTTTTTACTAATTTCGATACTCCGGTATTATATGAACAAGGTAAAAGTATATTGGATTGTGTAAACACCGACCAATTCAAAGATTTGAGAGATAAATTAAATAATGGACAATACCATAAAGGGTGTTCGAATTGTTTTAATGGTAGAACAAACTACAGAACTGACATAAATCAATTATTCGAGACTCAAAGTGATGTGTTGGATGAATATACTAAATTCCTAAACTTAGAAACAACAGAAGTTAATTACATCGATATGAGAATATCCAATAAGTGTAATTTTAAGTGTATCATGTGTTGTGATATGTATTCATCCGCTTGGGAAGTTGACCTTAAAAAAATAAACAACGGATACGTTCCATTTAATAGTGTCGGAATGAATGTTGATTGGAAAGACCATTTCAGTGAAATAAAAAAATCGATTAAATTTATTTATTTCTCAGGAGGTGAACCATTCATTATGGATGAAACATTTGAATTAATAGATTTACTAGGTGATGACGTTAAGGAAACCTCAATATTTGTTAACACGAACCTGTCAACCCTATCATATAAAGATAGATATGTACTCGATTACTTTAAGAACTTTAAAAAGGTAGTTTTTCACATATCTTGCGACGGATTTGGGGAAATAGGTGAATATATAAGATACGGTTTCAAGACTGAAAAATTCAAAAACAATTTATCAAAATTATTGGAGTTCATTGATGATAATAGTCAAATAGATTACGATATAACGTATTCACTATCAGTTATTAACGTTAACAATGTGTTTGAGTTTTTAGACACACTAAAAAGAGATTTAAACATTGAGGATAGTAAGGTTAATTTTCAAACTGTTGGGTCACCACATAACCTAAGTGTCGCATCATTAAGTAATGGTGAGAAAAATAGAATCACTGAAGAATTTCTAAGTAAAATTGATAATTATAGTGAAGAAACAACTAAAAGATTAAAAAAATTCATAGAAACTATCAATTCAACAACTAATGCTGATTTTTTCGATGAAAATATTGATTTGGACCTTATTAAAAAGGTTGATAATTTGAGAGGAAATGACATCGGTAAGTTTGTCAGTGAGGAAAATTTACAATACTTGAAGATAATTAAATCTAAAAACATAATTTAAAATACTTATATAAAAACAAGAAAACATGGCATATCAAATCAACGGTTTAAAACACACTGAAGCAGGTGTTGATGAATTAGAAGTATTAGCAGGTACATTCGAAACAAAAGAATTGGCATTACAATATGTTATCGATAACTTAAAAATTACAGTTTTAAGTGAAGATAAAGACGTTATTGTGTTGGACAACGGTACTGAGGAATATCACTATTTTGAGATTATTACAGCGGTAGAGTAAACTTTTAATTTTTTTATTCATATATTTAGAGTATATGTGTACTCACAATGAATAAAAAAGGTTACATTATTGGAATATCATCGTATTATCACGATTCATCTGCCTGTCTGTTCAAAGATGGACAACTTCTTTTTGCTTGTGAAGAGGAGAAGTTTACAGGTATAAAACACGATAGTTCGTTTCCAACCAATACCTTGAATTATATTTTTAAAAAATATAAACTTACAAAGAAAAATATTGATGTTATTTGTTATTACGAAGACCCGAAATTAAAGTTGGACCGAGTAATCAAAACAATTAAACCCCAATTATTTAAGAATCCAATATATTCTTTAAAATCCTATATTCAAATTAAGAACAATATTCGTAATTTGAAGAAAAACCTATCAAAGTATTCTGATAATGTGTTCTACTCAACACATCATGAATCCCATCAACACTATTCGTTCTATAGTTCCAATTTTGAAAAATCACTTTGTTTAACTATTGATGGAGTTGGAGAATGGGACACATTATCTATTGGTTTAGCTGAAGGGTCAAATATTGATTATATGTCAATGGCAACTTACCCACACTCAATCGGACTATTCTATTCTGCAATGACATCATTCCTTGGGTTTAAACCAAATGAGGGTGAATATAAAATGATGGGATTATCATCTTATGGTGACCCCGATTATTATATGGATAAAGTTAGGGAACTTATCACGTTCAAAAATAGTACATTAAAATGTAATATGGACGTATTTTGTTGGGATAGGGACAATAAGATAATGTTCAACGAAAAGTTATTGGAGTTACTTGACATGGAACCAAGGTCAGTAAACGATAGTATAGAACCGAGACACAAGGACTTGGCGGCGTCGATACAGAAAAGATATGAAGAGATACTTTTTGAAGTGTTAAAATCAGTTTCTTTAATGGATTATAGTAACAATCTTTGTTTAAGTGGGGGATGTGCATATAATGGGACGGCTAATGGTAAGATAGTAAAACAAACAAACATTAATCACCTTTGGATACCACCGGCACCTTCGGATGCTGGGTCGTCAATAGGAGCGTGTCTACATTACTTAGTGAAAAATAACAAACTAACCGGTAGATTAAAACGTAACGCGTTCTTAGGACCATATTTTCTACACGGTACAGTTGTTAACTCAATTAAAAACACTAAACATTTTAAGTTTATAAGTGAACAAAGTCTTTTCCGTTACGTTGCTAAAAAATTAAATGAGGGTAAGGTAGTTGGATGGTACCAAGGTAGTTGTGAATTCGGTTCAAGAGCACTTGGTAATCGTTCAATACTTGCAAACCCAACCTTAAGTGGTATGAGGGATAAGATTAACAAAGTCATTAAGAAAAGAGAAGGGTTTAGACCTTTTGCTCCCATGGTTATAAAAAGTAAACAAGACATTTATTTTGAAATGACCGAAGATGTACCATACATGAATCAAGTGGTTAACGTGAGACCCGAATATAGAGACATATTAACTGAAGTTACCCATGTTGATGGAACTGCCAGAGTCCAAACGGTTTATGGTCAAACTCAAATACATGAATTACTAACCGAATTTGAGAAATTAAGTGGTTATCCCGTATTGTTGAACACTTCATTTAACATAAAAGACAAGACAATGGTATTAACACCAAACGACGCAATCGAAACATTCTATGACACCGATATGGATTTATTGGTAATAAATAATTTTATAATTTTTAAATAACAATCATGAAAAGATTAATTAGTTGGTTCATTAATTTAATTAAAGAACACAAAAGAAAGAGAAGGTTCAAAAAGAAAGTTCGAGAAATGAAAAAAAGAGACCCATTTGTTTATAGACACTAATTAATTCCCCATATTAACAAATATGGGGGTTTTTTTATTTGACTTATTTAAGTTTTTTCTTTATATTATCCATATGATATATTGGTTTACAGGACAACCCGGAGCAGGAAAAACAACATTAGCTAAACATTTAATGGATAATTTAGGTGAGGATAACCCTATACACATAGATGGGGACGACCTACGTGATATCTTTCAGAATAAGGATTATTCTGAGTTAGGTAGACGGAAAAACATCGAAAGAGCTCAAGATATTGCCAGATTCTTGAGTAAAACCAACCGAACGGTTGTAGTATCGTTAGTTTCCCCATACAAGGACCAAAGGGACGAATTTAAGGACAGTAACGATGTTATTGAGGTGTACGTTCATACCACTGAAGAAAGGGGTAGAGAGGGGTTTCATGTGTCCAATTATGAACCACCAACAGAAAGGTTCATAGACATTGATACCACAAACACAAATGAGACGGAATCATATTACGAATTAATAAAAAAACTAAAAGAAAACATATGAATAAAAAGTACGCATTATACGTCGGAAGATGGCAGAATTGGCACAAGGGACATGAATGGTTGATAAAACAACAAATGGACCAAGGTAAGAATATTTGGGTTGCAATTAGAGACGTTCAAGTTGATGAGAATAACCCTAAGACAGCACAAGAGGTATTCCAAATGTTAATACAGGAACCATTCTTTAATGATAATTTCGATAAGATATTGTTATCAATTATTCCCGATATTGAAAGTATTAACTACGGTAGAGGAGTTGGTTATGACGTTATTTATCACGAACCACCAACAGACGTTGCTGCAATTAGTGGAACCGCAATCAGAACAGGACACATGACACCGGACGGTGATATAACATATGACCCAACCAAAATGTAATGAAAATACTGATTGTTTCACTACCGAGGACAGGTTCAACCTCACTTATGGAAAAATTAGGTAAGGAAAACAACGTTCCATATGTATTTGAACCATGGGATGGTACTGAAAGACAAAGTTATAAATCAACCGATGAAAATTTAGTTTTAAAAACTATGATTTTTGATAGGGAAAATATAGAGGAGACCAATATTGATTTCTATATTAGGTTATCCAAAGAGTTTGACCGGGTGATTTTGTTAAGTAGAAGAAATTTAAATCACAGTATTGAGAGTTATGCGTACTTTAAACACCATAAAAGTGAAAAATTTAACTCTAGACAACAATATAAATGGGAACCAACACCAAATTTAGAAGATGTTAAATATGAGTTAACATATTGGAACGATGTTTTAAATCAACTAAGTGATAAATTAAAGATAGATATCACATATTATGAGGACATTTATGATTTAAATTCGTATGAAAAATTAAGAAAAGAAATTAAAGTTGACAAGTTAATATAGTTATGATAGTAGAAAGAAAAAGACACATTGCAAAAACTATCTCATATCGAGTTATAAGTACCTTAATCGGATTTGTAATAATGTGGTGGATTAGTGGTTCAATCAAAGTCGGAGCAGCATTTGGAGTTGCGGAATTGATTTATAAACCTGTGCAATATTACATTCACGAACGTGTTTGGTATAAATGGATTAAGTTTGGCCTTAAAAAGGAACAATGATAAAAAAACCTATTGGTACAACATATTATTATGAGGACTTCATAAATGACTCTGAAAAAGATGAACTATTAAAATGGTCGTTGGATTCAATTGAATATATGGATTTTGCTAAACCAGTTAATGGGGAAAAAGACCAAAATGAAAGTGTCGTGAGACACTTCATCAAGTTGAGTCAACTTAAATTTGTTCCCGATTTAGTATATAAATTAAAGGAAACGATAATCAAATTAGAACAAATTAGTCCTGCAATAACCGACCCAGCTAACGAGGATTTGATTAGTGCAGTTGGGGACGGTGGGTACGTTGAACCACATATTGACTATAATGGTATGGATGAGACCTATTATACCCGTAGATATAATCTTTTATTATCACTACCAACTGACGGAGGACAACCAATTTACAATGGTAGGGTATTAAATTTAAATGTAAAATCAATATGGAGATGTGATGCTGGATTATACACACACTCAAGTGTGATTAATAGTGGAGGTGGAATAAGGATTAATCTTTCTTTCGGATTTATGATTCCCAAAATTATAAAATCAAAAACACTAAACACTCTAATTTAAATGATTTGGGTATTTACAAAATAAAGATAATAACTTATATTTATTAATAAAGTAAAACAATATGAAAGGTGTCATAGTCGGAACAGACCTATTACAGGACGAAAATGGTGAATTAAAGGTGTTAGAGATTAACACGAGTGTCGGGTTATACCAAGATGGTAACCAATATTTAGATTTAACCGAATTTTTTAATCTATTAACGGGTAATTCTATCAATGAATTACATTTCATTTATAATGAAAGTGACGTTAATATTCAAAATACCAAAAATTTTCAAACTCAAAATTTAGGTAACGGAACGAATCAATTTACACAATTTACATTTAGACACATGTTGGAAACGAGATGTATATCTAATAGTATCACATATCAAGAATATGAGGTTCCAAATAATGCTATTACCGTACCATACATTGAAGATGCGGATAATAAATTCATATTGAGATTATCTTATGACAGTACGGCGGTAATCGATAGTGAATATTGTGGAGATAAGTATAACTTTCAAAATCTAATCAGCGGGTCAACATTTTCAATAGGTTCATATTGTAACTCAACTGATTTGGATATAAATACATTTAATGAAGTTGTAACAGGTGGAACACCTAATGCAATTGTTAAGTACAGATATCCAGATTATGATAAAAAACAATATCCTGAAATCTATGTGTTATCAGATGAGACACAATTAACCAACCTTAAAAATTCAATACCGACCGATTTCTATTTACAGGAATACGTTTATAGTGACTTAAACATCGTTAACAATCGTAACAGTGTTATCCGTAGTGTTGATATTGTTTATGGTGCAGAGTTAGATGTGTGTCATTTAGGGTCATATACCGCATCTTCTTTAGTTAAAAATGATGTGTGGCAAGACGAAGTAGATGGTTTAACTGGAAAAATAACAAATAAAAGTAGAGTTAAATATATTAATGGATTCACCACAAGTGATAACCAAATGATTTATCACGTTGATGACGACACTAAAGTTGTTAGTTCAACCGATACGTTATTGAACATGAGTCAAATTGAGGTAGGTACTGGACTAAAAACGGTAAATTTTTCTAACTTAACCGAAACTGACCGACCTGAATTTTTTACGTCTTCATTAACTGAAACTGAAAGTAACTTAACTTTTGGAACAACAACGGTACAACAATTAAAATCGCAAACCTATGATGGTTTATTTCTTAATATTCAATTAGAGGATGGTACATCTTGGTCTGACGTTCCTGGTTCAAATCTTTATGTTGAACATTCTGGTTCAAACGTTACCTCATTTAAAAGGGTAAACATGTTAAATGTTGGTGATAAAATATTAACATTGGCCAATAATGACAATACAATGTCAACAATTGAAATTACCGATATTACTGTTACTTACGAAAATAAAACAATTTATGAAGTTGACGTTGAGGAATCTGATTTATTTTTAACATCAATAGGTGATGAAAATAGTGTATTGAAGTTAATGATACAACATAACCCTTGTTATTCATGTGGATATTCGTGGTCACCTTGTGGTTCTTGGGGTTGTCAATCCTATTGTCCATCATGTGACGTGTGTTTCATTGGAGGTACTAAAATTACAACTGAAACTGGATATAAAAACATTGAAGACATTGAAGTCGGTGACATTGTAATGTCATATCTTGAAGGTAGTGAGATATTAATACCAAGAACAGTTATAGGACTTTTAAATATTGAATATAATGGTGGATTAGTAATAATAAATGGTATTAAAACAAACGCCACAATTGGACATCCATTCGCAGTAAAAAATAATGAAGGTGAGCTTAAATGGGCCGCTTTCGATAAAACAATTGACCAACATTATTTAAATGAAGGTATTGTGGTGAATAACTTATCTGACGAAGAGTATTCAATTTACCTTAATGGTAGTTGGGTAAAAATTGAAACCGTAAATTTGGAATCATTTGAAGGTACAGTTTACAACATTGGAGTTGAGGATACACACAACTACTTTGCAAACGATATATTAGTTCATAACGTTGATAAAAAAATTAATCCATTCCATTAATATGAGTTATACAGAAATTATAAAAATCGAGGTTAAACCCGTTAATGTGGTAACCGACAATAAAGTTAAGATAGTAATCAATTCTATATTTCAATTAATTAAGATTAAACACTTATCTTAAATGTTAATTGAGAATAAATTTGTTTTTGTTGCCATTCCAAAATGTGCAACCATGTCATTTGAAGATGCATGTTTAAAAAATAACTTTATAATTGATTATTCACCTTATGAGTTATATAATCGTGGAATGTTAAATGGTATTAAACCCAATAAACATGTTCATATTCCCGTAACTATATTAAGGGAGATACATGGACATAAATATCCGTTTGTGACTCTAACGAGAGAAGAAATAAGTAGGTTCGTATCAGCATGGAAACATATATTAAAAATTATAAAGTATACAGATATTGATTTTTATAATATATTAAAAAATGTGGGTAATGATGAATTTTGTTACCATTTTGGTAAACACTTAAAAAATTTAAAATTAACCACCAATAGTGTTATATTGTTTTTAAATGAGTTTAGTAATAAAAAAAAACATGAGAAACACGTTACTGATGTTTTTATTTCAGTTTTTACTCCCATGGTTGAATGGACAAATAATGACACTACCCTAATTAAATTTTCATTTGAAAACGAAATCCCACTATTCGAGAAATGGGTTTCAGAAACGTGCGGTGTTGATTTTAAATTATCACACATAAATGACACAAATGAGATTGAAACGAAATTAATTAAAGACGATTTTTTAATTAATTTTCATCAAACAATATTAAACCCCACTTCACAATATAAGAGGGAATTTTCACTTATTTAATTTGATTCTTTAGTTTATTTTTTGTATATTTTAAGTATGAAAAATATATCCATTTTAGGTGGCGGAACTGCGGGTTGGTTAACCGCACTATACATAAGACAATTATTTCCCGAATCTAATTTAACGGTAATTAAATCAACTGAGGTTGGTATATTGGGGGCCGGTGAAGGTAGTATATCTTTATTACCTTTAATGTTAAAGTCATTAAAAATAGATGAAAATGAACTACTTAAGGAGGTAAAAGGAACATTTAAATTGGGTATTAGTTTTGAGAATTGGTCGGGAGACGGTTCAAAATATATCCATGGATTTGGACCATATACCTCAAGTTTAAGTCATAATCAAGTCACCACCAAAAATCCAATATCAATTGGATTACCATCAAACGGTTATCAATTTTATATTTCTAATTTAATAAATAATAATGGGGATTGGTCAAAATTAGAACCATCAACCGCGTTATGTTTTAAAAATAAATCCCCATACTATAAAAATAAAAACGGAACGTTAGAACAATCTTTAAATTATTCCTACCATTTTGATGCACATCTAATGTCTCAGTATTTAGAAAAAATTGGAATCAGTCGAGGTATTAGGATTGTTGATAGTAATGTTAGAGATTTTCTAAGTGATGAAAATGGTAATATCAAAACAACCTTATTTGATGATAACACAAAATTAGATTGTGATTTTATATTTGATTGTAGTGGATTTCATAGAATGATTATAGGAAAACATTACAAAACTGAGTGGGTCTCTTATGAAAAGTATCTTAAAGTTAACAAAGCAATACCTTTCTTTTTAGAGCAAGATAAAGATGAGATAACACCATACACACATGCAATTGCGATGAAACATGGTTGGATGTGGAAAATACCATTACAACATAGATTTGGTTGTGGTTATGTGTTTGATGACAAATATACCACACCAGAAGAAGCGAAAAAAGAAGTTGAGGAAATGTTAAATCAAAAAATTACAGTACCGAGAGTATTGGATTTTAAGGCCGGTAGATTTGAAAAGGTGTGGATTAATAATTGTATATCAATTGGATTAAGTGCGGGTTTTACCGAACCAATTGAGGCAACATCAATATGGTTACAGTTAATTCAGTTGATGTCGTTGGATAGAAATTCAATTGAGAATAGAAATGAATCTCACATAAAAGAATATAATGATAAGGTATCGTTTGTTAATGATGAAACATTATCTTTTCTTTATTATCATTACATTAATAAAAGGGACGATACTGAATTTTGGTCAAATTATTTAAATACAACGGAGATACCCGAATCGTTAAAATCAAGATTGGAATCGTGGAAACATAGGACAATGAATGACGATGATAAAAATTTTAGATATGGTTTCGACGCTTTCACAACACAAAGTTGGTTAACAGTTGCACATGGTAACGGGACATTAAATTTAGATATACTGAGTAAAGAATGTGAAACGATGAATTTAAATAATAAAATTGATAAGTTTAATAAAAATTTAGAGAACAATATAACTCAAATTATACAACTATCAATTGGACATAAAGAATATCTAGAAAAATATATTTAATATGATTGATAATATGAAAATTATATATGATACGTTTAATGACGATGAATTAAATTTAATATCTGAATACATTTTATCTGTACCAATTTTTGGGTTGAGAGCTGACGAAATTTATAATTTTTATGGTACGGATATGAGTATCAATAAGTTTCATCCAATATTAAGTAGTTATATTAAACATGGGTTATTTAATACTCAATCACAAGTAAACACATTTAGAATTCAGAAGGTTGATGATTCAATCAAAGCCACTGAAAATTTTCACACTCACGATGATAGTATTCCACATAGTATCGTTACATTCTTGAATGATGATTTTAAAGGAGGATTATTTCAATATAAAATTGGGGACGAGATTAAAACCATCCAACCTGTTAAAAATATGACATTATTTTTTGATGGTTCAATACCACATAGAGTTACCGATGTAAACGGTACAAGAATGACACTTTTTTTGTTTATAAACGATTTCTCAAAACATAAAGACACAAAAACAATTATATAATGGAAGTAGATTTATCCAACTATGTTTGTACCGTACCATTTGAGGCGATGGAAATACATGAAAATTCGAATTTTATGTGTTGTGCTAGTTGGTTATTAAAACCATTACCAAACAATGTACCGATTAAAGATTTGTGGAATTCTCAGGAAGCCCAAGACATTAGAAAATCTGTGACGGATGGGTCGTTTCGACATTGTGATAAAAATCAATGTCCATACCTATCTCAACTTGTTAAATTTGGTGGAGGTTCAATTGGACCAATAAAACACATCAATGATTTACCTGTCGATATTGACGACTACGTTAAAAACAATACAGTTAATATTGAAGGTGGACCTAAAATAATTCAAATGTCTTTTGATAGGACTTGTAATTTTAAATGTCCATCATGTAGAGTTGATATGATAGTTGCTGATAGTGATAAAATTAAAACGGTAAATTTAACAATCGAAGAAATTGAAGAGGCTTACTCTGATAGTATTGAAATGATTTATTGTTCGGGTACCGCAGACCCATTCGCTTCCGTATCATATAGAAATTTTTTAAGGAACTTTAATCCTGAGAAATATCCAAAATTAAAACATATTCATCTACACACTAATGCGAGTTTATGGGATGAAAAAATGTGGAACTCAATGCCTAACATTCACAAATATGTTAAGACCTGTGAGATTAGTATTGATGCAGGTACAAAAGACACATATGAGAACATCACAAGATTGGGAGGTAATTGGGATAAGTTAATGGATAATCTAAAATTTATATCAACGATTGATACACTAAAAAGTGTTAAATGTTCTTTTGTTGTTCAAACCTCCAATTACAGTGAAATGGTAATATTCACAAAAACAATGAAGAAAATTTTAGGTAAAAAAGGACACATATTCTTTGGTAAGATAAATAATTGGGGAACATTTAATAATGAGCAATTTATGATTCATAAAATATGGGACCCACAACACCCCGAACATAAATTATTTGTGGACATGGTAAATGTTGCAACTAAACCATTATTTGTTTTTCATAACCTACAGGAATTTATCGACACATCCAAAAAAACATTAATCTAATGTATTGTATCCTTAAAACAAAAAATAAGGGATTTGGTGTATTTTTAAATGTTAATATACCTAAACATACAAATATTGGTTCATACATTACTAAAAATGAAAATAAATTCGGTAGAAAAATTACTGACGAGTTTTGGGAAGACGAATTAGGTAGATATGTAAATCATAGTACAGAACCTAATTGTGAAATGATACTTATTGATGGTACATACCATTTATTCTCGTTATTTGACGTGTCAATTGGGGATGAATTAGTAATTGATTACACCGTAATCGAAAAAATTTTAAAGGTAGATGGTGGTAGATTTATGGGGGATTTCCCAAACGGACCTAAATTAACCAATTTTGGTCAAAAATCCATATAATATAATATAACCACAATACGAAGTCTCAAGTATTTATCTATGTATAATAAAACATTTAGATGAATATATTTGACGCACATATAACCGGCTCACTCTCGGTATCGAGTTCAGCTGAAATTTCCGGTGACTTAACCGTACTAGGAACGATAAATGCAAC
>Ga0247722_10001369_pt1 | contig 13505 bp, 12 predicted proteins | sample MSEWelMarce3H_FC_FD_189094 | JGI IMG/M metagenome (GOLD analysis project Ga0247722, IMG submission 189094) | Subsurface sediment microbial communities from gas well in West Virginia, United States - MSEEL Well Study Marcellus 3H_FC | ecosystem: Environmental > Terrestrial > Deep subsurface >... | reverse complement strand
GTCAACGTATTCTTCTGGAGTAGCAATCCCATCAAATAAACTAAAATGGGTATGGACATGTAAGCCGACGTAGTTCATATTACCAATCAGCGTTAGTTGCTGAAGTGGCAGATGGGCCATCGAAGCCCAAATAGAACGCTTCTTGTTCTGCGTATGGAATCTTCTTTAGTGCTGACTCCAATGGATAAGGCTCGATTGTTCCCCAATCAAATGGTTCCTTATCTGGTGCTGATGGAATAAGTGTGTAATTAGTTTCAGTTCCCTGACCATTACGCTTTAACTTCCACAGTACGTTTGAGATGCTTCCTGTTTCAAGTGCATACTCACGAATTGTGTTGAATGATGACTGCTTGCTGATACCCATTGACCAGATTGCAACATAAGGTGCTTCGATACCATCGTCAACTAGAACGTTGCAATAGAAACGAAGACGACCACGCCATCCAGCCTTTGGATCCTTGCGGTGCATCTCTTCTGCCCAGTCACGGCCTTCTGATTCCATTGTATCTACAGCCTTGCGCTTGTAGTCCTTTGGATTTACGTGCTCCTTAACAACAAGTGCTAGTCCACGCTTTTCATTATAGTTTGCAGAATCTTCATCGAGTTCTTCAATGAATCGAATCTTTACAGACTGACCGTCTGCAAGTTTAAGCCACTTTACTTTTGGCCCGTCGTTTTCGTACTTTGGTCTGTCGAGCAGGGCGTTGATGTTCTTGATTCCCTTTACAATGCTCATATTTTTTCTCCTTTGTGTGTTTGTATTAGTTTAGCATAAGAGATATTGATTTGTCAAACTGGAACTCTAAGTTCTTAAGTTCTTCGTCTGGCATATCCCCAATGTCTTTATATTTTGTGTTTAGTTTAATAACAGAAACACGAGTAGAAAGTTTTTCAACTATCCTATCTTTCATGTTTCCTCCTGCTTCATCGTTATCAGCAATAACAATAATGTTATTGAAATACTTTTGAAGCAATTCTATTTGTGTGCTTGACACGTTTGCGCCAAGTGTTGCAACTGCTGGTAGTCCTACCTGGTCAAGCCTAATAGCATCAAAGGATGACTCCACTACATATACTCTATCAGATTTCTTAACTCTGTGCAAGTTAAAAAGTGTTTTGCTTTTTGGAAGACCTGGAGTATTTTTAAAATCTTTTCCTTCAACAGATCTGCCGACAAAGCCTAGAGGTATTCCGTCTGGGCTATGTACTGGAACGGTTACCATGTCTTGCTTCTCTGAATATCCTAATGAGAACTTTATGCAAGAAGGCTTTTCAATTTTTCTATATGTAAAATAATTTCTTGCTCTTTCTGAAGCAACTAAATTATTGTGCAACCTCTTAATAATTAATTCGTCAAATGTTTTATATTGTTCTTCTTTTACAAGTGCCTTATCAATTTCTGTAGTAAGATTAGTTAATTTCTCTTTACTCTTAATAAATCTAGCAGACTCAAAGTATGTTCTTCCAGATGTATGCATAACAAGTTCTATAAGGTCTGCAGACTTTTGACAAGAAAAACAAAAGAACATTCCGCTATCCTTTTGCACCTCTCCTGCTGGTGTTCTATGGTTGTTGTGAAATGGACAAAATATCATAAAGTCTGCATCAAGTTCAGACTCTACGGTAACACCCGATCCTGTAAGGACTCGCTTGACTTGCTCTGCAGAATAGGTATTAGATTGGTTCCGTCTATTCCTGCTATCCATTCGCTTTTCCTTTTCCCTGCGTAAACTGCATGTATTGATAGTTCAAATTCAAAAAAGTTCTTTATCTCATTATACCTTATAGTGAAGTCTGGGTCAAGATCAAGCCTTCTAACATATCCACTAAGTTTCATTTCTGTTGTCAATAACCTTATGTACTCTTCTCTGAGCCTTCCAATCATTGAATCATCATGAATTACTCCATTAAGATAGAACATCTTGATGGGCTTATGATGATATGAAGCATATGGCATGCTCTCCTCTTTTGACATACCATATTATAACTACTTATCTTCAAAGTCTTTATACCTGTAATAGCCCTTGTCAAAATCGCATTGAACAAGGAAGTCTCCCATAAAACCATTACGGTTCTTTCTAAAGGCACACTCAATAATGTCGCTATTGGTACCACGACCAAGGGCTAAGACCCAGTCAGCATCATAAGCAATCTGTCTTGACCATGCCGTTTGACCCAATGTAGGAACTGATGATAGGTCGTTAACATCATCTGGTGTGGCAGATGAGATAGCAATAATAGGGACTTCTTCACCAATGGCCATTAGTTTAAGTTCTCTTGAAAGGTTCTTCATTCGTACCGTTTCATTGTCTGACTTTTGATTAGGAGCCATTAATTGAAGGTAGTCAACGATTACAAAGTCTGGTTTGTACTGATCAATTTTTCCACGAAGAACCGAAGGGTTAATCTCTCCACCCTGATCATTTGAGATAATATGAAACTCTGGCTTGCCTTGAAGATTCTTTGCATGCCATTCCTTGAGCATGTCAATTTCAATCTCGCCATTACTGATCTTTCTATGAGACCAACGGCCTTCTCCCATAATGGTAAAGACACGATTTCTAACCTCTGTCTCAGACATCTCAAGAGAGATTACAAGGGGTGTCTTACCCTGTTTCCAGGCCTGTACAGCGAAGTACAGGGCTAACCATGACTTTCCTATACCTGGGTATGCTAAGAAGACTCCTAACTGCCCTGGCATAATTCCAGACGGCAAGTAGTTGTCAAATCCTGGCAATCCAGTCTTGATGCCGACATGTCCTAGGGCTTGTTGCTTCTTTACATTTTCAAAGTAAGCAATAGCAGACTCTAGGTCTGTGACATCAATATCACGAATAGCAGCAGTGTTCTTTTTTAGTTCTGAGGTTTTTGTAATAAGTTCGTTGAGAGCAGTAGTTCCATTATTATTCTGAATCTCAGATGCTGCTGATCTAATAATATCTTTAAGGCTATCTGTTAAGTATTCTCCCTGAAGTTCTTCAAGATGATGCTTTGTTGCACCAATGCCAGCGACTGGCTCAAAGTCTCTAAACTTTTCAGTAACTAGTTCTACTGGAGGAAGTACTGAGTTATTCTCAAAATACAGTCTTACAAAGTTCCAAATGTCTCCGTGGGTTCTTAGAAGGTTGTCAACATTTGCTTGAAGAAGAACATGGATCTGTTTATCTTTCAGAACAGCCGTAAGTAGTTTTGCTTCTGTGTTATTCACTTAACCACTCCTTTGCCAGCCTTCTACGCTCTGCTCTTTCTTGGATATCTTTTAATCTATCCTTTTTTGCCTGTAATATTTTTTCTGCATTGTATGCAAAGTAATTCCATGATGGGGTTTCTGAAACAGCAAAGTAATACTCAAGTATATCGTAGCACCCTGATAATGTATATGATTCCACAAGGGCATCAGATGCCCATTGCTCTACATTTAGGTTTAGAGATGGCTTTGATTCGTACCTTGCGGTATGATACTTGCTGTATCTTGAAAGCAAAGCCATACGGTCTTTGCGTTCGGCCATTACTTCTCTTCAGCCTCGCTCTGTGCTTCCAAAATCTTTGCTGTTAGTTTGTCTTCAACAAACTTATATACACGCTCAAAAGACTGATCAACAGTCTCTCCATTGCGTGAACTATCAACTACGCCAAGATCTAGCCTTAGTGATTGAAAGTTTCCTAGATTAAGTGTATACCCTAGTGTTACGGATACTTTGGTTGGCTCATTTGTTACTACATAATTGCTGTCTGACATTTTATACCCTTCGTTAAATAGACTCGCTCCAAATTGGAACAAACTGTCCGTCTTCTGTTCTTCTATATGTAAGTATACCATCGCCCATCCTGCGTGTCAACTCTTGCTTGCTAGGCGTAATATCGTTTGTTATCAATTTATCTTTTCTTGGTCTGCCAATATGGTATGAAGCAAGTATATCACGTATCTCTCTTACTTGCGATTCTGAGTAATATGATCTTACTTGAAATCCTCTTGCTCCACCTTTTTGAGATCCCGTTGGAAATGGAATGACTCCTCGTTTCATTAGTGACGGCATATATTTTTTATGACGATTAACTAAATCAGCAGTCTGCCCAACCGTATAAGACCTTTCTCTTTTGCTTTTAAAATCACTAACTAAACAACTTTCGATCTGATCTTTTGTAATATTATAAACAGACATTATTCCATTAGATTTGTTTAGGTGGTGAACCCTAACAAGATCTCCATTTAAAAACCAAACCTTTTTACTCCCTGGAATTACAGGGAGGACATTGTAGCCTTCGCTCTCAATTGTTCCCTTTTTAATAGCCATCGGCCCTCCTGAGAATTGTTTGGTGGATGAAAAAATGATCGTGCCCCACAAGACATACAGTACATTTCTAAATTATTTATTTCTGTATATTGCCTATCTAGAAACATTCTTCCTTTGCATTTTTTACAAAAAATCATTAGTTGGGTATGCCTATTGCAATAAAGTTAATACCGACATTTGTAATTCCACCAAGGTTAAATTTAACTGATCCTTCTAGGCCTGAAGTGGTTATGCTAGAAAGTGTAACAACTACATCTTTACCCGCAACTGATGCGGTTCCAGTACTGACTGGAGTTGCGGTAACTATAGGTGTAAACTTAAACTCGGTAGGAAAAGAGTAAGAAAAGTCTTTTGTTGATCCAGCAGTCTGGTTATCTCCTTTTGTAACTGAAACATATCCGCCAACTACTCGTGCTTCTGATGTTTTAACGCTTTGCTTTCCTGCGTTTGGAGTATCTACTGTAACATATTTGTTTATTGAGGTAGATGCTGCAGTTGACAAATCATTAACAGCCTTAACAATCTGGTAAATATAAGTTACGTCTAAGGGCTGTCCTCGCTCTGGTACAGGTAAAATTGCCATAGTATAATTATACCAGACTCACTGTTTCAGAATCGTAAATCTCTAAACTAGGATTTAGTTCTGGGTTTGTTGAAGATGCTTGGATTATGACCCTAACAGAAGTTGTTCCAGTTTTTGAAAGTAAATAAGTTGTTGACGCAGTTGTTGTTTTATAAGTTGGCAAAGAAGAATCAAATCCTACAAAAATATCATATAGTATCTGCGTTGAAACATCTCCAAGAGACCATCCTACCTGAATTGTGTTTGATACAGAATCTGGTTTTACATATCCAATACCAGTATAAACCTGTCCAGATTGTATTGCAAGGTTTGCAGAGTAGGCAGACTTTCTATTTTTATCTTCAGCAACAATTCGAAATCTAATAATCCTATTATTATCATTTGTAACTCTTTTTAGAAACTCTTTTTTAATAATAACATTTTTAATTCCAGGTTCTGGTAGAATTGTCATTTTTAAACATCCAACGCAAATCTAAACTCTATATAGTTTGTTGTATTTCCTGTTTTTATAATTGGTCTAGATTGTATATTTTTAATTACAGAATATCCAGTTAATCCATATAGAGAGTTCGTTGCTGTGGTATTCTCAAGTCTTAAAGCATCCAGGCAAATATAAAAAGAGTCAGATGGTAAATTGTCTTTAGTAATAGTAGCATAAATTTTTGCTGTAGTAACTTCAGCCCAACTAAATCTTAAACTCTTTTTTAACTCTTGAAAGGTTTTACCTACTACAATATATCTGTTATTTTCAAAATCATGGGTATTCTCTGATGTTCCATTTTCATATCCAATATCGTCAATGTCAACTTGAAATTGTGCATACTGAATGGTAGAGTTGGTAGTATGAGAAAACTCTAACAGTATTTTAACGTTGTCTGGAACAGTTACAGGAACTAGGCTTGTTCCAGGAACTCTATTTATAACAGAAAATGCAAGTCTAAGTTCGTCTAAAGGGCTGTTCTTGGTAAAATCTATAGAGGTTTGATCTAATACGATATGGTCTGACACAGATGTTTTAAGCATAACTCCTTGTGGATTATAGGAAAGATATGATGTATCTCCTCTCATTGCAACAATATTGTTTAAAAATCTACATCTTTCATTTCTGTTAACTCTATACTGATTTGTAAAAATTCTGTTGTCTGAGTTTGTTGCAAAAACCTTTATTGATTGGTTATTGCTATCAACTACATTAATAACCCCATCATTTTCTTCTTCATCTAGAGGCCCATACTTAACAGCGAGATTTGCAGGTGCTCCTCCATCAATACTGTATTTCCAATTGTCGGTATCTGAAAAAGAGTAAACAATCTTGCTATCAAATGGGCCAGCCAGTGGATTAGATGCTGCAGAGAATATTCCTACTTCAGTAATCTCATATCTTTCTTCTGTTGGAAGTTCTGCCGTAAGCACAACCTTTGAAAGTCCCCCCTCATTTACAAAACCTCTAGAGATAATAGGCACACGCAACATCTCAAAATCTAAAGAGGTTTTATCCCTCATAGCCGACAATTCTGAATTATTAAATGTATAATCAGATGCTGCTGGCTTTGGGCCACAGCCTATGGCAATATGAGATGCGTAAGATGTGGTCTGGCCCACAAGGTACTTTGCTAAAATATTTTTACCTGTATTAGTTATCATTGATTGCCCCTTTAGTATATTGTATCATTAAAAATCTCTCCAGCAGTAAGAATCTCAACCTCTACCTGCTCAGTTTCTTTCACATTAATTACATTAATTACAAGGTCTCCGCTTATCGGATCTATATAGATAGACTTTCCATTAAAGACCTTTTTTCTTTTTGTTAGGTCTGGATCATCTCCTTCTAGCGTATATCCATTTCCATATACTGGAATATAGTTTGGAAATGACAAAGCCAAAGAACTAAAAAAAGAATCAGCAGACTGTAGCCTTAAAATATTGTTTGGGTTGTACTGCAAATAAAGATCTGTTAAATTTTTAATTGGAGAATAAAGTATTGTTTGGCCATTTACCAAGTCATGCCTAGATATTGTAGAAAGTTCATGACCACCAATATCTTCAAATATAAGGTCTGTCATTATTTCAATAGCAACTACTTCTTCTCCAAACACTAGTAAGTCTGGTGTTGCAATTTTTATAGAGTCATCACTAGATGTGCTGTTTGCCTTGGCTGGATCTGGAATATTTGCTGTTGCAGATACCCCAAAATTTTTATTATAGTTTCCTGATATTGTCCAAGGGACTCCTGCAACGTTTGCTGTTCCTGATACATCTGCCATTATAGAACCTCACTTAAAAATAGTTGCATTTCTGGACCATTAGAACTTCTTGAAAAGTCAATATTATATACAACAAATCTATTAGAAGAATTTGATATAGCGTCTACTTCATTTTCTTTATAATCTAGACTAACAATATCCCCAAGTTGGATTGTTGGGTTTGAGAATATTTTAACCCCTATTGCTTTTCTTGGTTTTGCTATTTTCTCAATAAGCCATTTCATCAAATCCCAGGCTTCGTCTTGTGACTGAACATAGGTTGCATCCAAAGAAAAATCTTTTCTTCCGTGTTCCATTCTGCTAAACTTTATGTCCTCGTAGTCTGACCTAAACTTAAAAGGATTTGAAATAAGTTTGTCTGCAACAAACTTTGGATCTGAGTTAAGGCTGTTCTTATTAAAATATTGATCAACTGTTAGGGTATTGTTGGACTGTTGAGTAAATGTAATTCCCTGAATTCTTAAGTAGTTTCCACTTGTCTCGTCCAAACTAAGGGCTGTATCTGTTGCATTAAAAATTAAAAACTCTGCCCCATAAGATCCTGCCCTAAAACCAGACACAGTGAAACCTTTTATCTTGTTAAATGTTGGAGAGATTTTTGCAGTAAGTGCTGGGAAAGCCTTGTCATATTTAAAGTTAAACTCTGCAACTTCTCTCATAATAGTTCCAAACTCTTCAAAGTATATGTTATATTTTGGAGACTCCGAAGATCCAACTCCAGACAGGTAGGTACTTTGTACTAATCCACTAAGGGCATATTTTCTAAAAGACTCGCTTGCATCAATATCAGAATCTCCAAAGACAGAGTTTACTGGAGTTCCTAAAGAAAACGATGTGTTTTGAGAATAGTTGTCGCACAAGGCGTATACGTTTTCAAACATAGCCCTTGAAGACCCTCTAGTAAATAAAGCAATATTTGAATATACTGGCAGTGGCTCTGTGTCATCTACTGTCTTTACCATGGTTCCATTTATGTACAGGTAGAATCTTCTTGTAGTTCCTATGTCTTCATATTCTACTGCTAGATCATATACCGTTGGATTTTCCTCAGCAAACATTCTTGATTGACCAGTGAATCTTCCATCATCTACTATAATTTTAGCCAAGCCTTTATACAGTGGAACTGGAATTGCTGCGCCACCACCTGATTTAACTTTATAAAATAGAACATTATGAACATCTTGTTTGTCTTTTGCCGACAACTTATTAAGACCAAGCCCTGCTATTTCAAAGTAGTAGCCAACGTTTGTTGTTGGATTTACCATTACTGCTATTCCTGCAGATCCTCCAGACACCGTAACATTTTTGTCTGGAGTAGATCCGTTAATAGTATAATAGGCAGCAGAACCGTTAGATGTTTGACCACGGTCCTGATTGTTTTCTATTTTTCCAATTATTCTAACTCTTGTTCCAAAATGTTTATATTTTTTGTCTGATAAAGATTTATAAACATAGGAAACAAAATCTCTTGGCTTTTCTTTTGTGCTAAAATTTGGACCAGTTAAACAAAATGCTGAAGACTGAACAGATCCAGGCACTTGCTGAGTTGCTGTAGTTATTTCTCCTGCTAAAGATGTTGACAAAAAGTTTCTTATGATGCCACTTCGTGTTGCTGTTCTTGATATAACATCTGAAGATATTCCGCTACCTGCTGTTTTACCTGCAGTATCAACTGTTGTTGTTGGTAAAGGAGTCTTTGATTCAAACAAATATTCTGATGCCATGTAGCATCCCCTTATGTTCTCGTCTGATTTCCAATAATCTGCTATTCCTGCAGAATGTTCAACTACCGTTGTACCAAATTGTCCACGCCCATGTTTAGATACTGGACCATTTTTGAGTTTAAGAATTCCTTCTTGTTCAAAATAGTTTGGCTCTGAGTAAATTCTTACAAGTCCAGTAGGGTATAGTTTTCCATTAAATGGCAATTTAGAAAAATAGTTTTGATATTCTTCAACTGATGTTATCCAGACATTTCCAAATCCACCAACATTATACTGAACAGCATCATACTTTATAATTTCTCCACTAGAATAAAAATATCCATTATATCTAGTAATCCAATAAACTGCCTCTCCAAGGCTAAACGTATTATTAATAACAATACCATTTTTAACCTCTGGAACCTGATCTGATAAATTAGAATTTAATGGTATTGCAGAAAGAACGTATGCAGACTGAGTTCCAACTTCATTATTTATTGACTTTGTATTTTGAGTACCAGAGACTTCCCATAGTAGTGCTGGCTTATAGATATACATTCTTTCATCTTCCAAAAGACTTGCCTGTCTCAAAGAACCTATAGACCTTTGAAGGTGTCTAACAGTATAGTTTATTGTGCCTCCATTGTATATTGTGTTTGACTCATTTGATATTGAAATAATATTTGCTAGTTTAGAATTTGCCAATGTTTTATTTTTGATTTCTTTGTCTTCGTACAAATCATTTGTTCCTTTGAGTGCAAAGTCTGTTGCTCGTTGATCTGTGGTTGGCATTATATAGTCTTTGCTCATCATAACAAAATTGTTATACTCATCAAAGAACATGGCTGTTTGTGTTGATACTGCTAAGTCTTGTAGTACTTGGGCAACGCTTTTGTCTGGAGGAACAAAGAAATATGGCATGATCATTTCTTTTTCATCTCCTACTCGTTTAAATGTGTAGTTAGAAAAGCCAATGCTATCTAGTAAAAGAGATACGGCAGAACTAAGAGAAACCTCTGTCATAAGCATTTCTGGTGCAGTTAAAGATTCTAAGTACCAATATAAATCTCTTAAGGAAAAAGAAATACGCTTGTTGGTCAGGTCTTGTTTTGGAAATGAGTCTGAGTACAATGTCTTTATTGGAATCCAATAGTCCCATCCATTAACGTTAATTATAACTTCATAAAATTTAAACTGTATGTGACTGTCTGTATATTTTGACACAATGCTTAACGGATTATTTTTATTAAAGGTTTGGTCATAGTCAAAAACATTGAGGGATCCATTAGAAGCAACCAACTGTCCTACTGGCAAACCGCTTAGACCCAGGTCTGATGCACTCTTGTTTACTGAATAGTCCAGAACTTTGTCAGAGATGTTTGCAACAAGTCTTGGAGATATTTCTATGAGATCAAAAGTTGAGTCTTTTGTTGTCATTGCTTCTACTACAATTCTAATACCAGAAAGATATTCAAATTCTCTGTAATGAGTTTTGCTGTCTCCATTGCTTATAAATTTATCTGGATTAGTTAGATCTGTAACAAAGTTAGTCAGCCTATCAACTGTTTCATCATGAAGATACCATCCGTATTTTGGTGTTATGATTGTGTAATCGGTACCATTCCAAATATAATATTTGCCTATGTCGTCTTCATTTTGTTTAATAAGGTATGCGTATCCAACAACAGATTGCTCAGGAAGCAATGTACTGCTTGCATAGACTTCTGCAAAAACAAAAGTGTCTCTCCACTCATCTGGAACAATAACACCATATGCAATTTCAACATATCCATCACTTTTAATAATTGCAGATCCATCTATCCTTGTTTCTAAAGAATTAAAAGAGATTACGTCTTTCCAATTATTGTCTTTTAAAAACTGAATCTTCCATTTGCTTGGAACTTTTTTGTTTGTTTCTCCAAAGAATGGATCAGAGAATGAACCTGTTGAGGATGAGAAGGGTCCTAGGTTTTCTGTTCCTGTGTGAGTTTGCATTTTTACTACAAGCCTGTTTGTTGGCACTTGTTCTTTATAAACAACAAATGGACATGCATCTTCTATAGAATTTTGAACACCATTTAATTGTGATGCAATTCCATATTCTGAAATTGTATCGGCTATTCCTAATTTTTCTTTCCCATCTATATCTGTAAATGTTTGGCTAGACCCATAGCCAGTGGTGTTGTTGTTGTAAACATACTTGTAGGTTGTTTCTGTTCTATAAGATGTCCAGTATTTAAACTTGTCATTTTTATCTGGCATATAGTATCTTGGTCTGTCTGCCATAACTATGTTTGGGTGGTGGAGTTTGCTATTTTCAAAATATACGGCCTTGTTTATTCCAGACCTTGGTCTAAACTTTGCAAAACAATCTTCTAAAGAATATAAACTTTTTAATTTTTCTTTCTTGCTTTTAAAAACACTTGGAGAATTATCGTCATTATATGTTCCACCTATCAAAACATCTGCATCTGTTGCTCCTGTATAAAAATTTCCAGCATCATTAACATCAAAACTTGTTGGCAAAGATGAATAGACTGAAGATGTCTTTGTTGGTCTGTATCTATAGTTTCCAATATGACTAATATTGGTTGTGTTATTCATATTCCATTCTGCAATAACTACCGATTTATTTTTAACAGTTTGTGCAGTCTCTAAAAATGTCTGTAGATCTTTGTCTTTGAACATTATACTTCTTCCAGGCTTATTGAGACATTCCAGTAGTCAAACTTTGTCCCTCGTTTTTCAACAGAGTAGGAAAAATCACTAACAAACATTTCTATAAGTTGATTATATTGCTGAAGGTGATCGTATGGTTCAGGTGTTCCCTTAAAAATACCTTTTCTGTCGTATGCAAGAAAGACCCAGAAAGATCCCTTATGGGAGTCATACCATTCAAGCATGTCTGCTCCACCTGCTCCACCATCTGTTGTATATGATTTATGTTGTGACAAACCAGTTACTGTGTCAAAGGTAGGGACATCTGCGTGAGACCTTGAGGGGATTAGTGACCAACTAGTTGATAAGGTAAGTTTGTCGGCAATATGATAAGACCTCATACGGCCATTTATCATTCTCTCTCGTTTTTCTATTCTCTCTTCTTTAAATTGTAGTGGCGTTCTGTTATCATCAGTAATTAATAGAAACTGATCTATAAGGTTTTCATCATCAATTCCTTCTGGGTCTGATCCAATTTCATATCCATTTGGAACATATAAACCATTTTGAAGTGTTCCAGAGTTTTCTGACCAGAGCATACCACTAGGTCTGTGATATTTTTTACGACCCTGCATGTAGCCTACAATTGCTTCATTAGCCATTTAGTGACACTCCTCGAATTCTTCTATCGTCAACTCTTTGAATTGTTGACATAACGGCTTGTGCAATTTCATTTGGATTTGCATCTGTTTTTGCATTAACAGTTAATGTATAACTATTATTATACACTACATCGCTTGTTGAGGCTCCACTATTTATTGCATTCATTTTATCTATGCCGTTGGATTGAACGGCATACTTGCTCATTATAAATTCTCCTGGTGTTAACATTGCTGGAACTGTATCAGTGCCCTTTGCAAATCCACCCATTGCAAACCTCATTGGATTAACCATTCCACCAGAAGCAAGCATCTGCATCGCTCCTCGACCTCCGATACCTCCCCCTCCGCCACCGCCAACATCGCTTGGATCAATTTTTGGTAATGTTGCGTCGTATGCTGCTTGTGCATCAGCAAGTTGCTTTACTAATCTATTATATTCTTCAGTAGATGCAGATCCTTCTGCAGCATCTAGTGCTTCCTGTGCAGCATCTACTTTTTTGACTATACCAATAAAATCATCTAGTGCTGCAATTGATTCTGCAGTATCTTCAGGAGATGAGTAAGAGTCAAATTGAGAATAGTCTGGAATTTCATAACCAATAATGTTTCCCTTTGCATCTTTGATTGGTTGAGGCTGATACTCTAAACCGTTAGCGCCAACTGCGGTGTCTACGCCTGACTGAGTTTTGCCTCCGAAAGGTCTAGATCCATACTTATCTATATTCTCTTTAGTTTTTGAAGCACGGTATAGAACCCAAGATCCTGTTCCAACTCCGCCAATCCAACTATAAAAGTACATAAAGTTTGAATCTTCTAGATGTCTTGCATCAGGACGCTCACTAGGGTTAAGTAGTGGGTGCTCAGCAGACCTTTCTGTTGCATCCTGTCCTGTTTTGTACTTTCGTGCAATTTTTTGATATTCATCTGTTAAACGTAATTCGTCCAGTTTGTCTCTTTGTTCTGCGGTCAGATCAAGTCTATAGTCACCAGAATTACCCTTTTTAGGGTCTGGTATTCCTGCAGCCAACATCTTGTCTATCTGCTTTTGCTCATATGCTTCTTGTGCTGCTCTGGCTTGTGCAAGAATTGTCATATCGTTTGATATCTTTGATGCTGCTGCTTGGGCAGCAGTTTGTTTTAATTGTTTTCCAGTCCCTGTACCAGTACCAGTCCCTGTACCAGTACCAGTCCCTGTGCCTGTGCCTGTGCCTGTGCCTGTGCCTGTGCCTGTGCCTGTGCCTGTGCCTGTGCCACCTGTTAATCCTGCTGCCTTGTCTGCAGACTCTTTGGCTATGGTTGCATCTTTTACTTTTGCCTTTGCAGCATTGACTTTTTTAGTT
>Ga0247722_10001368_pt1 | contig 13510 bp, 12 predicted proteins | sample MSEWelMarce3H_FC_FD_189094 | JGI IMG/M metagenome (GOLD analysis project Ga0247722, IMG submission 189094) | Subsurface sediment microbial communities from gas well in West Virginia, United States - MSEEL Well Study Marcellus 3H_FC | ecosystem: Environmental > Terrestrial > Deep subsurface >... | reverse complement strand
GGATAGTAGAAAAGGAAGGCCAATAACTACTTGCAAAGTATAGGTAAAAAAAATATTGAATGGTAAATTATTACTTCACCAATTTTTCTAAAGTATATTTTATCAATTCATCTACTGCTTTGTAAGGATCTTCGCTAAAAGTTCCAGTTGCACGATTGGCAATTATAGCGTTTAATGACAAAGCATTGTGTCCCAAAAGTTTTGAAAGTCCGTAAATAGCAGCTGTTTCCATTTCTAAATTGGTGATCCTATTTCCTTCAAATTGAAAGGTATCCATTTTAGAATTCAAATTTTTATCTTGAATATCCAATCTTAAAACACGTCCCTGTGGACCATAAAATCCTCCAGCGGTTGCTGTTATTCCTTTATGTATTTTATCACTTTCGATAAGCTGTTCTAGTTTTTCAGAGCAAGAAATTACATATGGCCTTCCTTTTCTACTATCCCAATTGGTATAATTAATAAACGATTCTTCCATTTTAGAATTTGAAATTTCATCAACTAAATAGGAGCGAAGCATGTTGTCCAATCCTAATCCGTATTTTGACATCACAAAACTATCAACTGGAATATCAGCTTGTAATGAACCTGAAGTGCCAATTCTTATAATATTTAATGATGTTAAAGTGGATTTTGGTTGGCGTGTATTTAAATCAATATTAACCAAAGCATCTAATTCGTTCATGACAATGTCGATGTTGTCAGGTCCAATTCCTGTTGAAATTACTGATATTCTTTTCCCATTTAATGTTCCAGTATGGGTTTTAAATTCTCTTTTTTGGAATGAGAATTCAATTGTATCAAATTGATTAGAAATTTTTTCAACTCTATTTTGATCTCCTACAAAAATAATATCATGGGCAATGTGCTCAGGTTTTAGATTTAAATGGTATACACTTCCGTCGGGGTTTAGAATTAATTCTGATGCTTGTATCATATATTTTTGTTTGAATTTGTTTTGAAAATGGACATTATTAACCGCCAACACGTTTTACTTTGAAACCTTTTTCTTTCAAAATTGTCATTATTTTATCACGGTAATCTCCTTGTATTATAATTGAATCGTCTTTAAAACTTCCGCCAACACTTAATTTTGTCTTTAATTCTTTAGCCAGTATTTTAAAGTCATCGTCTGATCCTGTATAACCTTCAATAATTGTTGTGGGTTTTCCTTTTCTTTTTTCAAATTTGCAAATCATTGGATCGTCTTGTATCCAAAGCTCTTTATTCGCAATCTCATTTTCTTCTTCAGGTAACGGAACATGGTCTGGAAATAGATTTTTTAATTGGTCTTGTAAGTCCATAATAAACTACATTTAAAAAATAAAGTACGAATTGATTAATCCGTACTTTAATTGGTATTTTGAAATTCTTATTTTTTTATTAATCCTAAATCGATTAGTCTTTCATGTAAGAAATCACCTGCTGTAATATCATCGTAAAGTTTAGGATTCTCTGAATCAATGCAACTTTCCAAGCAATCCAAATGCATTTCGCTCACAGGATGCATAAAAAATGGAATTGAATATCTAGAAGTTCCCCATAATTCACGTGGAGGATTCACTACTTGATGAATCGTCGATTTTAATTTGTTATTAGTATGTCGTGACAACATATCTCCAACATTTATAACTAACTCGTCAGGTTCAGCAACTGCGTCAATCCAAGTACCATCATGTCTTTGAACTTGCAATCCTTTGCCTTGAGCACCCATTAAAAGTGTAATCAAATTAATATCTCCATGAGCTGCAGCACGAATTGCATTTTCTGGTTCTGAAGTAATTGGTGGGTAATGAATAGGTCTTAGAATCGAATTTCCATTATATCCATATTGATCAAAATAGAATTCATCTAATCCTAAATGTAATGCCAAAGCTCTTAGTACATAAATACCCGTTTTTTCAAGCATTTTGTAGGCTTCTTTACCCACTTCATTGAATCTTGGCAATTCTGTAACCACAACATTGTCAGGATATTCTTCAGCGTATTTTGATCCTTTTTCAACATATTGCCCAAAGTGCCAAAATTCTTTTAAATCCCCCTCCTTGCGACCTTTTGCATGTTCTTTTCCGAAAGAAACATATCCTCTTTGTCCGCCAATGCCAGGAATTTCATAACTGTATTTAGTTTCTAAAGGAAGTGAGAAGAAATTTTTAATTTCTCCGTACAGTTCATCAACTAATTGGTCATCTAAAAAATGACCTTTTAAAGCAACGAATCCAATTTCTTCGAATGCTTTTCCGATTTCATTTACAAATTTTTGTTTACGTTCCGGTTCGCCCGAAAGGAAATCACGCAAGTCAACACTAGGAATGTTTTGCATAGTATCAAATTTTGTTGTTTATTGAGGTTTAACCCTTATAAATACAAATGTAATGAATAATTTTGAATCTAATATAAAAGATAGATATTGAAGAAATTAAAGTAAAATAAGTTATAGTACTAGAAAAAGTTGTTAATTAGTATTTCAAAAGTATCATAAAATACAACTCATGAAAAAAACAACTATTCTATTTTTATTAATAACGGGCACTTCATTTTCACAAATCAATTCTGAGATTGCTAAAAGTGCCGTAAATATTGAAATGCTATTTCCAGAAGGTAAATCCAAAGCGTTGATTTTGAGTTATGATGACGGTGCAAACCAAGACAGAAAATTAGTTGAAATTATGAATAAATACCACTTAATTGGTACTTTTCATTTAAATTCGAATAAACTAGGTTCTGATAAAGATTTTAATTATTTGAAAAAAGAAGAGATAAAAGACTTGTATAAAGGGCATGAAGTTTCTGTTCATTCAGCAAATCATCCAAATTTAGTTGTTCTTTCAAAAATTGACATCATCTATGAAATTTTAGAAGATAGAAAAGAATTAGAACGATTGGTAGGATACCCAGTGAGAGGAATGGCGTATCCATTCGGTAATACTGATGATAAAGTAATTGAGGCAATGAATGGATTGGGAATAGAATATGCGAGAACGGTTGGTGATTCCTATAATTTTGAAATTCCAAAAGACTTTTTAAGATGGTTTCCTACCATGCATCAATTTGCGAAAGCCTATTGGGAGCCAAACCAACCTGAAAAAGATAAAAAAGAACTAGAATTATTTTACAAAAAAATAGATGACTTTTTACAAACAAAAGAGCTTGCAATCCTAGATATTTGGGGCCACAGCTGGGAATTTGGAAACGATCAAAATAAGTGGGATGAAGGGGAAAAATTTTTTAAATTATTAGCAAATAATGAATCTATATATTACGCAAAACAGATTGATTTAGTAGATTATATCAATGCTTACAGAAATTTGAAATTTTCAGTTAATAAAACTACAGTTACAAATAATAGTAAGTTCGATGTATATATTAAAATTAATAGTGTATTATTTAATGTAATGGCTGGTTCAACTATGAATCTGAATTACTAGTAAAAATAGTATAATTTTAATTGAATAGCTTTCGCAAAAAAATATAACAATTTGAGGCATTTCTGTTATTTTTTTATACTTTTGAGTACGTTTAAAAACCTCAAAAAATGAATTTCGATAGAAAGAATTTATCCGATGAAACCTTATTAGATTTATACAAAAGAATCCTCAAACCAAGACTTATAGAGGAAAAAATGCTAAAACTTATTCGACAAGGAAAAGTTTCTAAATGGTTTTCAGGAATTGGGCAAGAGGCAATTTCTGTTGGGATTACAGCAGTTTTAGATAAAGACGAGTACATCTTACCAATGCACCGAAATTTAGGAGTTTTTACTGGAAGAGACATTCCATTATACCGACTATTTTCTCAATGGCAAGGAAAAGCAAATGGTTTTACCAAAGGCCGTGATAGAAGTTTTCACTTTGGAACTCAAGAACACCATATTATTGGAATGATATCGCATTTAGGTCCGCAGTTGGGAGTTGCAGATGGTATTGCTTTGGCAAATAAATTAAAGAAAAACGGAAAAATTACTGCAGTTTTTACTGGAGAAGGAGCAACTTCTGAAGGAGATTTTCATGAAGCATTAAACATTGCATCTGTATGGGAATTACCTGTTTTATTTATCATAGAAAATAATGGTTATGGGCTTTCAACACCAACAAATGAGCAATACCGTTGCGATAATTTAGCCGATAAAGGAATTGGTTACGGAATGGAAAGTCATATTGTAGATGGAAATAATATTTTAGAAGTTTACAATTTAGTTTCAGAATTAAAAACATCAATGATAAATAATCCTAGGCCAATTTTATTAGAATTCAAAACTTTTAGAATGCGCGGTCACGAAGAGGCGAGTGGAACGAAATATGTTCCTCAGGAATTGATGGATTTATGGGCGATTAAAGATCCGGTTGATAATTACAAGAGGTTTTTAACTGAGAATGGAATTTTAACTTCCGATTATGATAATGAAATTCATGCTGAAATTACTACAATTATCGATGAAAGTTTGGTGCTTGCAAATGCAGAACCTGAAATCGAAGCTATTTATAATTATGAATTAAATGATGTATACAAACCATTTGATTTTAAAGAAGTTAAAAGTACAGGTGAATTAGAAAATATTCGTTTGATTGATGCAATTTCAGCTAGCTTAAAACAGTCGATGGAGCGATATAGTAATTTAGTTATTATGGGGCAAGATATTGCCGAATATGGAGGCGCATTCAAAATCACTGATGGTTTTGTTGATTTATTTGGTAAAGAACGAGTTATTAATACACCTATTTGCGAAAGCGCAGTAGTATCAGCTGGAATGGGACTTTCTATAAATGGTTATAAAGCAATTGTAGAAATGCAATTTGCCGATTTTGTTTCTACAGGATTCAATCCAATTGTAAATTTACTTGCTAAATCACATTACCGATGGTCAGAAAAAGCAGATGTTGTAGTTCGAATGCCTTGTGGTGGAGGAACCCAAGCTGGACCATTTCATTCACAAACTAACGAAGCTTGGTTTACCAAAACACCAGGTTTAAAAGTAGTTTACCCTGCATTTCCATACGATGCTAAAGGTTTGTTAAACGAAGCTATTAATGATCCAAATCCGGTAATGTTCTTTGAGCACAAACAGCTTTATAGAAGTATAAGTCAAGATGTGCCAAAGGATTATTACACATTACCTTTAGGAAAAGCTTCATTAATTCGTGAAGGAAACCAAGTTACAATAATTTCTTTTGGGGCAGCAGTACAATGGACTTTGGAAACATTAGAACAAAATCCTTCAATATCTGCTGATGTATTGGATTTAAGAACTTTGCAACCATTGGACTCAGAGGCAATTTTTACATCAATAAAGAAAACGGGAAGAGCTATTATTTATCAAGAAGATTCTTTGTTTGGTGGTGTTGCAAGTGATATTTCTTCAATGATAATGGAAAACTGTTTTGAATATTTAGATGCTCCAGTAAAACGAGTGGCAAGTTTAGACACGCCAATTCCTTTCACAAAAGCATTAGAAGACCAATATTTGCCAAAAGGCAGATTTGAAAACGCTTTATTAGAATTGATTAATTATTAATATTTTCCACTCAATAGTTCACCACCAATAGCTGATTTCGCTTCAATTCCAAGTTTTTTCATCATTTCATAAGTTGTACAAACTGCTGCTGAAGTTACCGGAATTCCGATTTCTTTTTGGATTAAATCAATTGCTTCTAGAGACGGCATTTGCACACAGGCAGAAGCAACTAAAACATCAACACCTTCTAAATTCAGGCTCTTATAGATTTCCAATAAATTCATTGGATCTTGTGCCGCAACTTCTAAATTATCAGGAATTTCTAATGCAATGGAATCTACTACTTCAAAACCTTGATGTTCAATGTAATCTACCACCATATCGGTCAACGGACGCATGTATGGAGTAATAATGGCTACTTTTTTGGCACCCAAAACTTTCAATCCATTAATTAAAGCACCTGCTGAAGTTACAATTGGAGTAGGGTAGTTGTTGGCAATAGTTTCCTGATGTAAATTCACTTCCGATACACAGTGGTAGCCTCGTCCCATGCTCATAATGGCAACCAAACAAGCATAACCCATTACATCAACATGAGCGTCTGAAAGTTCTTGGGCACATTTCAAACTCATAGCATCCATGGCTTCAAGTTCTTCTTTGGTTACTTTTTTCATTCGCATTCTACTGCTGTGAAAAGTAAAACGCTCTGGTAAGATTGTTTCTCGAGATCGAAAAATGGCGGGAATTTCGGTTTCCATAGTCACATTAGACGACGGAACTATTTGTCCTATTCTGTATTTTTTATTCATCATTTTAATAATTTTGCAATGATTATTAAATCAGTAGTTACTTGGTTATTATGTAAATAGTTTTTCCTTTCTAAATTTATTACTTCAAAATAATTATTTTTTAATGCTTCTAGTAAGTAATCTGCTTGATGAAAATTTTGATACATCTTATCGCCGGTACTTCCAGTTTTATATCCAGAATTATTGTTATCATCTTCCATCGTACTTATATACAATACTCCTTTAGAATTCAATTTTTGACTAGCATCACAAATTAATTTTATAGCTTCAATCTTATATAAATAGGGCAATCCGAAGCCACAAATAATTCCATCAAAATGAGTTTCAAGATTATTAATAGCTCTAATATCCATTATTTTAAAATGTGCATTTGGATTATTAATTTTTGCTAATTCAATCATTTTTGGTGCTAAATCAGTTCCAAGAATTTTATAGTCAAAACGTTTATCTAATAAATATTTTGAAATATTTCCTGGACCACAAGCCAAATCTAAAATACTTGCATTTTCATTTGTTAAATTATTGCAAAAAATATCCAAAGAATCCTGATATAATGAAACATCCATGAATTTTTCTTGGTAATAATTTGCTAGTTTGTTGAAAATATCTACCGCTTTTTCTGTTTGATTCATGTCTATTAATTAACCGCAAAGTCGCAAAGGTTTCAGCAAAGTTTGAAAGTAGTAACAGAATACTAATATCTGTTTACTAATAATTGTATTAAATCTCTTTTATCGTATTTTTGATCGTTCCAATTCCTTCAACCGTACATTCTACAACGTCTCCATCATGCAACCATTCTTGGGGACTTCTACCAGCACCAACTCCTGAAGGGGTTCCTGTAGCAATAATATCTCCGGGCTCTAGTGTGAAAACAGTACTCAAATCGTTAATCAAATCATTGATGTTAAACAATAGAAATTGAGTATTAGAATTTTGTTTTTCAACTCCGTTAACAGTTAAAGATAAATTCAGATTGTGAGGATTTTCGATTTCGTCTTTTGTAACTAAATATGGGCCCATTGGTGCAAAAGTATCTTGACCTTTGGAAACAATCCATTGTCCTTCACGACGGCAATCACGTGCTGAAATATCATTAATTACGGTATAGCCAAAAACACAATCCATAGCATTTTCTTTAGGAACATATTTTCCTTTTTTACCAATAATTACAGCCAATTCCACTTCCCAATCTAATTGTTCGGTAAGTTTGGTATTTTTTATAATTTCGGTATTGGTTCCTGTTACTGTCGTTGGAGGTTTTGAAAATATAATTGGTTTTTGAGGTAATTTTCCAGTAGTATCTAATGTTCGAGCACTTTCAGCAATGTGTTCAGTGTAATTTAAACCAATACCAATGATGTTTTTTCTTGGTTTTTCGATCGGAGCAAGAATGGTTATTTCATCAAATGAATAACTAATTTCGGCCAATTCAGACGGATTAGCATCTTCAACTAAAGAATTGATTTCGTCAATAACTTCAATTCCCATATCGATTAATCCTAACATAGAATCTGGTAATGGGAAATTGGAAATATCCCCAAAATCTTCCATATCGACCACTTGATTATTATGAATAAATCCTAATCTAGATTCAGATGCTTGTGTTTTGTAAGTGAGTAATTTCATAATTTTATTTAACCGCAAAGTACGCAAAGATTTACGCAAGGTTCGCTAAGGTTTATTATTGTTGTTATCTAAATTTTTATTGCTATTGCTTTTGAAACCCATTTTTTTCTTCCAAATCTCGGAATTGAAACAACCCTAAGCTTTCTATCACCGGTAAATCGTTAAAAGAAAAAAGACAAGCATCTTCTGTTTCTGAAAGATTTACATGTTCGTGCCAAGCCCAACTCGGAATACAGAAAATATCTCTTTCTTTCCAATCAAATCTTATTCCGTTAATAATAGTAAAGCCTCGACCTTTAGCACATTGGTAAACAAATGAACCCGTGTGTTTGTGTGCTTTACCTTTGAATCCAGAAGGTAATAATTGCATCGATGCTCCCATTGTTTGCATTACATGCCCACCAGTTAACGGATTAGAATAATTCATCAAAAACCCGTCAAAAGGATTAACCTCATTGACTTTTGAAGCTTCAATTAAAGCCGGATATACATTTTTCCAAGAGTATTTAAATAGGGGTGAATAAGGTTTATCCCAAGTTTGATCTGCAGGAATTAAGCCAGCACATCCATATGTAATTGGGGAATTATTCACTGGTTTAGTCAATGGTTGTTTTCCATCGTAAACGGCATAGTCATTTGCTTCCAAAGCGTTTACCAGTGGGATATCCAAACCATCCTGCCATATACATGTTTTCCCATTCTCATCAACGCCATGTTCGTGCCAAGTAGAATTAGGGGTAATTACGAAATCATTGACTTCGAAAGTGATTTTGTTACCATCAACTACGGTGTAACCGCCTTCGCCTTCCATAATAAAACGAAGTGCAGAAGCTTTGTGTTTATGAGCCGAAGTGCTTTCACCAGGGCGTGTCACTTGGATTCCAGTATATAGCCAGCCCACAGCAGCACTGACATCTTTGCGTTTATCGTTAACCAAATAAACCACACGTCGTCCAGCTTGCTCAGGAGTAACCAATTCCGATGACTTCAAAACCAAATCTCTTAAATTGTCATATTTCCATAACATCGGGACAGAGGAGGAGCGAGGTTCCCAAGGCTCAATATCATTAGCAACTGTCCATAAAGCACCAGCACCTAATTGTTCTAATTCATTATAATAAGCTTCTAATTCCGGGGTACTTTGGACTCTAGCTCTTCCTAATTGGTCGTCTGAATGTTTTGCTTCCATAGTTTATTATTTGTAAAACTCTTCGTGATTGTCTATAAAAGTAATATTTCTTGTTGGTGCAGTATTTACTCGTAAATCAAAAATATCAAATCGGTTGTAATGTCCCAAAATATCGTGCATTTGCTTAGGCTGAATGCATTTTTCTAAATCAATATCGGCATAAACAATTCCTTCATCATCGATTAACGGCGTTCCAATTACAGCTCCATTTGGTCCAATAAATCCTGAAAAAGCCGAATTTTTACGAGTTAAAAGTTCATCTACATTAGGTACATCTTCTCTTAAAACGTCTTTTATTTCTTGAGAAATAGTTGAACAAGAAACAATAGTAAATAGTTTTCCTTCAAATGAATGCGCAGCTGCACGTATTTTTATTGCTTCAGCCATATCATAATCGGGTGGGGCAACTGGCAACGAAATATAATTAGCAATGTGAATTAATTCGCCTTGAGCTAATAATGCAAATCTTGCTAGAGTATTGGTATTCTCACCACAAGCTAAAGTTCCGATGGGTCCGATTTCTGTTTTATAAACTTTCAATGATGAGCCATCACCGGAGGTCCAAGTGAGCTTTTCAGCCCAAGTAGGAACTAATTTTCTATGTTTACCAATAAGATTTCCATTATTGTCAATGATCAAATTGGTGTTGTAAATCTCACCAAAACTTGTTCCTTTTTCGTTGATGCCAATTACAATATGTATATTGAACTCTTTGGCAGCATCACAAATTCGTTTTACTTCCGAACCATCAACAGTTATAGCACTTTTATATAATTTTTCATACCATTTACTTCCTTGAACAGGTGTCATTATCCAATTCCAATATGGATAACCACATACAAATACTTCAGGAAAAGCAATTAATTGTGAACCATTTCCTGCAGCTTCTTTTATAAAAGTAATAGCTTTATCAATCGTTTTTTCAGCATTTAGAAAAACTGGAGAGGTTTGAACAGCAGCCGCTTTGAATTTATTGAAAGTCATGATTTAATGGATTAAATAATTTTGCAATTTACTTTTAATTAAATCAGAAAATGGTGCCGCTTGGATAGAATTTCGATTTTCTGTAAAAGCTACATTCACCAAAGTTACTTCGCCTTCAAGGCAAATCGCTTTTTGGCTATTTTCAAATTTGAATCCGCAAAGAAGAGAAGAACCACCTATATTTTTAATCCAAAAATACTTCGTTAATACTTCGCCTAATCGAGCTGGTTTCATAAATTGAACTTTCAAATCAACCGTTGGAATTCCTCCTGTTTCATGCATTTTATTGAATGGCAAACCTAGTGCTTCATCATAAAAATCTTCAACAATGCAATTTAGCATTTCAAAATAACGGGGATAAAAAACGATACCTGCGTAGTCTACATGTTGGAATCGAATTTGTTCTTCTTTTTTAAATGGTTGATTCATATTATTTCAATTTAAATCGTTGAATTTTTCCTGTTTCCGTTTTTGGTAAAACGTCATGAAATTTAATAAACCTTGGATATTTATAAGGAGCAGCTACTTGTTTGAACCAATCTTGTATTGATTTTGCCAGCTCGTCATTTGCGGAAGCAGGATTTTTCAATACTATATTTGCGCAAACTAACATTCCACGATTTTCATCAGGAATCCCCACAACAGCACATTCTAGAATTTCATCGTGAGTCAAAAGTACGCTTTCTACTTCAATTGCCGCAATATTATACCCCGAAGAAATAATCATATCGTCGCCGCGAGCAATAAACCAAAAATAGCCATCTTCATCTTTTTTGAAAATATCACCTGTTAAATTCCACTTGTTTTGTACATATTCAGCTTGTTTTTCAAGTCTATTCAAGTACTTGCAACCTGTAATTCCTCGAACAGCTAATTTACCTATTTCGTTACTACCAACTTCATTTCCATCATTGTCTACAATTTTAGCTTCATAGCCATGAATTGGTATTCCGGTAGCTCCAGGTTTCATGTTTTCTTCATTCGAAGATATAAAAATATGAAGTAATTCGGTTGATCCAATACCGTCAATAATTTTAAGCCCAGTAGCTTTATGCCAATCTTCCCAAACTTTTAAAGGAAGATTTTCACCAGCTGAAACACATTTGCGTAAGCTGGAAATATCGAAATCAGAAACTTTTTGAGTAATCATTCTCCAAGCGGTTGGAGCTGTAAAACAAATAGTAATTTTAAAATCTTGAATTGCTTGAAGTAATATTTCTGGAGATGGCTTTTCTATTAGGAAGGTGGAGGATCCATAATAAAAAGGAAATAAAACCAAGCCACCCAAGCCAAATGTAAATCCTAATGGTGGACTTCCTGTGAAAATATCGTCTGATTTTGGTTGTAAAGCATATTTTGGAAATGCCTCACAAATCAATAAAATATCTTTGTGATAATGGGCGGTCATTTTTGGTAAGCCTGTTGTGCCTGATGTGAATCCTATAATTGAAACTGCTTCCGCAAATGAGGGAAAGTTTGAAAATTCGGTGGATTTCGAAGCCATTAAAACTTCTAATTCCGATTTTGTTTCATTCGATCCATCAAATGTACAAACCGATTTTAAATTAGGAGATTTTACTAAAGATAAAGCTTCTTCTAATCGGATATCGCAAAAAGCGTGAGAAATTTCAGCACAATCAATTATAGTTTCTAATTCTTTTTCTCGAAGTAAAGGCATAGTGGCTACGACGATTCCGCCTGCTTTTAATATTGCAAACCAGCAAGCCACAAACATTGGATTGTTTGCAGATCGAATCAATACGCGATTACCTGATACTAATCCTAAGTCATCAACTAATACGTGAGCAATTTGGTTCGATTTTTCATATAAATCTTGATAAGACCATGACTCATTAAAAGTTCGAATTGCTATAGAATTTCCTCGCCCTTCCTTAATATGATTGTCTAATAGACGTTCAACGCAATTTAAACTAGCATCAAATTCAAAATCAGGATGATTGTAAAAATAATCTGGTTGATATTGTTTTTCAGGCAAATGGTTTTGTGCAAATTGGTCTTGGTACAGTTTCATAAATTTGGAATAGTTACTTCAATAATTTATTTATTAGGACTATGACTATCAGGTTTTAAAGCTTTTTTCATGCTTTCCATAGCTTTTCGTTCTGCTGCTTTATAAGGATATAAATGCGAAATTCCTGTCAAATATTGTTCTGGAATGGTAGTCGATTTATAATTTTCATATGCTTCGGCATTTCTAACGAAATTAGCATCTAATAATAAAGGTCTACCAAGCGCTACTAAATCGGCACGACCGTTCAATAAAATAGTATTTATTTGATCAATATCTTGAATGTAACCTGTAGTTATTGTTGGAACACCAACAGTATTTCTGATAGCATCTGAAAAGGGGGTTTGCCACATTCTACCAATTAATGGCTTCTGATTATCGACAGTATTTCCAGTTGAAACATTGATTATATCAGCACCGGCTTCTTGAAAAGATTTTACTATTATTAAAACATCATCATCTGAAATTCCGTTTTCAGCCCAATCAGATGCTGAAATTCTAACGGACATGGGTTTGTCCGGATTGAAAACCTTTCTCACTTCTTTAAAAACTCTTAAAGGAAATTTTAATCTGTTTTCTATGCTTCCGCCAAATTCATCTTTACGAATATTGGTAAGTGGAGAAAGGAAAGTAGCCAACAAAAACCCGTGATGCGCTTGTAATTCGATCATGTCAAAATCAGCAATATCAGCATTTATTGTTGCTTGAACAAATTCAGAAATAACTTTATCCATATCTTGAATAGTCATTTCTTTTGGAATTACATTATTTGATGAAAAGGCAATTGGAGAAGCTGAAATTAAATCCCAGTTGTCATTTTCTAATGGTATATTGTTCCCAATTTTAGGAACATTTACAGCACCTTTTCTACCAGAATGTCCTAATTGAATTCCGATTTTAGATTTACTGTTTTGATGAACAAAATCAGTTATTTTTTTCCATTCAACTACTTGATTATCATTCCAAATACCAGCACAACCTAAAGTAATACGTCCTTTTTCAGAAACAGCGGTCATTTCGGTTAAAATTAATCCAACACCTCCGGTTGCTCTGGCGCCATAATGAACTAGATGCCAATTATTTACTAAGCCATTTTTTGCAGAATATTGTCCCATTGGAGACATCACAATTCTGTTTTCTAATTTCATTTTTCTTAATGAAAATGTAGAGAAGGCAGCAGGTGTTTTCAAATCAGTGATTCCAAGTTTTAAGTTGAATTCATCTAACACCTTTTCAGGAAATGAAGCGTCACGGATGGCTAAATTCTCAAAAGTTACCTTTTTTGAACGTGTCATGCATCCAAAAGCAAATTGCTGAAAATCATGTTTCGCATTTCGATCCATATTTTCAAACCAATCCAAAGAAACATTAGCAGCATATTGAATCATTTCGACTCTATTTCGTCGAGATTTTTCATA